>WBZL01000063.1_pt1 | contig 98374 bp, 82 predicted proteins | sample 5204291 | NCBI WGS metagenome assembly WBZL01 (sample SAMN12344345, study PRJNA552823) | activated sludge metagenome | biome: Activated sludge suspended growth; feature: Nitrification reactor; material: Wastewater; isolation source: activated sludge from nitrification reactor of wastewater...
CCACACCACCTACGACGAGACCATCGCCTGGAGCCACCGCCAAGACCGGCCCGACCACATCGCCGCTTGACACCCACCGATCCTGGGGTGTCTGAGGGCACCGACTCAACGCCACCAGCCGAGTCCACAAGCCGAGCGGGTGAAGGGCACCCGAGAATCGGGGCGACCACCGAGTCGCCCCCCCGACCCCAAGGAGCCGGTGACCGAGGACGGCCGCCAGGGGTCGCCCGGAGGGGAGGGGTGGCGCTGCTCCGAGGGTCCACGAAGACCGGCGCCCCGCTTCGAGCGCGCCGCCACCGCAGTAGCGACGCCCGGAGAGCCAGGCGCCGGTCTTCAGTGGAGACGGAGCGGTGACAGGACCCCGACCCGCAGGGCGACGTCGGGCGTCAAGCCTCGTCGATCACCAGGACGACGTCCCCTTCGTGGACCTGGTCGTCCGGCGCCACCCGGATCTCGGCCACGGTCCCGGCACAGGGCGCCAGCACGGGGATCTCCATCTTCATGGACTCCAGGATGACGAGCTCGTCGCCCTCGGCGACGACCGCCCCGAGCTCCGTCCGCACCTGCCAGACGTTGGCGGTGATCTCCGCCTCGACCGTCGTCATGGGCTGACTCCCCTCCGATGGGCTACCGCCGGTAGTGTGCGGCGACCTGTCCGACACCTGCTGTCTACCAGCTGGCCGCCACCACCTCGGGGGAACCAACCGCATGCGCACGCGCCGACCCGCCCGCGCCCTCCTGCTCGCCGTCGCCGCACTCGTCGTGGTGGCCCTGCCGGCGTGCAGCAGCGACGGGGGCGACGACGCCGCCCCCGAGACCGCCGACGTCGAGGGGCTGCCCGCCGCCGACTTCGAGGTCACGGGCAACGTCGAGGCGGTGACGGTCACCGGCGCGGAGCCCGGCGCCGAGCTCGAGCTCGTCGATGCCGACGGCGAGATCCAGACCGCGCTCTTCAGCCCCGACGGCCTCGCCGACGCCAAGGGCACCGTGGACGACGAGGGGAACCTCGTCTTCGCCCGCATCGACGCGGGTGAGGGCTACCAGGTGGTGCAGGTGGCCGACGGCGAGGAGGTCGCGGTGAGCGACCCGATCGACGTCGGCGGCGTCTACGACCACCCGGACCCGGCGCTCTACGAGGCGCAGACCCTCGAGCCCGGCCTCAACTACATCGAGACCCGCGACGGCACGACCCTCGTGGCCATGGTCCGCATGCCGGGCGACCCCGAGGACGGCCCGTACCCGACCGTCATCAACTACTCGGGCTACGACTCGGCCAACCCGGGCGGGTCGGGCAGCAGCATCGCCCAGTTCGCCGACATCTACGGCTACGCCACGGTGTCGGTGAACGTGCGGGGCACGGGGTGCTCGGGCGGCACCTTCAGCTTCTTCGAGCCGAGCCAGGTGGCGGACGGGTACGACGTGGTCGAGACCGTCGCCGCCCAGGACTGGGTCGCCCACCACGCCCCCGGCCTGATCGGCATCAGCTACGCGGGCAACAGCCAGCTCTACGTGGCCGCCACCCAGCCGCCGCACCTCGCCGCCATCGCCCCCATGTCGGTGCTCGACAGCATCTGGCCGGCGGTGCTCTACCCCGGCGGCATGTACAACGACGGCTTCGCCCGCCAGTGGATCCTCAACGTGCAGGACGGGGCCCAGCCGTACGGCCAGGGGTGGGAGCAGGCCGTGGTGGACGAGGGTGGCGAGATCGGCGAGGAGTGCGCCGCGAACCAGTCGCTGCGCAGCCAGAACCCCGACATCGAGCGCCTCGCCCGCGCCTACCCGCACTACGACCCGGTGATCAGCCCGCCGCTGACGCCGTCGACGTTCGCGGACCGCATCGAGGTGCCGGTGTTCCTGACCGGGTCGTGGCAGGACGAGCAGACCGGCGGCCACTTCCCCGCCCTGATCGAGCACCTCACGGGTGTGCCCGACCTGCACGTGTCGATGCAGAACGGCACCCACGGCGACGCCCTGATCCCCGAGAACACGCAGCGCTGGTTCGAGTTCCTCGACTTCTACGTGGCCAAGAAGATCCCGGAGATCCCGGCGCTGATCCGGGCCGGCGCCCCGGCGGCGTTCGCGCCGCAGTTCGGTGAGGGCGACTACCCGGTGCCGCCGGACCGCTTCACGGACTTCGACTCCTACGACGAGGCCCTCGCCGCCTACCAGGCCGAGGACGACATCCGCATCCTGTACGAGAACGGTGCCGGCACGGACCGGCCGCGCGTACCGGGGTCGACCTTCGAGGAGACCTACACCGAGTGGCCGCCGTCGGACGTGGAGCCGACCCGCCTGTTCCTGCAGCCGGACGGCACCCTGTCCGAGGACGAGCCGACCATCGCCGACGGCGAGCCCGAGAGCGCGGCGTCGTTCGAGTACCACCCCGAGTACGGTGACGACCGCAGCGTGGCGACCGACGGCTTCAGCTTCAGCGCCGACCAGGAGTTCGACTGGCAGGTGCTGCAGGAGGGCGACGCGGTCAGCTACCTGAGCAGCCCGTTCGAGGACGCCACGATCATGGCGGGGCCGGCCAGCGCCGACCTCTACGTGCAGTCCACGGCCCTCGACACCGACCTCGAGGTGACGCTGTCGGAGGTCCGCCCCGACGGCACGGAGCTCTACCTCCAGAACGGCTGGCTGCGGGCGAGCCACCGCAAGCTCGACGAGGAGGCCTCCACCGAGCTGCGGCCGGTCTCGACCCACCTCGAGACCGACGACGAGCGCCTGCCCGAGGGCGAATTCGCGCTCGTGCGGGTGGAGATCTTCCCGTTCGCCCACGCGTTCCACCCCGGCTCGCAGCTGCGGATCACGGTGGACTCACCCGGCGGTGACCGCCCCGAGTGGGAGTTCGACTCCCTGAGCGGCCAGGACGTGGTGAACACCGTGGCGCAGTCGGCGGACCACCCGTCCTCGATCGTCCTGCCGATCCTCGGCGGGGACCACGACGTGCCGGACGCGGTGCCCGACTGCGACGCCTACCGCGGCCAGCCCTGCCGGGAGTACGTGGCCATCGAGAACACCCCCGGCGGCTGACCGCCCGGCGGTGCCATCCTGGGGGCATGGACCTCCAGGGCAGTCGAGTGCTGGTGACCGGGGCCTCCCGCGGGATCGGGGAGGCCACGGCCCGCGCCTTCGCGGCGGCCGGCGCCTCGGTGGCGCTCGTCGCCCGTGACGCCGAGCGCCTCGCCGCCCTCGCGGACGAGCTCGGCGGCACGGCCCACCCGTGCGACCTGGCCGACCCGGCGGCCGCCGCGGGGCTGGTGCCGGCGGTCGAGGACGGGGCCGGCCCCGTCGACGTGCTCGTGAACAACGCCGGCCTCGCTCCCGGTGGCTTCTTCGCCGACCTCGACCCCGACGACCTCGAAGCCGTCTACCGGGTGAACCTGCTCACGCCGGTGCAGCTCTGCCGGGCGGTGCTGCCGGGCATGCTCGGGCGGGGCCGGGGCCACCTGGTCAACGTGTCGTCGCTCGCCGGTGTGGCCGCCTACCCGGGGATGGCCGCCTACGCCTCGACCAAGGCGGGGCTGACCCAGTTCACCGAGGTCCTGGCCCTCGACCTCAAGGGCCTCCCGGTGGGCACGACCGTGGTGCAGCTCGGCCCCATCCCCACCGACATGCTCGACCACGTGAACGACTACGCCCCCACCCGTGACTCGTTCGACCGGGGCTACAAGCTGCGGCTGATCGTGGACATCCCGAAGGAGCAGGTCGCCGACGCGATCGTCGACGCCGTCCGCAAGGGCCGCAGCCACATCCGCCTGCCGAAGCGGGCCGCGGCGTTCCCCCTGCTGGCGGAGGCGCCCCGCCGCATCAGCGACCTGCTGCTCACCGGCGTCCGCCACCAGGCCTGAGCCCGGCGGCGGCGGTCAACCGACCCGGACGACGCGCAGGCGCACCTCGTCACCGGGCGACATCGTCACGGCCTGGCTCGAGCCGAGCAGGAGGCAGAGGTGGCCGCCGCGGTCCGGCACCCGCAGGACCCCGGCGACCGAGACGGGTGCGCCCCGCAGCGGCAGCTTCGGCAGCCCGACGGGCACCCGCACGGGCAGCCAGAGGCTGACGTCGGGCGCGCCCGGGAGGCCCGGGACGTACGGGATCGGCGGATCGCCGTACCAGGCCACGTCGACGAGGAGATCCCAGTCCTCGTGCTGGTGGGCCTCGAACCGGCGGCACGGCACGGTGGCCTGCACCTCGTACACACCCGCCGGTAGCGACACCCAGTTGGCGCCGACGTCCACGGGGGCGTCGTCGGCGACCCGGATGCCGTCCCCCGCGCCCGCGACATCGGTCTCGCCGACCGGTGCGGTCAACGGCAGGGGCCACACGAGCGGGCCGCCGATGGTGGTGCCCGGCTCGGGCGACCAGGTGAGCTCGATCCAGTCGCCGACCGCACCGACGTCCGACGGGGTCGGCCCGGGCGGCGCCGGCGCCGGCGCCGGCGCTCGGACCGGTACCACCGGCCGGGCGGGTGGGGCGAGGTCGGTCGGGTCGCGGTCGAGGCCGTGGGCGGCCAGGCGGCGCTCGAACTCCGCGACCGCGAGGGGGTAGAACGCCGAGTCCATGCCGAGGAGCTCGACGACGCGGGCGCGCACCTCGGGGTCGAGCTCGTCGGGCCGTTCGGGGGAGACGTTGACACCGGGCAGCTCGGGGACCGCGTCGAGGCCGAGCTCGGCGCGCGCCAGGCGGAGCGAGTCGCCCAGCCGCTCGAACAGCCCGACGTGCGCGCAGGCCCCGAGGTTCTCCGCGGCCACGCCGACCAGGCGGTCGACGTGTGGCAACGGGTCGCCGCTCCAGAGGTAGCCGGCGAGCTGCATCGTCTGGGCCTGGCCGTGGAGCCAGCGCAGCTGCGGGTGCAGGAGGAAGTCCTGCACCGAGAGGCGCCGGCCCTCGATGAAGCGCCGCCACGGCGCCAGCGCCTCACCCTCGTCCCGCAGGACGTAGTGGTACCAGGAGATGATGCGCTCCACCGGGTCGCGCAGCACCGTGACGGGTTGCAGCCAGGGCGCCCGGCGCACGAGGCCGAAGTCCACGTGGGCGGTCACGAAGGTGTACGGGCGCAACGTCTCGGGGTCGACCTGCTGGAACTCCTCCGAGCTCATCTCGCCCGGGATGTCGATGGCGACGCGCCGCCCGCCCAGCGCCACGCCCAGCGCCTCGCTGTAGGAGGTGCCGGCGGCCTTCGGGACGTGCAGGAAGAGGTAGGTGCTCATCGCCACCGGCGCCGGCTCAGACCGGCAGCACGCCGTGCTTGCGCCACGGCCGCTGGACCTGCTTGGTGCGGCTGACCTGCAGTCCGCGCCAGATCACGTGGCGGGTGTCGGCGGGGTCGATGACGTCGTCGACCGCGGCGTGACCGGCGGCGATGTAGGGGTCGATGTTCTTGCGCAGCTCCTCGGCCATGGCGATGCGGGCCTCGTCGCGCTCCTTGCCCTCGGGGATGGCCTCGAGCTGCTTGCGCATGATGATGTTCACCATCCCGTCCGGGCCCATCACCGCGATCTCGGCGGTGGGCCAGATCGCGATGTAGTCGGCCTCGTAGGCGGTGCCGTTCATCACGAAGTAGCCGGCGCCGTAGCTCTTGCGCAGCACGATGCTCACCTTGGGCACGGTGGCCTCGCTGATGGCGAACAGCATCTTGGCGCCGTGGCGGATGATCCCCTGCTTCTCGACCGCGCTGCCCACGACGAACCCGGGCACGTCGTGCAGGAACACCAGGGGGATGCCGAACGCGTCGCAGAGCCACACGAAGCGGGCGGCCTTGTCGGCGGCGTTCACGTCGAGGGCGCCGCCGAGCACCATGGGCTGGCTGGCCACGATGCCGACCGGTTGGCCGCCGACGCGGGCGAGGCCGGTGATGATGTTGCGGGCCCAGGCCCCCTTCATGGGGAAGAACTCGCCGTCGTCGACCACCGCGTGGATGACCTTGTGCATGTCGTAGGCGCGGCGGGGCGCGGTCGGCACGATGTCGTAGAGCTCCTCGACCCGGCGGTCGACCGGGTCGGTGCACTCCTTGACCGGCGGCGCCTCCTGGTTGTGGCTCGGGAAGAACGAGAGGTAGGTGCGGATGGCCTCGAGGCAGTCGTCGTCGGACTCGACCTCGAGGTCGGCCACGCCGCTCACCTTGGTGTGGACGGTGGAGCCGCCCATGTCCTCCTCGGAGACGTCCTCGCCGGTGGCCGCCTTGACGAGGTGGCGGCCCGCGAGGGCCATGGAGGAGATGCCCTTGACCATGGGGATGAAGTCGGCGAGCGCCGGGATGTACGCCGTGCCGGCGGCGCAGTGGCCGAGCATGCCGCCCACCTGGGGCACCACGCCCGAGAGGGTGACCTGCTCGCGGAACAGCTGGCCGACCCCGGCGAAAGTCGAGCCCGAGGTCGACATGATGCGGGCACCGGCCGAGTCCAGCAGCCACACGATGGGGATGCGCTGGCGCAGGGCCAGCTCGCGCATGCGCGACGTCTTCTGCTCGTTGACCGCACCCATCGACCCGGCCATCACCGTGAAGTCGTAGGCGCAGATGGCGACCCGCCGGCCGTCGACCTCGCCGATGCCGGTGACGCACCCGTCGGCGGCGAGGTAGCCCTTGTCGGCGAGGCCGGGGTCCATCGAGTCGGCCAGCTGGCCGTACTCCACGAAGGTCCCCGGGTCGACGAAGCGCTCGAGGCGCTCACGCACGGGCAGCTTGCCGAGTGCCCGCTGGCGCTCGACCCGCTCGGGACCGCCCATGCCGAGGGCCCGCTCGCGCCGTTCGGCGAGGTCCTGGGTGAGTGGCGCCCAGTCGTGCAGGTTGGGGGTGGGTTCGTCGGCCATCATCGTCCCTTCCAGACCGGCGGTCGCTTCTCCACGAACGCGGCGATGCCCTCGGCGGCGTCCTCGGTGCCCGAGGTGATGGTCAGCATCGGATGGAGCAGGCGCAGGGCCTCGTCGGCGCCCTGGTCCCACACCGCGTAGAAGGAGTCACGGCCCAGCTTCATGGTCGCCGGGGACTTGGCCGCCAGGCTGGCGGCGAGCTCGTCCACCGCCGGGTCGAGATCGTCGACCGGGACGACCTTGGTCACGAAGCCGAGTCGGTCGGCCTCGTCGGCCCGCACCCGGCGGCCGGTCATCATGAGCTCAAGCACCTTCTTGGGGGGCATCGACCGCACGAGGGGCACCGTGATCATGTACGGCCAGAGCCCGACGTCGATCTCGGGCGTACCGAACTGGGCGTCGTCGGCGGCCACCACCAGGTCGCAGGAGAGGGCGAGGCCGAAGCCGCCGGCGAGGCAGTACCCCCGCACACGGGCCACCGTGGGCTTGCCCAGGTCCCAGAGGTCGTGGAACAGCCGGGCGAGCTCCCCCCGGGACTCGTGCAGCTCGAGCTCGCCCGCGCCGCCGGCCATGCCGGTGAGGTCGGCCCCGGCGCAGAACGCCTTGTCGCCGGCGCCCGTCAGCACGACCAACCGCACGTCGGGGTCGTGCTTCCAAGCGGCGAGCTGCTCGCGCATGCCGGTCAGGACCGTCCACGACATGGCGTTGCGGCGCTCGGGCCGGTTGATGGTCAGGCGGCCGACGCCGTCGGCCACCTCCACGAGGAGGTCGTTGCCGGCCACGCCGGCGTCGTCGTCAGCCACGGGCCGACGTTAGCCACGTGGCCGGGTCCCGGCGCCCGGCGCTAGTCGAGGCCGAACTCCGCCGGCAGGCGGTCGATCTCCTCGGGCGTCAACGTACGGTCGGACACGGCCAGACCGAGGAACGCGAAGCCCTCGGCCACGGCGGCGTCGTCGGACCACGTGCCGACGCGCAGGGGGACCCCTGGTGCGGTGACCGGGCCGAGGAAGCTCGTGTCCTGGACCGGCCCGGCCACGCCGTCGGTGTACGCCGCCAGCGCCGGGCCGGTCCCGAGGGTGAAGGGCGCAGCCACGTCGAGCTCGAGGCCCGACACCGTGGTGCCGCCCTGGTCCGGGAGCGGCGGCACGGACCGGACGGCGTAGGCACCGTCGCTCACGTGGGCGAGGGGCGCGGTGGAGGTCGCCGGCACCTGGGTGATCGCGTAGCCGGGCGCCGACCAGGACTGGCCCCGGTGGGCCACGAGCGGGAGGTAGTGCTGGCCGAGCCGCAGGTCGCGGTACACGACCCAGACCGACAGGTCGCCCGCCGCCGAGGCGTCGAAGGCCCAGTCGTCCACGGGCACCTCGCCGTGGCTGCCGTTGCCGAAGAGCACCACGGGGTGCTCCACGAGGATCATGGGGTAGCTGGTGGTGTCGTAGTTCACCATCGACCAGGCCTCGCCGGCGGTACCCGGGAGGGTCGCGACCGAGGCCGTGGTCACGTGGCCGACCGGGGGCAGGCCACCGAGGCCGCTCCAGCCGAGCTCGTCGGGCAGCGTGGCGACGTCCAGCGAGGCGACCGGCGGCCCCTCGACGCCCGCACGCACGCGCAGGCGGTAGAGGGCGCGGAACCAGCCGACCAGGAGCTGGCCGTCGAGGGTGTCCGGGGCGGCGCTGCTCGAGTGGCGGACGGGCGCCGGCGACGCGAACAGCGCGACGGGGCCCGGCCCGGGCACCGTGGCCACGGTCTCCCACCGGTCGTACGGGAGGTCGAAGTCCTCGAGCGCCGCACCGGCGTGCTGACGGTGCACCGTCACCGTGCCCGAGTCCGGGTCCAGGGTGACCGCGAGCCGCCCCGGGCCGGCGTCGGCGACGGCGCCCGTCCGCACCGTCGTCACCTCGATCCCGTCGGTCGAGTAGGCGAGCAGGACCTCCTGGGTGGTCGTGTCGACCCCCACCGCCCACGAGAAGGTGCCCTCCGCGGTGCTGCCCTGGTGGGCGACCCAGTTGGCGGGCTGGCCCGAGTCGATGGTGATGACGCGGTCGAGGTCGGCGTCCCAGGCCACGTCCAGCCCCGTGAAGGCCGTCCCCGGTGCCGGCGTCTCGAGGTACATGTCGTCCCAGCCCGGGCTGAACAGGGCGCGCCCGCGCGCCGGGTCGGGGGCCAGGAGCGCGGGGCCGCCGGGGACCAGCGATCCCGCGTGCAGCGCCATGGCGTTCCCGTTCCCGCTGAGGTCCGGGAGCGCACCCGAGGCGTCGACCCCCGACGCGGCGTCCCACCAGCCGACGGCGTCGGCCCGCAGCGGGTCGTCGTCGCGGGCGTCGAGGTCGGCATGGACCACCGCGGCCGTGCCGGGGGTGATCGTGAAGGTGTCGGCCCCGGCGAAGTCGGCTTGGTCCTTCCAGAACTCCAGGCGCCGGTCGCCGGCGGTGTCGAGGATCGCGGCCCGGTAGGTGCCCACCGGCAGGCCCGACAGCGAGAAGGACCCGTCGTCGCCCACCACGGCGCCCCGGAGGTCGCCTCCGGCGTCGATGGCCATGACCCACGATCCGGCGACCGCGTCGCCGGTGCCGGCATCGCGGACGGAGCCGGTGAGGTCCCCGGTCGACGAGGTGAGCCCGGCGTCGACCACCGCCGGCGCGTTGACCGTGGCCGCCGAGGTGGGCTGGTCGAACGGTTGGTCGGCGTGCCACTCCATGGCGTGGCCGCCGGTCGGGTCGATGAAGGCCAGCCGGTAGCCACCCAGCGGCACGTTGATGCGCCACCGTCCCGTGCTGCTCGTCTGGGCCGCGCCCGCGAGTCGCAGGTCCGATGTGCGCAGCGCCAGGACCAGCACGTCCCCGAGCCCCGCCCCGGTCCCCGTCTCGGTGACGGTGCCGCGCAAGGAGGTCAGCGCGAACGGGGACGACTGGCGGGCCAGCGCGGCGTCCGCGGTGGCGATCACGCCGGCCTGGATCTCGACCGACGACGAGCCGAACACGTCGGCGGCGTCGTTCCAGTATTCGGTCGCGTGCGCGGCCGCCGGGTCGAGGAAGGCGAGCCGGTGGGGGCCGGTGCGCAGCCCGGTGAACGTGTAGCGGCCCGACGAATCGGCGCGGGCGGCCTGCTCGGCCGCTCCCGACGCCCCGAGGGCGATGACCCAGGCGCCCCCCACGGCGCTCCCGGTGACCGCGTCGGTCACCCGACCGGCGAGGCCACCCGTGCTCGAGGCCATGGCCGCCGAGACGGGCAGCGTCTCGCCGGCGCGCGCCCGGTAGACGTCGGGGGCACCGGCGAGGCCGGACCGGTGGGCGGCCGTCGGGTCGATGAGGTACACGACGTAGGCGCCGGCGGGGACCTCGACGGCGAACGCCCCGCCGGCGTCGGCGACGACCTCGGCGACCGGCTCGAGGTCGTAGGTGCGCATCACCGTCACCCACGCGCCGGCGAGGGGCGCGCCCGACGAGGCGTCGGTGACGGTGCCCGTCAGGGTCGCGGGCAGATCACCGTCGGCCCGTGCGCCGGGTGGGGCCAGGCCGGTGACAGCGGCCGCGACGAGGACGGCCGCCAGGGCGAGGGACGCGAGGCGGCGCACCCTGCTCCTCTGTCGCTGGTCCACCCCCACGATGTCGCCTCCGGATACCGACGGTACTGCTCCTCCATCGGCACCGGGTGACCGGTGCGTGAACACCTGATGTGGGCGGTCTGAGGGGTTCACCCGGTCAGCCCTCCCGGCCGGGCTGCGGCGGGTGGGCCATCACCAGCGCGAGGCCGGTCCAGGACTGCGGGACGGCGCCGAGGCCGGCGCCGGTGTCGGGCTGCCAGTACTCGGCGAGACCCGAGGTCGTGGCCCCGGCGATGGTCGACACCGCCAGCCGCTCGGCGTCGGCGACGAGGCGCCGGTCGTGCTCGCGCCCCTCGGCCTGCGCGGACACCCAGTGGAGGTAGTTGACCTGGGGCCAGGTGGCGCCCCGCCAGTAGCCGCTGGGGTCGTACGCGAGCTCGGCCCGGTGGACCTGCGTGGGGCCGTACGCGGCGCCGAACGCGGCGGGATCGAACAGCTGCTCGACGGCCCGGGCCTCCCGCGGCTCGGGGGGCCGAGCCAGCGTGGCGAGCAGCGCATCAGACGTCCGCACCCGTCCCGACCCGGTGGAGGTCGGGCCGCCGTCGACCCAGGTGGCGAGGCTGTCGTCCCACCGGTCGTCGAGCCGGCTCGACAGCTCCAAGGACGTCCGGGCGAGGCCCCACAGCCACTCCTCGCCCTCGCCGTGCACCGCCCAGAGCTCCCACAGGTTGAACAGCACCAAGGCGTTGAAGCTGACGGGCGCCACCCCGAAGGCCGGGTTGGCCACGGGGGCGCCGCCGGGGGTGCGCTCGACCGTCGCCAGCAGGTCGCCCTTCACCTGCTTCCAGCGGGCGAGGTCGAAGCCCCCCGGGCAGCAGTCGTCCCACCGGGGGCTGTTGTCAGCCCCGGTCTCCCAGGGGTGGACGACGGTGATGAGCCCGGTCCGGTCGTCGCGCCGTCGCACCCGCAGCAGGAACTCGAGGCCGGCCCGCGCCCGCTCGACCAGCTCGGCGGGCAGCGCGACGCCCCGGCGGTGCAGCTCGGCGAGCGCATGGCCGTACATCGGCGGCTGGGTGATCGAGGAGGTGCCCGTCCGCCCCCAGAAGTCGGCGTGGAAGCCGGGGTCGCCGTGGTGGGTGACGTGGGGGACGAAGCCGTCGTCGTCCTGGTGCGCGAAGAGCGAGGTGAGCTCGCGCACGGCCCGCTCGGCGTCACCGAGCTCGGCCCAGATGATCGAGTGGAAGCACGAGTCCCACAGCCACTGCCACGGGTACACCCGGGCGTTCGGCACCGTGAAGCCGGCACCGTCGACCTCGCGCCAGTGCGCCTCCATCACCGCCCGCACCCGGTCGCGGAGGTCGCTCGGTACGGTGGCCTGAGGCCCGGGGGCAGGGTCCTCCACGCCCCTTGGCTACCACCCCGCCCCGCTGTTCGAGCGCTTCCGACCCACCGGATCCCCACCCGTGCCCACCTGCGCCATCGTCTCGTTCCGCCTCGGCCAGGCCGACGGCGTCTCGGTCATCGCCGAGAGCTGGGGCCGCTCACTGGCCGCCCTGGGCTTCGACGTCGTGACGGTGGCCGGCGACGGGCCGGTCGACCGCCTCGTCCCCGGCCTGGCGTGGGGCGCCGACGAGCCCCCCGAGGTCGACGAGGTGGACGAGGCGCTGCTCGACGCCGACCTCGTCCTCGTCGAGAACCTGCTCAGCATCCCGCTGAACCTGCCGGCCTCCCGCGTGGTGGCCCTCGTGCTGCGCGGCCGGCCGGCGATCCTGCACCACCACGACCCACCGTGGCAGCGCGAGCGCTGGGCCCACGTCACCGAGCTCCCGCCGGACGACCCGGCCTGGCGCCACGTCTGCATCAACCAGCTCACCCGCCGCCAGCTCGCCGAGCGGGGCATCCCCTCGTTCACGATCTACAACGGCTTCGACGTGGACGGCGAGCCCGGCGACCGCTGGGGCACCCGCCACCGCCTCGGCGTCGACCCCGAGGAGCTCCTGCTCGTCCACCCGGTGCGGGCCATCGCCCGCAAGAACATCCCCGCCGCCATCGCCCTCGCCGAGCAGCTCGGCGGCACCTACTGGCTGCTCGGCGGCCCCGAGGAGGGCTACGGCCCCGAGCTCGAGCGACTGCTCGCCGGCGCCCGGTGCCGGGTGATCCACGAGCCCATGGCCCACGGCCCGAACATCTACGCCCCCGCCGACGCCGTCGTCTTCCCCTCGACCTGGGAGGGTTTCGGCAACCCGCCCATCGAAGCCGCCATGGCCCGGCGCCCCGCCGCGGTGGGCCGCTACCCGGTCGCCCAGGAGCTGCGCTGGCTGGGGTTCCGGTGGTTCCCGACGCACGACCCCGGTCCCCTGCGGCGCTGGCTGGCCGACCCCGATCCGGCGGTGCTGGACCACAACGAGGCCCTCGCCCGCCGCGAGTTCTCGTGGGAGCGCCAGACCGAGCACGTGGCGATGCTCCTCGACGAGGCGGGCTGGCGTCCGTGACCGGCCGACCGGCATGAGAGGCTGTGCGGCGTGAGCCCGAGGAACCTCGACTCCCACGACGACGTGCTGGCCCGTCGCGAGCGCATCAAGCGCCTCGTCGACGTCGGCCAGCGGCTCGGCTACGGCCTGTTCGGCGTGGCCATCGTGGGCTTCTTCGTCGGGTTCATCGTGGACTTCACCGATCCGCTGGTGACCGTGATCGTCGTCTCGCTCGTGGTGGGGTCCGTGATCCTCGCCCCCGCGATCGTCTTCGGTTACGGGGTGAAGGCCGCGGAGCGAGAAGATGCCGAGCAGGGACGACCGACCCACAGGGGGAACACGCCATGACCCACTCCGCCGCCGTGCTGACCGGCGTCGACGCGCCGCTCGAGGTGCGTGACGACGTCGAGCTCGCCGAGCCCCAGGCCGGCGAGGTCCGGATCAAGATGGGCGCCTCGGGCGTCTGCCACTCCGACCTCTCCGTCCAGAACGGCACGATCCCGCTGCCGAGCCCCATCGTGTTGGGCCACGAGGGCGCCGGCACGATCGAGGCCGTCGGCGAGGGCGTCGAGGGCCTGGCGCCCGGCGACCACGTCGTCCTGTCCTTCGTGCCCATGTGCGGCAGTTGCTTCAACTGCACCCGCGGCGAGGGCTTCCTCTGCGAGAACAACGCCTCGGCGGCCACGGGCGGCATGCTCGACGGCACCACCCGGCTCACCTCGCAGGGCGCGCCGCTGTTCCAGATGGCCATGCTCGGCACCTTCGGCGAGCACGCCATCGTGCCGGCGATCAGCTGCGTGAAGATCCCCGACGACGTCCCGCTGAAGGTCGCCGCGCTCATCGGCTGCGGCGTGCTCACCGGCGTGGGCGCCGCCCTCAACACCGCCGACATCCGCGAGGGCGACACCGTGGCCGTCATCGGCGCCGGTGGCGTGGGCCTCAACGTGATCCAGGGCGCCAGGATCGCCGGCGCCGGCGAGATCATCGCCATCGACATGTTCGAGTCCAAGCTCGAGATGGCCAAGGAGTTCGGCGCCACCAAGGTGATCAAGGCCGACGAGGCCGACCCGGTCGGCGAGGTCATGGCCACCAACGGGCGGGGCGCCGACGTGTCCTTCGAGGTCATCGGCCTCGGCCCGACCATGGAGCAGGCCGTGAACATGGTGCGCATGGGCGGTCAGGCCATCTTCGTGGGCGTCCCCCGCATGGACGTGTTCCTCAACCTCCACGCCGCCTTCACCTGGCTCTACGGCGCGAAGACGGTGAAGGGCTGCTGGTACGGCTCGTCCAACGTGCGCACCGACGTCCCCAAGCTCCTCGACCTGTACCAGCAGGGCCAGCTCAAGCTCGACGAGCTCATCAGCCGCGAGATCGACCTGCACGGCGTGAACGACGCCTTCGCGGCCATGGGATCGGGCGAGGTCGCCCGCTCGGTCATCGTCTACGACGACTGATCAGGTCGGCCTGACGGCCGGCGGGGGCGCCACCGCCCCCGCCGGTTACCGGCCGGTAACAAGGCGCCGCTACCTTGGGCGCCATGCCCGCGGCGACCCGACTCCCCGCCCCCGAGCGCCGTCGCCAGCTGCTCGACGTCGCCCTGGTGGTGTTCGCCCGGGAGGGCTACCACGCCGCGTCGATGAACGACGTGGCCGAGGCCGCGGGGGTGACCAAGCCGGTGCTGTACCAGCACTTCGAGTCCAAGCGCGAGCTCTACCTCGAGCTGCTCTCGGACGTGGGCGGACGCCTGGAGCGGGCCATCGCCGCCGCCACCGCGGACGCCGGCGGCCCCCGCCAGCAGGTCGAGGCCGGCCTGCGAGCGTACTTCCGCTTCGTGGCCGACGAGCGCGACGCCTTCTTGTTGCTGTTCGCCGGCGGCTCGCGCACCGACGAGGAGTTCGTGGCGGTCGGCCGCAAGGTCGAGGCGTCGATCGCGCGCTTCGTGGCCGAGCTCATCGAGGTCGAGGGCCTCGACGAGGCCGGGCGGACGCTGCTCGCGCACGGGGTGGTCGGTGCCGCCGAGGGCACCAGCCGCCATTGGCTCACCCACCCCGACGGCGTTGAGCCCGAGGCCCTCGCCGACCAGGTCGCCGCGCTCGTGTGGGCCGGCCTGCGGGGGGTCCGTCAGGGCTAGTCGGGCGACATCGGCCGCCCGACGGGCCCACTTGAGTCATTCCCACTTTCCGAGGTCGGTTTTTTCACCTAGAGTGGTGGACACCACGGGACGGGTCCAGGCGATCGGGCGACTTGACTGATCAGGCGGAGAACACCCTCACCGGCGGAAGGAGGGAGACGTGACCGAGGAGAACGCCGACCTGTCGACGGAATTCTTCCGCGGCCTGGTGGACCACCTCAGCGACCTGGTCATCGTCATCGACGCGCGCGGGGGTATCCGCTACACGTCCGACACCGGCATCACCGCCCCGCCGCGGACGGCGGGCGAGACCGACATGACCGCCCAGGCGGCCTCGTTCTTCGACCTCATCCACCCCGACGACCGGCGCCTCGTCGACGAGGTCATCACCGCCGCCCTCGAACGACCGGGCCCGACCGTGCCCGTCGAGATGCGGGCGGCCGGGCGCAACGGCTGGCGGACCCTGGAGCTGGTCGCCGGCAACCTCATCGACGACCCGGAGGTCCGCGGCGTGCTCGTCGCGGTGCGCGACGTCAGCCGCCGCCAGCGCCTCGTCCCGTCGCCCGCGGAGCTCCCGGCCAAGCTCCGGGCCCTGCTCGACGCCGCCGGCGACCTGACCCTGCTCACCGACGCCAGCCAGGTCATCCGCTACTCGAGCGCGGTGAGCCACCGCGTGCTCGGCGTCCTGCCCTCGCAGCTCGTCGGCCACTCGCTCGCGTCGATGGTCCACCTGGAGTCCCAGGCGGTGCTCGCCGACGCGTGGGACCGCCTGCTGCGGGCGCCGGGCAGCCGCGTCGCCTGCGACCTCGAGGTGACCCGGGCCGACGGCACGCCGGGCGTGCTCGCCGCCCACCTCACCAACCTGCTCGACGACCCCGACGTCGCGGGCGTGGCCGTCGCCGCCCGGGACGTGACCGAGGTCCGCCGGGCCGAGTCCCTGCTCGAGGAGTTCGGTCAGCAGTTCGAGCACTCGCCCCACGGCCTCGCCCGCATCGACGACGAGGGCCGCTTCCACGAGGTCAACCAGACGCTGCGGGCGCTCACGGGGCGGGACGAGGCCGGCCTGGCCGAGACGGCCCTGGCCGCCATGGTGCACCCGGCCGACATCGAGGTCGTCCGGGACTTCCTGACCAACCCCGACGAGGCCGCGCCGGTCGACGTGCGCATCGTCCGTCCCGACGGCCAGGAGATCTGGAGCCGCCTGACCGCCACCATGGTGCGCCAGTCGCCGACCGGGCAGCGCCTGCTGTCGATCCAGGTCGACGACATCAACGACCACCGGCGCCTCGAGGAGACCCTCCGCGAGCGCAACGCGGCCCTGGCCTACCGGGCGACCCACGACGGGCTCACGGGCCTGCCCAACCGGCAGCTGTTCATCGACCGGGTGGGCCACGCCCTCGACCGGTCGCTGCGCCACCACACGACCGTGGCGATCCTGTTCTGCGACCTCGACCACTTCAAGGTGATCAACGACACCTTCGGTCACGCCGTGGGCGACCAGCTCCTCATGACCGTCGCCGACGAGATGGGGCGGGCGGTGCGCCCGGGCGACACCATCAGCCGCTTCGGCGGTGACGAGTTCGTGGTGCTGGCCGAGGACCTCGAGGGCCCCGACGACGCGGGCGTGCTCGCCAGCCGCCTGCTCTCGGTCATGACCCAACCCCTCGTGATCGAGGGCGAGCAGGTGGACATGACCATGTCCATCGGCGTGGCCGTGGCCACCGGCGTCGACGACCCGTCGGCGCTCATCGCGGCCGCCGACACCGCGATGTACCGCGCCAAGCGGGCCGGCCGGTCCTGCTACCGCATGGCGGCCATGGCCAACGACCCCACCGACCCCACCGCCGACCTCAACTGACCGACCCCCAGCCGGGTCCCGCGCCGCCCGGGCGCGGAACGGCCCCGGCCGGAGCCGGGGCCGTCCACCACGAAGGTGCGGGTGCTACTGGATCCGCAGGCCGGAGATGGCCCGGGCGATGACGAGCTCCTGGATCTGCTCGGCGCCCTCGAAGATGTCGTAGATCTTCGCGTCGCGGTGCCAGCGCTCGACCGGGTACTCCCGGACGTAGCCGTAGCCGCCCAGGATCTGGATGGCCCGCTCGGTGACCCACACCGCGGTGCGACCGGCCTTGAGCTTCGACATCGAGCCCTCGGCGGCCTTGAACTCCTTGCCGGTGCGGCCCATCCACGCGGCCCGCCAGACGAGCAGCCGGGCGGCGTCGATCTCCATCTTCATGTTGGCGAGCATGAAGGCGATCGACTGGTTCTCGATGATGGCCTTGCCGAACTGGCGGCGCTCCTTGGCGTACTCGAGCGAGTACTCGTAGGCGGCGCGGGCCACGCCCACGGCCTGGGCGCCGACCGACGGGCGGGTGGCCTCGAAGGTGGCCATGGCGGCCTGAACCTTGCTGCTCTTGCCCTCGCGGGCCCGGGCGAGGCGCTCGTCGAGCTTCTCCTTGCCGCCGAGCAGGCAGGAGCCGGGCACGCGGCAGTCGTCGAGGATGACCTCGGCGGTGTGGCTGGCGCGGATGCCGTGCTTCTTGAACTTGGTGCCCTGGCTGAGGCCGGGCGTACCGGGGGGAACGATGAACGAGGCCTGGCCGCGACCGCCGAGGTCACGGTCGACCGAGGCCACGACCACGTGGACGTCGGCGATGCCGCCGTTGGTGATCCACGTCTTCTGGCCGTTGAGGACCCACTCGTCCTTGGCCTCGTCGTAGACGGCCGTGGTGCGCAGCGAGCTCACGTCGGAGCCGGCGTCGGGCTCCGACACGCAGAAGGCGGACATCATCAGCTTCTCGGGGGTGCCGAAGCACTGGGGCACCCACTCGCCGATCTGCTCGGGGGTGCCGTTGGCCATGATCCCGGCCACGCCGAGCACGGTGCCGACGATGGACAGGCCGATGCCGGCATCGCCCCAGAAGAGCTCCTCCATGGCGACCGGGATGGTGAGGCCGGTCTCGTCGCCGAAGGCGTTGGCGAAGAAGTCGAACGAGTACAGGCCGATCTTCGCGGCCTCCTCGATCACGGGCCAGGGGGTCTCCTCGCGCTCGTCCCACTCTGCGGCGACGGGGCGGATGACGCCCTCGGAGAAGTCGTGGAGCCACTGCTGGATGGCCAGCTGGTCCTCGTTCAGCTCGAGGGAGAAGGACATGGGTGCACCTCTGCGTCTCGGGGCTCAGGGGCGGCCGCGCGCCGCCGCCTCGAACAAGTTACCCGTGGGTAACAAGACCACCGTACGCCCCATCGACGCGGGGTGGCAACTCCCGCGAGCAGGGCGTGGCCCGGACCGCCGCCGCGTCCCGCCCCGTGACCCGCCGGTTCACGTCTCGTGATCACAAGCCTCACTGCGAGTGGTCAAGTCGAGGGCCTATGCTCCGATCATGACTGCACGGGCACTCAACCTTCACCGAACCGTCGGGGGACCCCAACGTGCAGTACTGGAACCGGAGGACCATCGCAGTCCTGGTGGCGACGCTGGCCGGCGCCGCGTCGCTGGTCGTGCCCAACCTGGCCTCCACGGCCTCGGGAGCTGAGTCCGGCCCCACCTTCCAGGCGTCGCCCGGCTCCGGCCTGACGGGCACCGCCATCGAGGTCGCCGGCACCGGCTGCCTCCTCCCCGCCACCACGACCGCCGGCGACGGCGTGATCGTCGACCTCCACCCGACCGGTGGCGCGGTCGTGGCCAGCACCACGGTGCCCGTGCGCACCGACGGCCAGTGGGACGGCGCCCTCGTCGTCCCCGCCGGCACCCCGGCCGGCAGCTACGAGCTCGCCGCCCGCTGCGTGTACCCCGGCTTCGACGAGTTCGACCCGGTCGTCTACGCCAACCAGACCTTCACGGTCACCGGCGAGGGCGCGGATGCGCCGACCGCGACGGGCTCGGCCCTCACCGCGGAGGCGGGCAGCATCGAGCCGCTCCCCTCCTACGACGGCCAGTCGACCTGCAGCCCGACCACCAAGCCCGGCACCGCCAAGTTCCGGACGCTCGTCATGGGCGTCATGGGCGGCGTCGACTACGGCATCGTCCGGGCCTGCAACATCGGCGGCACCTCCGAGCACAAGGAGGGTCGTGCCTGGGACTGGGGCATGAACGCCAACAGCGCCACCGACCGCCGCAAGGTGCAGCGGGTGATGGACTGGCTGCTCGCCACCGACGGCGCCGGCAACCGGTACGCCATGGCCCGCCGCCTCGGGCTCATGTACATCATCTGGAACCGTCAGATGTTCCGGCTCTACCGGCCCGAGGCCGGCTGGCAGGCCTACTCGGGCCCGGCGCCCCACACCGACCACGTCCACTTCAGCTTCACCCGGGCGGGCGGCGCGGGCACGACCAGCTACTGGCGCGGGAACTACGGCGGGCCCACCACCGGCGGCGGTGGCGGCACCACCACGAGCACGACCACGCCCCCGCCCACCACGACACCGACGACCACCCCGCCCCCCACGGGCACGGTGCACTCGAGCAAGGTCAGCGTCGGCGGCACCTACGACGCCCCCGTGAGCGGTGACTTCAACGGCGACCGCCGCGCCGACGTGCTGTGGTACGGCGCCGGCAGCCGCCGCGACTACCTGTGGTTCGGCAACCGCCAGGGGGGCTTCGACGCCCGGCCCACCGCGGTCCGCGGCACCTACCAGCCGTTGTCCGGCGACTTCAACGGCGACGGCGTCGACGACATCCTCTGGTTCGGCGCGGGGCCCAACCCCGACTACCTGTGGCTCGGGCGGCGGAGCGGCGCCTTCGAGGGCCGCGACGTCACCATCAGCCGGGCCTACGACCGGCCCATGGCCGGCGACTTCAACGGCGACGGCTACGACGACGTGCTGTGGTACCAGCCCGGCGCCGGCTTCGACTACCTCTGGCACGGCACGATCTACGGGTTCGCCGGCAGCAACATCCGCGCCGACGGCGAGTACCGGGCCTTCCCCGGCGACTTCGACGGCGACGGCCGGGCCGACGTGTTCTGGTACGGGCCCGGCGCCGCCCTCGACTACCTCTGGTACGGCGACGCCGACGGCGGCTTCACGGGCCGTGGCGTCAACGAGACCGGCGACACCTGGCCCGTGGTCGGCGACTACAACGACGACGGGGAGGACGACGTCATCTGGTACGGCGCCGGCTCCCGGCCCGACGGCATCTGGTACGGCCAGACCGGCCGCAGCTTCCACGCCGCCAACCTGAACGTCAGCGGCACCTACGACGCCCCCCTGCCCGGCGACTACGACGGCAACGGCCACGACGACGTCATCTGGTACGGCCGGGGCTCGAAGCCGGACTATCTGTGGTCCTACTGAAGACAGCGCCCTAGGGGGCGCCGGTTTCAGCAGCTCCAGCTTTCCTGGCAGACGGCCTGACGGTCGGCCTCCTCTTGCCGGTCGGGACGGCTGGCGCCGCCCCCGACCGGGTTCCGAGGGGGCGGGCGGAGCCCCCCCTCGGGCTCCCCCACCGGCTGTCGGCCTGGGCCGCCCGGCGGCGACCCTCGGCCTCGGCCGGGACCCCCGTGCGCTAGCGGCGGACCTGGGTGCCGTCGGCGGTGTCCTCGACGGTGTAGCCGGCGGCCTCGATCTCGGCTCGCAGGCGATCGGCCTCCGGCCAGTTCTTCTCGACGCGTGCGTCGTCCCTCGCCTGGGCCATCGCGGCGATGTCCTCGGGGATCTGCTCGTCCTGGGTGACGGGCTGGAGGCCGACGGCGGTGCAGATCTCGCTGATGGTCGCCCACGCCACCGCGGCGTCGTAGTCGCGGCCCTCGTCGAGGGCGGTGTTCGCGGCGCGGATCTGGTCGAAGAGCAGTGCGAGGGCGCCGGGGGTGTTGAGGTCGTCGTCCATGAGGTCCCGGAACTCCTCGAGCACCTCCTCGTCGGCCGGGCGCGGGGTGAGCTCGGCGGTGCGCCGGGCCACGTTGTCCAGGCGCTTGAGCGCGGTGGCGGCGTCGGCGGCCGCCTCCCGGGTGACCTCCACCGGCGAGCGGTAGTGCGCCCGCAGGACGAGCAGGCGGTAGGCGCGTGGGTCCTCGGCGTCGACCATGTCGAGCAGGGTCGTGAAGTTGCCGAGCGACTTCGACATCTTCTCGCCGCCCACCTCGACGAAGCCGTTGTGCACCCACAGGTTCGCCGAGTGCCGGCCGGCGGCGAGGGCCTGGGCCCGCTCGTTCTCGTGGTGCGGGAAGGCGAGGTCCTGGCCGCCGCCGTGGATGTCGAAGTGGTCGCCCAACAAGTCGAGCGACATCACGACGCACTCGGTGTGCCAGCCCGGCCGTCCGTCGCCCCACGGGGACGGCCACGTCGGCTCGCCGGGCTTGGCCTTCTTCCAGAGCACGAAGTCGAGCGGTGAGCGCTTGTCCTCGCCCACCTCGACGCGGGCGCCCGAGCGCAGCGAGTCGAGGGTCTGGCGGGCGAGCAGGCCGTAGTCGTCGACGTCCTCGACCGCGAAGTACACCCCGTCGGAGGTCTCGTAGGCGCTCCCCCGTTCGATGAGGCCGCCGATGAACTCGACCATGCGCTCGACGTAGGCGGTGGCGTGGGGGTCCTCGGTGGGGCGCTTGACGCCGATGGCGTCCATGGCCTCGTACCAGATCTTCTCGCAGTCGATCGCGAGCTGCTCGGGCTCGACGCCGAGCTCGGCGGCCCGGTTGATGATGTTGTCGTCGATGTCGGTGATGTTCGAGACGTAGGTGACCTCGAACCCCGACCACTCGAGGTAGCGGCGGAGCACGTCGAACACGAGCGAGAAGCGGCCATGGCCGAGGTGGGGCGGCCCGTACACCGTCGGGCCGCACACGTACATCGACACCGTCCCCTCCTGCTTGGGGACGAGGGGCACCACCGCGCCGGAACTGGTGTCGAAGAGAGACAGCACGACCACTACCGTACGCTCCACCATGCCTGCGGAAGCACCCAGAAAACCGACGCTCGACGGCCTCGAGGAGAAGTGGGGCGCCCGCTGGCGCGCCGAGGGCACCTACGGGTTCGACCGGACCAAGACCCGGGACGAGGTGTACTCGATCGACACGCCGCCGCCCACGGTGAGCGGCTCGCTGCACGTCGGCCACGTGTTCTCGTACACCCACACCGACCTCATCGCCCGCTACCAGCGCATGCGGGGCAAGGAGGTCTTCTACCCGATGGGCTGGGACGACAACGGCCTGCCCACCGAGCGCCGCGTGCAGAACTACTACGGCGTCCGCGGCGACGCCCACCTGCCCTACGACCCCGACTTCACCCCGCCGGCGGAGCCGTCGAAGCAGCAGGTCGTCATCTCCCGCCAGAACTTCCTCGAGCTCTGCGACCAACTCGTCCTCGAGGACGAGAAGGCCTTCGAGCACCTCTGGAGCCACCTCGGCCTGTCGGTCGACTGGACCAACACCTACGCCACCATCGACGAGACGTGCCGCCGCGTCAGCCAGCGGGCCTTCCTGCGGAACCTCGCCCGCGGCGAGGCCTACACCGCGGAGGCCCCGTGCCTGTGGGACGTCAGCTTCCACACCGCGGTCGCCCAGGCCGAGCTCGAGGACCGCGAGCGGCCCGGCGCCTACCACCGCATCGGGTTCCGGAAGGCCGACGGCGGCCTCGTCCACATCGAGACCACCCGTCCCGAGCTGCTCCCCGCCTGCGTCGCCCTCGTCGCCCACCCCGACGACGCCCGCTACCAGCCGCTGTTCGGCACCACCGTCACCACCCCGCTGTTCGGGGTCGAGGTGCCCGTCCACGCCCACGAGCTGGCCGACCCCGAGAAGGGGTCCGGCATCGCCATGATCTGCACGTTCGGCGACCTGACCGACGTCATCTGGTGGCGCGAGCTCGACCTGCCCGTCCGGGCCATCGTCGACCGCAACGGCCGCCTCTACCCCGACCCGCCGCACGGGCTCGACGCCGATGCCGGCCGGGCCGCCTACGCCGAGCTCGCCGGCAAGACCATCAACCAGGCCCAGGCCCGGGTGGTCGAGCTGCTGGCCGAGTCCGGTGACCTCGAGGGCGAGCCCCGCCCCATCACCCACGCCGTGAAGTTCTTCGAGAAGGGCGACCGCCCCCTCGAGATCGTCACGACCCGCCAGTGGTACATCCGCAACGGCGGCCGCGAGGCCGACCTGCGAGCCGCGCTGGTCGAGCGCGGGAACGAACTCGCCTGGCACCCGTCCTACATGCAGGCCCGCTACGACAGCTGGGTCGAGGGCCTCAACGGCGACTGGCTCATCAGCCGCCAGCGCTTCCTCGGCCCACCCATCCCGGTCTGGTACGAGGTCGACGAGCACGGCGAGACCCGCTACGACCGCATCATCACGCCCGACGAGGCCGACCTGCCCGTCGACCCCCAGGCCCAGCCCGCCCCGGGCTACGACGAGTCCAAGCGGGACCAGCCCGGCGGGTTCGCCGCCGACCCCGACGTCATGGACACCTGGGCCACCTCGTCGCTCACCCCCCAGATCGTCTGCGGCTGGGAGGAGGACGACGACCTGTTCCAGCGCACCTTCCCCATGGACCTGCGCCCCCAGGGCCACGACATCATCCGCACCTGGCTGTTCTCGACCATGGTGCGGTCGCACTTCGAGTTCGGGTGCGCGCCGTGGCGCAACGCCGCCTTGTCCGGGTGGATCCTCGACCCCGACCGCAAGAAGATGTCGAAGTCCAAGGGCAACGTGGTCACGCCCATGGCCAACCTGGAGCGGTTCGGCAGCGACGCCGTCCGCTACTGGGCCGCCAACGGGCGCCCCGGCACCGACACCGCCTTCGACGAGGGTCAGATGAAGGTCGGCCGGCGCCTCGCCATCAAGATCCTCAACGCCTCCAAGTTCGCCCTCGGCCTCGGCACGCCCCGCGAGGGCGAGGCTCCCGACCCCGTTCCCGCCGTCCCCGACGCCGACCCGGCCGCCGCCACCGAGGCCCTCGACCTCGCCATGCTGGCCCGCCTGCGCGTCCTGGTCGACGAGGCCACGACTGCGTTCGACGGCTACGACTACGCCCGCGCCCTCGAGCGCACCGAGGCGTTCTTCTGGGGCTTCTGCGACGACTACCTCGAGCTGGTCAAGGGCCGGGCCTACGGCGCCCACGGCCCGGAGGCGGCGGCGTCCGCGCGCGGTGCCCTCAACGTGGCGCTGTCGACGCTCCTGCGCCTGTTCGCCCCGTTCCTGCCGTTCGCCACCGAGGAGGTCTGGTCGTGGTGGCGCGAGGGCTCGATCCACCGAGCCGCGTGGCCCACGACCGACGAGATCCCCGCCGCCGCCGGCACCGTCGACCCCGCCGTCTACGACGTGGCCGGCGCCGTCCTCGGCGAGATCCGCAAGGCCAAGACCGAGGCCGGCGTCAGCCTCCGCGCCGACGTCGAATCCGTCGTCGTCCGCGACACCGCCGACCGCCTCGCCCTGCTCGAGCCCGCCCTGGGCGACGTCAAGGAGTCCGGCAACGTCGCCACCCTCACCACCGAGGCCGCCGACACCCCCTCGGTCGACGTCACCCTCGCGCCGCCGCCGGCGGACGCCTGAGCACCACGTCCGCCGGCGCACGACCGGCGCCGGGCGGCGGCCGTCAGGCCTCGAGGGGGACGAGGTCGGCGGGGTCGGAGCTGGGGCCGAGCCAGAGGGCACCGGGCGTGCCGTCGACCGGCAGCGGCACCGACGCCGTCACGGTCTCGCCGGGGGCGAGGCGGACCTTGGTGAAGCCCCGGAGGGTGCGCAGCGCCCGGGGCTCGGTGCCGAGCGCCTCCGAGCGGTACAGCTGCACGACCTCGACGCCCGCACGGTCGCCGGTGTTGGTGAGCGTCACCCGGGCGTCGCCGTCGACGACCTCGGGCTCGCCCCACTCGATCGTCGTGTAGCCGAGGCCGAACCCGAACGGGAAGGCGGGACGGGTGCCGTCGGCCTCGACCTTGCGGTAGCCGTGCAGCGGCCCATAGACGACCTTCCGGGCGAAGCGCTTGAAGGGCGGGAGGTCGCGCGCAGCGGCCGGCCAGGTGCACGGCAGGCGGCCGCCGGGCACCTCGTCGCCGAGCAGGACGTCGGCCAGGGCCCGGCCGCCCTCCATCCCCGCGTACCAGGCCATGAGGATCGCGCCGACGTCGGCGCGCCACGCCTCGGTGACGAGGGCCGAGCCACCGAAGAGCACGACCGCGGTGCGGGCGTTGGCGCGGGCCACCCGCCAGACCAGGGCCTCGTCGGCGGGACGCAGGGTGAGGCGGGTGCGGTCGCCGCCGTCCTTGCCGATCCACTCGCCCTCGTCGCGGAAGGTGTTGCCCCCCCCCACGACGACGGCGTCGCAGCGGGCGGCGAGCTCGGCGCAGGCGTCCTCGTCGTCGCCCTCGTGGTGCTCCACGGTGATGCCGTGGCGCTCGGCCGCGACCCGGAGCCCGTCGAGGAGGGTCACGACCTCGGGCGGCCGGACCCGACTGGAGCCGAGGTCGCCGGTGTTGGCGATCGCCGCGAGCCTGCCGATCACGGCGATCGATCGGACCTTGGCGGGATCGAAGGGCAGCAGGCCGTCGTTCTGGAGCAGGACCGTGCCCTCGACCGCGGCGCGGTGGGCCAGGGCCCGGTGCTCGGGCGAGGCCACCGCCTCGGGGACGTAGCGCTCGGGCTCGCCCCGCTCGGCCTGGCGGCCCTGCTGGTGCAGGAGGCGGGCAGCGGCGTCGCGCAGGCGGGCCCGGTCGAGGCGCCCGGCCCGCAGGTCCCGGCCCAGTCGCTTCACCCGCCAGGCGAAGGGCATCTCCACGTCGAGGCCCGCCTCGATGCAGGCCCGGGCGCTGCCTCGGACCCCGAAGGTGAAGTCGGAGACCACGAAGCCGTCGAAGCCCCAGTCGCCCTTCAGCACCTCGGTGAGCAGGTGGTGGTGGCCGCCGCACCAGTCACCGTTGACCTTGTTGTAGGCGGACATGACCGAGGCGGCGCCCTCGTCGAGGCAGCGCTTGAAGTGGGGCAGGTAGAGGTCGCGCAGGTCGGCCTCGTCGATCTTGACGTCGACCCAGAAGCGCGAGTTCTCCATCGAGTTGCACGCGTAGTGCTTGATGCAGGCCATGACGTGGCGCTGGGTGCCCCGCACCAGGGCGGCGCCGAGCTCGCCGAGCAGGTGGGAGTCCTCGCCGTAGGTCTCCTGGGCGCGACCCCACGCCGGGTGGCGCAGCAGGTTGATGCAGACCCCGCCGAAGAAGTTCGCCCCCTGGGCCCGGGCCTCGACGCCGATGGCGTCGCCGATGCGCTCCTCGAGCTCGGGGTCGAACGCCGCGCCCCGGGCCATGGGCACGGGGAAGGCGGTGGAGCGCCCCATGACCACGCCACGCGGGCCGTCGGAGAAGGCGACGCCGGTGATGCCCCGGCGCGGGAGGCGCCCCGCCACGATGGGCGTTGCGTTGTAGCGCTTGGCCATGGCCAGGTTGCCCTTCAGTGCCGGGCCATCGCCCCCGACGAGGTGCAGCAGCTCGAGGTCGGTGAGCTCGTCGACCCGCTCGACCACGTCGGCCGGCGGCTCCCAGAGGGCCATCTCGCTCGCTCCCCTACCGGGCGTCCCAGAGGACGCGGTTGACCGCGTTCTCCAGCCGCTCCTGGCGGCCCGACACCGGCTGGGGCCGGCGGTCGGCGGACTCCGCCTCGTCGGCCAGCGCCGCGAGGGTGGCGCCCGGGTCGAGGATGGCCTGGCCGGCCGGGCCGTCCCAGGCGGCGTAGCGCTCGGACCGCGTGCGGGCCAGGGTGCCGTCGTCGAGCAGGGCCTGGGCCACGATCAGCGCCCGGGCGAGGGTGTCGATGGCGCCGACGTGGGCGTGGACGAGGTCGTCGCGGTCGATGCTCTGACGACGCAGGTGGGCGTCGAAGTTGAACCCGCCCGTCCCCAGTCCGCCGCCGCGCAGGATCTCGTAGAGCACGAGGGCGAGCTCCTCGACCGAGTTCGGGAACTGATCGGTGTCCCAGCCGTTCTGGGGGTCACCCCGGTTGGCGTCGATGCTGCCGAGGATGCCGTGGTCGACGGCGTAGGCGACCTCGTGGTGGAAGGAATGGCCCGACAGCGTGGCGTGGTTGGCCTCGATGTTGAGCTTGAACTCGCCGGCGAGGCCGTGGCGGTCGAGGAAGCCGTGGATGGCGGCGGCGTCGTGGTCGTACTGGTGCTTGGTCGGCTCGTGGGGCTTGGGCTCGATGAGCAGGGTGCCGGTGAAGCCGATGGCGTGCTTGTGCTCGGCCACCAGCGCGAGGAAGCGGGCGAGCTGCTCGCCCTCCCGCCGCAGGTCGGTGTTGAGGAGGGTGTCGTAGCCCTCCCGGCCGCCCCACAGGACGTAGTTCTCGCCTCCGAGGCGGTGGGTGACCTCGAGCACGGCCCGCACCTGCGCGGCGGCATGCGCGAACACCTCCGGGTCGGGGTTCGTGGCCGCGCCGGCGGCGTAGCGGGGGTCACCGAAGAGGTTGGCCGTGCCCCACAGGAGGCGGACGCCGGTCTCGTCCATCTTGGCCAGCGCCTTGTCGGCCATGGCCTCGAGGTTGGCCCGGCTCTGCTTCAGGGAGTCGCCGGCGGGCGCGAGGTCGAGGTCGTGGAAGCAGTAGAAGGGCGTGCCCAGGATGCTGAACAGCTCGAAGGCGGCGTCGAGCTTGGCCTCGGCCGCCGCCATCGGGTCGGCCGCGGCGGCGTCGCCGAGCCAGGGCCGGTCCCACGTGCCCGAACCGAAGACGTCGTCGCCGGGGGCGCAGAAGCTGTGCCAGTAGCAGACCGCCAGGCGCAGGTGGTCCTCCATGCGCTCGTCGCCGACGAGCGCATCGGGGTCGTACACCTCGTACTGGAGACCGTCGCCGGGCTCGTCGCCCGCCGGCCGCACCGGCCCGGTCCCGAAGAACGGTTCGCTCACTGGTCCCCCTCCCCGCCCGCGGCGTCGTCGGCCGCCGTGCCCTCGTCGTCGTGGTCCTCGGCATCCGGATCCGCCGGATCGTCCGGATCCTCGTCCAGTTCCTCCTCGGTCCCGTCGTCGCCCGCCACCACGCCCGCGGCGGCCTCGCCCTCGTTGCGGATCCACAGCGTCCGCTGCTGGAAGGGGATCTCGATGCCGGCGGCGTCGAGGGCCTCCTTGAGCCGGATGCGCAGCTCGCGCATCACCTTCCACTGCATGCCGGGCTCGGTCTTGAGCACGAGGCGGATGTCGACGCTGTCGGCGGCGAGCATCTCCACGCCCCACAGCTCGGGCTCCTCGAGCAGCATCCCCGACCACGCCTCGTCGTGCCACAGCCCGTCGGCGGCCGCCTTGATGACGTCCTGGGCCTGGCGCAGGTCGGTGCCGTAGGCGACCGAGACGTCGAGCAGGGCCCGGGCCCACTGCTGCGACTGGTTGCCGACCCGCTGGATGACGCCGTTCGGGACGTGCCACACCGTGCCGTCCACCGAGCGCAGCCGGGTCGCCCGCAGCGTCACCTTCTCCACGGTGCCGGTGGCCTCGCCCACGTCGATCACGTCACCGACGCCGAACTGGTCCTCCACGATCATGAAGAAGCCGGAGAGGAAGTCCTTGACCATGCTCTGCGCACCGAACCCGAGGGCCACGCCGGCGATGCCCGCGCCGGCGATCAGCGGGGCGAGGTCGATGTCGAACTCACCCAGGATGGTGAGGAAGGCGATCGTGTAGATCGTGGCCGTGGCTACGCCGGCCAGGACGGTCGACAGGGTCCTGGCCCGGGACGCGGCTCGAGCCGAGACCTCGGGGGTCAGGGACCCGAGCCCCGGTGGGGGCGTGACCAGGCCGGCGATGACGCGGTCGATGGCGCGCTTCGACAGCCGGACGCCGATCCAGGCCAGGACCATGATCCCGATGATCTTGAGCGGCCGGTGAACCACCCACGCCAGCGCCTCGGCCAGCGCCTCGTTCTCGGTGGCCTCGTAGACCCGCTCGCACACCCAGCTCGGCGACGCGCCGCACGGTTCGGCCATCGTCCGACCCTACACACTCCCCCGCCGGCGCCCGCCGGCGCCCGGCCCCAGCGACCCGTCGCGCCCGGTCCCCCTGCGCCCGTTCTGGCTCCCGATTTCGGTGCCAGGGCACCGAAATCGGGAGCCAGTTCGGGCGAGGTTGCAGGGGTGACACCGTCGACCTGGGCCACTAGCTTCGACGGCGCTTCCCCGAGATCGCAACCGACCTCCTGGGGAAGCCATGCACCTCGCCGACCAGCTCCACGCCCTGTCCGAACGCCAGCACGGGTCCATCGCCACGCGACAGGCACGCGCACTGGGCCTCACGTACGACGAGGTCGACCACCTGATGGTCTCCGGCGGCTGGGAACGGGTGACCGGCACGGTCATCCGACGAGTCGGCTCCCCGCGATCGCGTGGTCAACGAGTGATGGAGGCCGTGCTCGACGCCGGCGAAGGCGCTGCGCTCTCACACACGTCGGACGCCGCGTGGTGGCGACTCCGGGGCTTCCATCTCAGAGAGATCGAAGTGGCCCGTCGCCGCAACACGCGGTCGCAACCGGCACGCCTGGCCGACCGGATCCATGAGCCCCGTTCGCTGCCGCGCCACCATCGAACCGTCCTCGACGGTGTTCCGGTCGTCATCCCGTCGCGCATCCCCTTCGACCTGGCGGCGACAAGACCGTGGCTCGCCGAGAAGGCGCTGGATCGGGCCTGGGGGGCGAACCTGCTGTCGTACACGAGCGTCACTCGCATGCTCCGAGAGCTGGCGACCCGCGGCCGGCCTGGGATCACGCAGATGCGAGAGCTCATCGAGGACCGGGGTCCGGACTACCACCCGAACGACACGAACCTCGAGGACCGCTTCCAGCAGCTCGCTCGAGAGGCCGGGTGGGACGACCTCGAACGCCAGCGACACGTGCTCGGTCGCGAATGGCTCGGCCGGGTCGACTTCATCAGCCGGCGGCGACGGCTGATCATCGAGGTCGACAGCGCCTTCTGCCACGGCGCGCTCATCGACCGGCGACTCGACGCCGCCCGGCGGCGGGCTCTGGAGGCCGAGGGCTATCGCGTCGAGTCCTTCACCGACACGGAGATCTGGTTCGACCCCGCCGGCACGGTCCGCCGCCTCCGGGCCCTCCGTTCTGGCTCCTGATTTCGGTGCTCCAGTGTCGGCGGCCATGAGATTCTGCGCGTAGGCGGACACGAAGCCGCGCGGTGGTGGCCACTGGAATCGCGCGCTGGTGGCCATCAGAAGCGCGCGGGGTGTCTGTTGCCTGGCCGGGGTCCACCCGGGCGGGTGCTCCTCCCAGTCGAGTTGTCGGTGACAAGCCGATGACCCCCGACTGGGAGGAACGACGTGAAGGATGGCAAGCAAGTGACAGAGATTCTCGAAGCATTCGACCTGACCGGGTCGTTTCGGGCTGCGGGCGAGTTGGCGGGGTGCTCGCCGAACACCGTGGCGGACTGGGTCGCCCGCCGGGACCGGGGCGAGCTGGGCGGGCTGGTCGTCCCGGTCGGTCGGGTCCGGTTGATCGATCCGTTCCTCCCGAAGATCGAGGAGTGGGTGGACCGCTCGGGTGGCCGGGTCCGCGCCGATGTGTGCCACGACAAGTTGGTGGCGTTGGGGTTCGACGGGTCGGACCGCACGACGCGGCGGGCGGTCGCGGAGGCCAAGGCGGCGTTTCGGGCGGGCCGGCGGCGGGTGTATCGGCCGTGGATCGTGGAGCCGGGGATGTGGGCGCAGTGGGACTGGGGGCAGGGCCCGTCGATCGCCGGGCGGGTGGTGAATCTGTTCTGCGCGTGGTTGGCGTGGTGCCGCCACCGGGTGGTGATCCCGACGTGGGACCGGACGTTGCCGACGGTGATCGCGTGTGTGGACTCGTCGATGCGCCGCTGGGGTGGGGCGCCGACGTTCTGGTTGACCGACAACGAGCGGACGGTCACCTCCGGCCATGTGGCGGGGATTCCGGTGCGTCACCCGATGGTCGTCGCGGCCGGTTTGCACTACGGGGTGACGGTCGCGACGTGTGTGCCGGCGGACCCGGAGTCCAAGGGCGGGTCGGAAGCAACGGTGCGGGTCGCGAAGGCCGATCTGGTCCCGACCGAGGTCAACTTGTTGGCCGCGTATGGGTCCTGGGGTGAGCTCGTCGACGCGTGCGAGGCGTTCATGGCCAAGGTCAACGGCCGGCCCCATCGGGTCACGCGGCGGGTTCCTGGCGAGATGCTCGCCGAGGAACAGTCCCGCCTGCACCGGCTGCCCGAAGCGCCGTTCACCGCGGCGTTCGGTGAGACCCGCCGGGTGTCGTGGTCATCGACGATCAGCTACGGCGGGGTCACCTACTCGGTCCCGCACACCCTGGTCGACGACATCGTGTGGGTGCGGGTCGACGGCGACGAGGTCGTCGCGGTCCACACCTCGGGGGCGGGCCCGGTCGAGGTGGCCCGGCATCGCCGGTCGACGCCGGGCACCCCGGTGATCGACGACGACCACTACCCGCCCCGGCCGCCGGGAGCGTTGGCCCGCCAACCCAGGCCGGCCAACGCGGCGGAGGCCGAGTTCTTGGCGATCGGCGAAGGCGCCCGCACGTGGCTGGTCGAAGCCGCCTCCGCTGGCGCCAGTCGGGTGAAGGCCAAGATGGCCGAGGCCGTGACCCTCGCCCGCCTCCACGGCCCCGAGCGGGTCGACTGGGCGTTGGGCCACGCCGCGATGTTCGCCCGGTTCGCCGAAGGCGACCTGGCGTCGATCCTCGCAGCGAACCCGCCCGGCGCCCGACGCGCCGCCGGCGAGGTCCACTCGTTGCAGGCCGGCACCGGCGCCTGGGCCGGGTTCGGCGGTGACGAGGAGACCGGGCGATGACCGGCGTGGCTGTGGATCTGGTCGACGCCGTCGATCTCGTCGGCGCGTTGGAGTTCGTCGCCGACTGGCTCGCGAGCGACCGCCACGGGCTCGAGCCCAGCCTGTGCCGCTTCGCCAGCGACCACTACCGCCTCGACGATCTCCACGACGACCTGGTCCGCCTCGCCGCGGTGGTGACCGAGGCCCGCAGCGTCGCCATCGACGAACTCGGCGGCCCCCGGTGACCGGCCCCGTCGACGAGACCGTCGGTCTGCTCAAGGCCCTGCGGCTGCCGCACATGCGCCGAGCCGCCCCCGAGCTGCTCGCGACCGCGAAGGCGCAACGTTGGGAACCCGCCGAAGCGGTCCGGGCGCTGCTCGCCGAAGAGCTCGCCGGCCGCCAAGCCTCCAGCGTCGCCGCGCGCCGCAAGGCCGCCGGGTTCCCCACCGGCAAGACCTTCGACGCCTGGGACGACACCCTCTCGTCGATCCCGCCGCCCACCCAGCGGGCCCTGCGGACCCTCGAGTGGGTCACCCGCGGCGAGAACCTCGTCGTGTGCGGACCGTCCGGCACCGGCAAGACCCACTTCCTCGAGGGTCTCGGCCACGCCGCCATCGACGCCGGCCACAAGGTCTCCTGGTTCAGCCTCGAAGACCTCGGCGCGGTCGTCCGGCGCCACGGCGCCGATGACACCACCGGCCGGGCCATCAAACGCATCATGCGCGCGGATGTCACCGTGATCGACGACATCGGCCTGCTCCCCGTCGCTGCCGACACCGCCGAAGCGCTCTACCGGGTCGTCGACGCCGCCTACGAGAAACGATCGATCGCGCTGTCGTCGAACCTGCACCCCGCCGGGTTCGACGAGCTCATGCCCAAGACCATCGCCAACGCCACCGTCGACCGGCTCCTACACCACGCCCACATCGTGTTGACCGCCGGCGACAGCATCCGCCTCACCCAAGCCACCACCGGCAAGGGGGTGACGCCCCTGGACTGACCATCGTGAACCGCGCGGTTCTGCTGGCCACCACCGCGCGGTTCACATGGCCACCAGCGCGCAGTTCCGCTGACCGCCTACGCGCGGAACCAACTGGCCGTTGACACTCCAGCACCGAAATCAGGAGCCAGTTCGTGAGATATCTCGCAGACACCAGGTCTATTGCCGCCTATGGTGGGCAGATGCCAAGCTATCGACCAGGACAGGTTGCAGATCTGCTGGGGGTGAGCGCCGACACGGTGCGCCGCTGGTGCGACGACGGGCGGCTCGCGACGAGCCGGACGGAGCGGGGGGACCGGGTGATCGACGGGGCCGACCTCGCCGCGTTCCTCGAGTCCGCCGCCGGCCAGGTGGAGATCCCCGCCATCGGCGCCAGCTCCGCCCGGAACCGCTTCACCGGCATCGTCACCAAGGTCACGAGCGACGACATCGTGGCCAAGGTGGAGCTCGCCGCCGGCCCCTACCGCCTCGTCTCGGTGCTCACCTCCGAGGCGGCCGAGGAGCTGAAGCTCGCCCCCGGCGTGCTCGCGGTGGCATCGGTGAAGTCGACCGACGTCGTCATCTCCCTCCCGGCGGCGTCGTGATGCGCCGGCTCGCTGCCGTGGGCCTCGCCGCCGCGCTGGCCCTCACCCTCGTCGCCTGCGGATCGGACTCCGACAGCGACGTCGCCGAGTCGGGTGACGCGGCCACGACCACGACGGCCGGCGCCGAGGCGCAGACCATCACGGTCTTCGCCGCCTCCTCACTCACCGACGCCTTCACCGAGATCGGCGCCGACTTCGAGGCCGCCAACCCCGGCACCACCGTCGAGTTCAGCTTCGGTGCGTCGTCCGACCTGGTGGAGTCGATCACGAGCGGGGAGGCCCTCGGGACCGCCGACGTCTTCGCTTCGGCCGACGAGAACAACATGGCCAAGCTCGTCGACGCCGAGGACAACGCCGACGACCCGCAGGTCTTCGCCCGCAACCAGGCCGAGATCGCGGTGCCCGCCGGCAACCCCGGCGGGGTCACGCGCATCGAGGACTTCGCGAACGAGGAGCTCTTCCTCGGCGTCTGCGCCCCCGACGTCCCCTGCGGCGCCTACGCGCAGGAGATCTTCGACAACGCCGGCGTGACCCCCTCGATCGACACCGAAGAGGCCAAGGTCACCGATGTGGCCGCCAAGGTCGCCAGCGGCGACCTCGACGCCGGCATCGTCTACGTCACCGACGTGCTCGCCAACGACGACGAGGTGGACGGCGTCGAGATCCCGGCGGAATTCAACGTCGACGCGATCTACCCGATCGCCACGGTGGCCGAGGCCCCCGCCGCGGACGGCGCGAGCGCCTTCGTCGAGTACGTGCTCTCCGACGACGGCCAGCAGGTCCTCGCGGGCTTCGGGTTCCTGCCGCCGTCGTGACGACCCCCACGGTCGGGGGTGCCGTCACGGCACCCCCGACCGTCGCTCTGTGACCGGTCCGGGCACGCCCGGGCTCCCACGGGGCACCATCGGGGCCGTGGATCACCCCGATCTCGACCCCGAGCGGCCCTCGCCGGCCCGCCCACCCCGGGCAGGCCGGCGGCGGTCCGGCCGCCGGCGGACGCCGATCGTGCTGGTCGTGCCCGCCGTCCTCGCCGGGCTGCTCGTCGTCCTGCCCCTCGTCGGGCTGCTGCAACGGGCGCCGTGGAGCGACCTCTGGGAACTGCTCGGCACCGACGCCGTCCGTGAGGCCCTCCGCCTGTCGCTCCTCACGAGCGTGCTCGCCACCGCGATCTCGCTGGCGCTGGGCGTGCCGCTGGCCTGGGTGCTGGCCCGGGTCGCCTTCCCGGGCCGCCGCCTCGCCCGGGGCCTCGTCACGCTCCCGATGGTGCTCCCCCCGGTCGTCGGCGGCGCCGCCCTGCTCCTCGCCCTGGGCCGCCGCGGGCTCGTGGGCCAGTACCTCGACCAGTGGTTCGGCATCGTCCTGCCCTTCTCCACCACCGGGGTCGTGGTCGCCGAGACCTTCGTGGCCATGCCCTTCCTCGTCGTGACGGTCGAGGCCGCGTTCCGCGCCGCCGACCGCCGCTACGAGGACGCCGCCGCCACCCTCGGCGCCCGGCCCTGGACCGTCTTCCGCCGGGTGACGCTGCCCGCCGTCCGGCCCGCCCTCATCGCCGGCGCCGTCCTCTGTTGGGCGCGGGCACTCGGCGAGTTCGGGGCGACCATCACGTTCGCCGGCAACCTCCAGGGCCGCACCCAGACCATGCCGCTGGCGGTCTTCATCACCCGCGAGAGCGACCGCGGCGCCGCCATCGCCCTCAGCCTGGTCATGGTCGCCATCTCGCTCGCCGTGCTCGTCGCCCTGCGCGACCGCTGGCTCGCCACCGGCAGCCCCGCTCCCGACGAGGACCGACGATGAGCCCGGGCCAGAGCGCCTCGCCGGCGATCCGGGCGGAACTGGCTCCCGATTTCGGTGCCAGGGCACCGAAATCGGGAGCCAGAACGACGGGGGTGGCGCGGCGGTGAAGGCACTCGACGCCGCCGTGGTGGTCGAGCGACCCGGCTTCCGACTCGACGTCGCGCTCACTGCCGACGCCGGCGAGCTCGTCGTCGTCCTGGGCCCGAACGGCGCCGGCAAGAGCACGCTCCTCGCGGCGATCGCCGGGCTCGTCGCGGCGGAGGGCCACGTCCTCGTCGACGGCGGCGTCCTGCTCGACTCGCGCGCCGGGCTGGACCGGCCCCCCGAGGAGCGGCCCGTCGGCGTGGTCTTCCAGGACGGGCGCCTCTTCCCGCACCTGAGCGTGCTCGACAACGTGGCCTTCGGCCTGCGGTGCGAGGGCATGCGCACGGCGCTCGCCCGCTCCGAGGCACGGCACTGGCTCGAGCGGGTCGGCCTGGCCGACCGGGCCGGCGACCGCCCCGGGGCCCTGTCGGGCGGCCAAGCCCAGCTGGTCGCCCTCGCCCGCGCCCTCGCGCCCCGCCCCCGGGTGCTCCTGCTCGACGAGCCGCTCTCCGCGCTCGACGCCCAGGCCCGGCCCGCGGTGCGGGCCGACCTGCGCCGCCACCTCGACTCGTTCGCCGGCGCCCGCCTGCTCGTGACCCACGACCCGGTCGAGGCCCTCGTGCTCGCCGACCGGCTCGTCGTGGTCGAGGACGGCGCCGTGGCCCAGGTCGGCACCCCCGACGAGCTCCGCCGCCGGCCCCGCACCGCGTACACCGCCAGCGTCGTGGGCCTGAACCTGTGGCGGGGCCGGGGCGACGGCCACCGCCTGGTCCTCGACGGCGGCGTCCCCCTCGTCGTGCCCGCCCCCGCCCCCGTCGGCCCCGCCCTCGCCGTGGTGGCGCCGAGCGCGGTGAGCCTGCACCGCCACCGTCCCGAGGGCTCGCCCCGCAACGTGGTCGAGGGGCGCATCGCCGGCATCGAGCACCGCGGCGACGCCGCCCGGGTGCAGCTCGAGGGCCCGCTCCCCCTGCTCGCCGACGTCACCGCCGGGGCCCTGGCCGACCTCGGCCTGGTGGTGGGTGACCCCGCCTGGGCCGCGGTCAAGGCGTCGGAGATCGAGGTCTCGCCGGCCTGAGCGGCGGGGCGCCCCGCCGGCGGACGCGACCCCCGCGCCGAGGCAATAGGGTGCGGGATCCCCGTCGCAGGACGGGCGGCGGGCGAGACGGACGAGACGTACACCGAGACACACAGAAGGGTGGGCCGGGACCCATGGGCAGGTTGGACGGGAAGGTCGCGCTGATCACCGGCGCGGGCCAGGGGCTCGGGCGGGTCGCCGCCGAGCTGTTCGCCTCGGAGGGCGCGACGGTCGTCGTCGCCGAGTTCTCGGAGCAGAGCGGCCAGGAGACCGTGGCCGCCATCGAGGCCGCCGGGGGCACCGCCGCCTTCGTCCAGGTGGACGTGAGCAAGGCCGACCAGGTCGAGCGCATGATCCGGTTCGCGGTCGACACCTACGGCGGGCTGCACGTGCTCTACAACAACGCCGGGATCATGCCGCCCGACGACGGCGCCACCCTCGACACCCCCGAGTCGACCTGGGACGTCGTGATGGAGGTCAACCTCAAGGGCGTCTGGCTCTGCTGCAAGTACGGCATCCCGGCCATGGTCGCCTCGGGCGGCGGCTCGATCATCAACGTGTCGAGCCTCGTCGCCATCATGGGCTCGGCCACCGCGCAGATCGCCTACACCGCCAGCAAGGGCGGTGTGCTGGCCATGAGCCGCGAGATGGCCATCGAGCACGCCAAGCAGAACGTGCGCATCAACGCCCTCTGCCCCGGCCCGATCATGACCGACCTCATGGCCGAGCTGCTCTCCGACGACGCCAAGCGGGCCCGGCGCCTCGTGCACGTGCCCATCGGGCGCTTCGGCCAGGCCCGAGAGATCGCCAACGCCGCCCTGTTCCTGGCCAGCGACGAGTCGTCGCTCATGACCGGCCAGCAGCTCGTGGTCGACGGCGGCATCAGCGCCGCCTACGTCACGCCGGAGTAGCGGGCCGGGCCGCCACCGCCTTCGAACCACCCGATCGACGCCAGGGGAGTGCCATGGAGCTGACCGAGCTGGAAGCCCTCATCGGGGCGGGCGAGATCGACACGATCCTCACCGTCTTCCCCGACCTCCAGGGCCGGTTCATGGGCAAGCGCGTCACCGGCCCGTACTTCCTCGACCAGGTGGTGTCGAGCGAGGGCGAGGGCGCGGTGCACGTGTGCAACTACCTGCTCGCGGTCGACGTCGACATGACGCCGCTGCCGGGCTACCGCTACGCCAACTGGGACCAGGGCTACGGCGACGCCAAGTGCATCGCCGACCTCACCACGCTGCGGCTCGTGCCGTGGCTGGAGAAGACGGCGCTCGTGATCTGCGACCTGGTCGACGAGGACACCGACGAGCCGGTGGCGGTGTCACCCCGCCAGATCCTGAAGCGCCAGATCGAGCGCGCCGCGGAGAAGGGCTACTCGGTGAAGTTCGGCGCCGAGCTCGAGTTCTTCCTCTTCATGGACACCTACGAGGAGGCCCACGACAAGGGCTACAAGGGGCTCACGCCCCACTCGAAGTTCATCGAGGACTACCACATCCTCCAGACCACCAAGGACGAGTACCTCATCCGCCAGATCCGCAACGGGATGCTCGGCGCCGAGGTCCCGGTGGAGTTCTCCAAGGGTGAGGCGGGCTACGGCCAGCACGAGATCAACATCACCTATGACGACGCCCTGCCCATGGCCGACGTCCACACCGTCTACAAGAACGGGGCCAAGGAGATCGCCGCCCTGAACGGGCGGTCGCTGACCTTCATGGCCAAGTGGTCCATGGAGGACGTGGGCTCGTCCTGCCACCTGCACTCGAGCCTCTGGGACGCCGAGGGCACCGAGTCGCTGACGTGGGACCCCGACGCCGCCGACCACATGAGCGAGGTGTACCGCCACTACGTCGGTGGCCTCATCGCCACCGGCCGGGAGCTGGCCTGGTGCTACGCCCCCTACGTGAACTCGTACAAGCGCTACATGCCCGACTCGTGGGCGCCGACCGCGCTGGTGTGGGGCCGCGACAACCGCACCTGCGGCCTGCGCACGGTCGGCCACGGCAAGGGCTTCCGAGTGGAGAACCGCGTGCCCGGCGCCGACTGCAACCCGTACCTCGCCTTCGCCGCCACCATCGCCGCCGGCCTGCACGGCATCGAGCAGGGCATCGAGCCCGGGCCCGCCTACACCGCCAACGCCTACGAGGCCGCCGACGTGCCCCGCGTGCCGGCCACCCTGGTCGAGGCCATCGAGTTGTTCGAGGCCAGCGAGGTGGCCCGCGAGGCCTTCGGCGAGGACGTGCACCACCACCTCCTCAACACCGCCAAGCAGGAGTGGGCCTCGGCCAACAAGGTCGTCACCGACTGGGAGCTGCAGCGCGGCTTCGAGCGCATCTGAGCGTCCTGCCCACCGTCCCCCCGCCCCGCACCGACCCGGCCCGGCCGTGATCCGCTGGTACCGCCACCGGCGCTACGAGCTGCGCACGTCGCTGTGGCTCATCCCGTCGGTGATCATCACCGGCTTCGTGGCGCTGGCCCTCGCGGCCCTCGCCGTCGACGACCGCCTCCTCGCCGAGGACCGGTTCCCGGTCCTGCTCGACCCCGGCAGCGCGGCGGACGTGCGGAACCTCATGGCCGCGATCGCCGGCGCCTCGATCACGGTCGTGGCCCTGGTCGCGTCGCTCACGCTCGTGACCCTGACCGTGGCGTCGACCCAGTTCGGCCCCCGCCTGATCCGCACGTTCCTGGCCACCAGGGCGCCCAAGATCACGATCGGCCTCTACGTGGGCACGTTCGTCTACAGCCTGATCGTGCTCATGGCCGTACACGACGGCGACGGCATCGACTTCGTCCCGCGCCTGGCCGCGGCCATCGCGGTCTTCGCCGCCATGGTCGACGCCGTCGCCCTCGTCTGGTACCTGCACGCCACCGCCGTGTCGATCCAGCCGGCCACCGTCGTCAACCGCATCACCGCCCAGCTCGACGAGGCCCTCGACGAGCTCGCGGCCATGGGCGAGCTCGTGGGCGACGGGGACCCGTCCGAGGTCGACGCGCTGATCGCCCGGATCGACGAGGCCGGCACGGTGGTGACCGCAGCCCACAGCGGCTACGTCAAGCGGGTCGAGCACGACGAGCTGGTCGCCGGCGCCGCCGCCGCTGACGCGACCCTGCAGCTGACGGTGCGACCGGGGCAGTTCGTGCTCGCGGGCTCGCCCGTCGCCAAGGTGGTGCCGGGCCCGGACGGCCGCCGCCCGTCGCCCGACCGGGTGAACGCCGGCCTCGTCATCGGTGCGCAGCGCACCGTCGAGCAGGACCTGCGCTTCGCCGTCGACCAGCTCGTCGAGATCGCGCTGCGGGCCCTGTCGCCGGCCATCAACGACACCTTCACGGGGCTCACCTGCGTCAACTGGCTCGCCGGGGCGCTGCTGCGCCTGTCCGAGGACCCGCTCCCCCAGCGCGCGCATCGGGACGCGGCCGGCACCATCCGGGTCATCGACCGGTACCTGAGCTTCGCCGACGTCACCGACAGCGCCTTCGACAAGATCCGCCAGGCGGGCAGCGACAACCCCGCCGTGCTCATCCGGCTGTTGGAGTCGGTGACCCTGCTCGGCCCGCAGATGCGCACCGAGGAGCAACGCTGGGCCCTGCGGTCGCAGGCCGACATGATCTGGGAGGGCGCGGTGCGCGACATCCAGACCGGCGGCGACCTGGCCGACATCCGCCGCCGCTACGACGAGGCGCTGGCCGCGCTCGGTCAGGACGACGACGACGACGAGGACGCCTGACCGCGCCGGCGGGCCCCGGCCCGATCAGGCGCGGGTGCGCCGGCGGCGGCGCCGCTCGGTCGTCGCCGTGTCCTCCGCCACGTAGCGGCCCTGGTGGGCCCACCGGCCGAGCCGGGTGAAGGGCCGGCGCCCGGCGTCGTCGTCGCCCCCCGGGGTGAACGAGCGCCGCACCGCGGCGGCGACGTCGGGGCCACAGCACCGGTCGAGCACCGCCAAGGCGAGGTCGTGGGCGCTGGCCGCACCCGACGCCGTGGCGATGCGCCCCCGCACGACCAGGCGCTCGGCGACCGGCGTGGCGCCGTGCCCGGCGAGCTCGTCGAGGGCGAGCCAGTGGCCGGTGGCGTCCACGCCGTCGAGCACGCCGGCGGCGCCGAGCAGCAGCGACCCGGTGGAGACCGCGGCCGTCCACTGGCTGGTGCGGTGGGCGGCGGCGACCCAGGCCCGCAGCTCCGGCTGCTCGGCCACCCGGTGCGCGCCGAGGCCGCCGGGCACGACGAGCACGTCGGGCGCGGGCAGTTCGGCGAGGGTCCGGTCGGCGACGAGGAGGCCGGGGCGGCCCTGGGTGACGCACGGGCCACGACCCTCGCCGACGAAGTGGGCGTCGACGCCCGTCGCCCGCCGGAAGACCTCGTGCGGGGCGACCGCCTCCGCCCCGCTCACCCCGTCGTAGACCAGCACGGCCACGTCCACCCGACCAGTGTGACCCAGGCGACCCGTCCGCGCTTGGTCAGTCGTCGACGAGAGCCCGGTGGATCGTGCGGGCGAGGCGGCGCTGGCCGGCCTCGGTGAGGTGGACGGTGTCGGGCACCCGGAGGGGGACGACCTCGCCGTGGCGGTTCGTGATCGACGCCAGGTACTCGCCGTCGGGGCCGGCGAGGGCGTCGTTGGCGTCGATCAGGTGGACGTCGGGCCACCGCTCGGCGAGCGCCTCGTACTCCCGCCGCAGGCCCTCGGTGGTGATCTGGTTGACCTCGGTGTACTCGGGCGGCGGCAGCACCCAGTAGACGTCCGCGCCCGAGCCGTCGAGCACCTGCATCAGCCGCTCGGCCTGCTCGCCCCAGGCCTGGAAGAACTCCGGGGTGTTCTTCATCACCGGGTTGCCGGCGCTGTCGACCCAGTAGTCGGTGTCGGTGTAGTTGCCGATGAAGAGCAGCACGACCTTGTCGGGGTGCTCCTCCTGCACGAGGCGGTCGAGGCGGTCGACCCAGTCCACGAAGCCCGGTGTCAACAGGCCCGAGTTGTTGACCGCCTCGTTCTCGATCACGTACCGCCAACCGAACGAGTCGTCGAGGGCGGGGCCGGTCTGGCGCAGGATCGAATCGCCGGCGAGCAGCACGGTCTCGCGGGACTCGAGCACGAGCTTGGTCCCGAGGATGCCGACGAAGAGCAGCACCACGAGCACGCACACCACGGTGCGGGCCCGGTTGCGGGGTCGGACGGTCGGTGCCACGCCCCCTTCCTACCTCGCCGCGGCGCTCAGCCGGACTCGCTCTTGAACAGCTCGATGACCGGGCTCGGGCTGGGGAGGCCCCGCGACTCGGGGTCGACCGGCCCCTCGGCGGGTGGCGGCGCCGCCCGGTGCTCGGGCGCCGCTTCGGGCTCGGGGCCGCTCGGCGGGCCCGGTCGCCGGGCCTCGGGCGCCGGTGCAGGGGCGGGGGCCCGAGCGGGCGCGCCCGCCGTGGGGCCGCCCGCCAGGGCGCTGGGCAGGCCCGAGAGGTGCTTGATGGCCTCGGCCATCTCCGCGGAGGCGGCGGCCATGGCGAGGCTCGAGAAGATCGCCGCGCGGTTGTTGTGGTACGTCGCATCGGAGTCCGGGGAGGCGGCCTTCTTCAGCGACGCGAGCGTCAGCTTCTCGTACTCCTCGGACGTGCCCTCCATGGGCATGCGGCGGCCTCCTCTGGGTCGTTGTACCTATCGGCCGCCGGGTCCCCCGCGTTGAACGGGGACCGGCGCCCGATCGGGCAGGCTGGGGCCATGCCCCTGCCCGCCGCCGAGACCACCGCCTTCGTGAACGACCGCTGGGACCGCGAGCTCGTCCCCCTCCTGCACGACTACATCGCCATCCCCAACGTCTCGCCGGGGTTCGATCCGGCGTGGGAGGCCCACGGGCACATGGCCGAGGCGGTGGCGCTGCTGGAGCAGTGGGCCCGCGCCCGGGAGATCGAGGGCCTCACCGTCGAGGTGGCGACCCTGCCCGGCCGCACGCCGGTGATCGTGCTGGAGGTGCCCGCCCACGACGACGCGGCCGGCGCCGGGGACGACGGCGAGGCGCCCGACACCGTCCTGCTCTACGGCCACCTCGACAAGCAGCCGCCCATGGTCGGCTGGCGCGCCGGTCTCGGCCCCTGGACGCCCGTCCTCGACGGCGACCGCCTCTACGGGCGCGGCGGTGCCGACGACGGCTACTCGATCTTCGCCGCGCTCACGGCGATCGAGGCGGTGCAGCGCCACGGCGGCGCGCACCGCCGCTGCCTCGTGCTCATCGAGGCGTCGGAGGAGAGCGGCAGCCCCGACCTCGAGGCCCACGTCGAGGCCCTCGGCGACCGCCTCGGCTCGGTCAGCCTGGTCGTGTGCCTCGACTCCGGGTGCGGCACCTACGACCGGCTCTGGACCACGACCTCGCTGCGCGGCCTGGCCGGCTTCACCCTCTCGGTCGAGCTCCTGCGCGAAGGCGTGCACTCCGGGGCGAGCGGCATCGTGCCCTCGACCTTCCGCATCGCCCGCGAGCTGCTCTCCCGCCTCGAGGACCCGACCACCGGCGAGGTGCTCCTGCCCGCCTTCCACGTCGACATCCCGGACGAGCGGGTGGCCCAGGCGGGCGCCGCCGCCGAGGTGCTCGGCGACGCGGTGTGGGCCCGGTTCCCGTTCCTCGACGGGGCCCACCCGGTCGAGGGCTCGGGGGACCAGCTGCTCCTCAACGCCACCTGGCGCCCCGCGGTGGAGATCATCGGCGCCGACGGGCTGCCCTCGATCGAGGACGCCGGCAACGTGCTGCGGCCGCGCACCGCGCTGAACGTCTCGGTGCGGCTGCCCCCGACCTGCGACGCCCACGCCGCCCTCGCCGCGGCCACCGCGGCGATGACCACCGACCCGCCCTACGGTGCCACCGTCACGGTCACCGGCGACTGGGCCGCCACGGGCTGGAACGCGCCCGCCACCGCCCCGTGGCTCGCCGACGCGGTCGAGGCCGCGTCACAGGACGCGTTCGGGGCGCCGGCGGCGGCCATGGGCGAGGGCGGCACCATCCCGTTCATGGCCATGCTGGGCGAGCGCTTCCCCGCGGCGCAGTTCCTCGTGCTCGGCGTGCTCGGCCCCGGGTCCAACGCCCACGGCCCCAACGAGTTCCTCGACCTCGGCATGGCCCGCGGCCTCACCGCCGCCGTCGCCCACATCCTCGACCGCCACGCAGGGCGCGACCGCTAGGAGAACGTGTCGCAGGCGTTCAGGTCGCCGGAGTCGAAGCCCCGGTTGAACCACTCCTGGCGCTGCTCGGCGGAGCCGTGGGTCCAGGTCTCGGGGTCGACGTCGACGCCGGCCGACGCCTGGATGCGGTCGTCGCCGACCGCGGCCGCGGCCGTGAGGCCCTCCTGGAGGTCGCCGTCCTCGAGCACGCCCCGGTTGTAGACCGAGTGACCCCAGACGCCGGCGAAGCAGTCGGCCTGGAGCTCCATGCGCACCGACAGCGCGTTGGCCTGGTCGGGGTCGGCGTCCTGGGCGCGGCTCACGTCGTCGCTGATGCCGAGCAGGTTCTGCACGTGGTGGCCGAGCTCGTGGGCGATCACGTAGGCCTGGGCGAAGTCACCGGGGGCGTCGAAGCGGTCGTTCAGGTCGCGGAAGAACCCCAGGTCGAGGTACGCGGTGCGGTCGGGCGGGCAGTAGAAGGGGCCGACCGCCGACGTGGCGTTGCCGCAGCCGGTGTCCACGCCGTCGCGGAACAGCACCAGCTCGGCATCGGTGTACTGCCGGCCGGCGCCGTCGAAGATGCCGGCCCACGTCGCGTTCACGTCGTCGAGTACGTAGGACGCGAAGTCGACCAGCTCCGCTTCGGGGTCGGGGGCGCCGGGCACCGCGTCACCCGCGCCCGAGGAGGCGGCCGGCGCACCGCCGAGGATGTCGGTGATGTCGATCCCGCCGGTGCTCGAGGAGCCACCCCCTCCCCCGCCGCCACCCAGGAGGCTGCCGCCCCCGAGCAGGCTGACCAGGACCACGATGGCGAGCACGACCAGGCCGCCCTTGCCCGTCGGGATCGGGAGCCCGCCGAGGCCACCCGCGCGGCGGCCCCCGGTGCTGGCCCGCTGGTCGCGGAGGTCGTCGCTGCGGGTGCCCGGCTTCCACTTCATGGCCGCCTCCTTACCCCGTCCGCCTACTTCGGGTGGGGCTCGGCCTTGGTCCAGTCGTAGACGACCTCGGTGCGCAGGACGACGTCCCACACCGCGGCGCTGCGGCGCGACACCACCGACCAGAACAGCAGCGCCAGCAGGTAGGTCGCCATCCACCCGCGCGCGATGGCCTGGAAGAAGCCGATGCGCTCGCCGCCCACGCGCCGCACCCGCAGGCCGAGCAGGAGCTGGCCGATGGTGCGGCCGCCCACGATCCAGCACAGGGACAGGTAGGTGAACAGGAGCGCGGCACCGGCGAGCAGCGCGCCGACGGCCCCGAGGTCGGTGGTGGCGTCCGTGCCGAGCACCGACTTGACCAGGTTGAGGCTGAGGGTGATGGCCCCGCTGATGACCCAGACGATGCCGAAGTCCACGAGCGCGGCCGCACCGCGGGACACGATGCCGGCGGGCTGGCCGTGGCGGGGGGAGATCTCGGGGGCGGCGACGACGCTCACGACGCCGCCTCGGCAGCGACCGCCGCCACGGGAGCGTTCGCCAGCTCCGGGTACCGCGACGGACGGTGCAGGAGGCGGTCGATGAAGCGTCCGAGCAGCACGTCGCCGTTCATGGTGCGCACCCGCACGAGCTTGACCGAGTCGCTGGCGAGCACACCGGTCGACTGCCGCACGATGTCCTCGATGCCGAGGTCGGCGACGAGGGCCTGGAGGTCGACGCGCTTGACGATGGCGTCGATGTCGACCTGGTCGAGGATGGCCCCGATGTCGACCCGCTGGACGATGGCGTCGATGTCGATGCGCTCGAGCAGCGCGTCGATGTCGACCTGGCCCACGATCGCGTCGACATCGGGCTCGCGCACGACGCCGTTGACGATCTGGTGGACGACCCCCTCGGCCATGGCCCGCCCCGCCCCGAGGGGCCCCAGGGCCCGCGCCTCCGCTCGACTGTCCGCCATGGCCGCTCCCCGGGTGGTCGTTGGGTCGAGGCGACACTAGCCAGCACGGCCGCCACGGTGACCCGTCGGCTACGGGCCGGCGTCGAGGACGTCGAGCACCTCGATCGCGAGGTCGTACGGATAGGCGTCGTCCCGGTTGCACAGCACGACCACGGCGGTGTCGGTGGCCGGCACGACGACGAGCTCCGAGAGGAAGCCCGCCCAGGCGCCGGAGTGCTCGATGAAGCCGCCGCCCAGGCTCAGCCCGCCGCCGTAGCCGAGGCCCTCCTCGTCGTCGGGCCGCGGGCCGGGCGTGAGCATCCCCGCCCGCAGCGCCGCTCCCCCGACCGCGAAGGTGGTCAGGTTGTCGGCCCAGCGGAGCAGGTCGTCGACGCTGGTCCAGACCGCGCCGTCGCCGACCTGCTCCCAGTTCGTGGTGTCGGGCTCGAACCCGCCGTCCCCCGTCACGAGGTAGCCCTCGGCACCCTCGGGCACGTCGAGGTCGGCGTCGTCGCGGACGACGGAGGCGTCCATCCCGAGGGGCTCGAAGAGCTCGCGCTCGACGAACGTCCCGAGCGAGACGCCCGCGACCCGGGCGACCACCAGCCCGAGCAGGAAGTAGCCCGTGTTCGAGTACTCGAACTCGGAGCCGGGGGTGAACACCGGCCCGCCCGCGGCGGCCACGGCGTCGAGCGCCTGGGCCGTGGTGGTGACGTCGGTGTCGTCGTACTCCTCACCGAGGAGCTCGGTGTACTCCGGCAGCCCGCCGGTGTGGTGCAGGAGCTGTTCGAGGGTCACGGCGGCGTCGGCCGCCGGCAGCTCGGGGACGTGGCGACGCACCGGGTCGTCGAGGGCGAGGTCGCCCCGGTCGGCGAGCAAGAGGACCGCGGCGGCGGTGAACTGCTTCGAGACCGAGGCGATGTCGAACGTCGTGGTCGGGCCGATCGGCTCGCCGGTCGCCAGGTCGGCGACGCCGTAGCCGCCGCGGAAGATCGGCGTGCCCGCCTGCGCCACCCCGACCGCGCACCCCGGCTCGTCCGGCGCGCCCTCCGCCGTGACCAGGTCGGCGACGGCCTCGGCGGCGGTGTCCGGGGCCGACGTCGTGACCGCGAAGGCCGGCGCGGTGGTGCTCGTGGCCGCGCCGGCGACCGCCCCGTCGCCGGCGCCGCTCGCACAGCCGGCGGCCGAGGCGGCCAGCGCGGCGACGACCAGCACGACCGCCGCCCGGTGGTGCCGCACGTCAGCGGTTCCGGAAGGTGACGGGGAGGTGGCGCAGGCTGGTGTGCTTGTTGCTCCGGCCCCACTCGACGGGGCCGGCCAGGGCGAGGTCGTCGAAGCGCTCGAGGACGGCGCCCAGCACGACCGCGATCTCCCGCCGGGCCAGCGGGGCGCCGAGGCAGTGGTGCAGGCCGTGGCCGAAGGCCAGGTGCGGGTTCGGGTCGCGCCCGACGTCGAACGCGAACGGGTCGGCGAACACGGCCTCGTCGCGGTTCGCCGAGGGGTACCAGTGCGTGGTCTTCTCCCCCGCCCGGATGACGTGGCCGGCGAGCTCGGTGTCGCGCGTGGCGGTGCGCCGGTTGTAGGCGGTGGCGCTCGTCCACCGCAGCACCTCCTCGACCGTGGTGGGCAGCAGCGACGGGTCGGCCCGGAGGCGGGCCAGCTGGTCGGGGTGCTCGAGCAGGGCGAGCAGGCCGCCGGCGATGGAGTTCCGCGTCGTCTCGCTGCCGGCGGTGAACAGCAGCGCGAAGAACGCCTGGAGCTCCTCGGGGGACAGCGCCTCGACCTCGCCGTCCGGCCCCTCGACGGTGGCGTGCACCACCTGCGACAGGAGGTCGTCGGTGGGCCGGGCCCGCCGGTCGGCGATCTGCTCGTCGCCGTAGACCCGCAGCCCGAGGCCGGCCTCGGCGAGCGCGTCGCTGGCGCCCGCCAGGTCGCGGTCGCGGTAGTCGAGGATCGTCGTGGTCCAGGCGAAGAGCTGGTGGCGGTCCTCCTGGGGCACGCCGAGCATCGTGGCGATCGTCTGCAGCGGCAGCTCGGCGGCGACGTCGACGAGGAAGTCGCACTCGCCCCGGTCGGCGACCGCATCGAGGATCGCCGCGGTGCGCTCGTGCAGCCACGACTCGAGGGCCTCGACAGAGCGGGGCGTGAAGGTGCGGTTCACGAGGCCCCGGATCCGGGTGTGGGTCGGGGGGTCCGACATGTTGAGCATCACGCCCGTCACGAAGCCGGGCGGCAGGTCCTCGAGGGTCGTGCCCCCGCCCGTGCGACCGGGGCCGGTCTCCGAGGAGAACGTGGCCGGGTCGTGCAGCACGGCGAGCACGTCGGCGTGGCGGGTGACCACCCAGAAGCCCTCGTCGCCCGGGGTGTGGGCGGTGGGCTCGTGCCAGAACACGGGGTGCTCGCGGCGGAGCGTGGTGAAGACGTCGTGCGGGAACCCGTCCGAGAAGAGGTCGAGATCGGTCAGGTCGACGACGGGCGCACCCACCGCGGTGACGCTAGACGCCGGTCGCGGCGAGCTCCGGCGCCGCCGCCCCGAGGACCCGGCGGAGGTTGGCCAGCGCCCGGTGTTGCATGGCCTTGACCGCGTTGACGTTGCGGCCGGTGATCTGGGCGACGTCCTCGAGCGACAGGTCGGCGACGAAGCGCAGGACGACGACCTCGCGCTGGTCCTCGCCGAGCTGCTGGAGCGCGGCGATCAGCTCGTCGTCCACCGGGGTGGGGTCGGGCGGGGCCACCACCGTGGGCGGCGCCCGGTCCGCGATCTGGGGGCGACGGGACCGGCGGCGGAAGGCGTCGGTCATGCGGTTGTGGGCGATGCGGAAGACCCACCGCCGCAGGTCGTCGTGGTCGCCGTGGAAGCGGTCGAGGTCCCGGCTGACCTGCAGGAAGACCTCGCCGAGCACGTCCTCGGGGTCGGGGGCCCGGCGGGCCCGCAGGTAGCCCAGCACGGCCGGCGCCAGCACGCGGTAGGCCTCCGCCGCATCGGGCCGGGCCGCCAGGGCGGGCGACCGCCCGGCACGGCGCCCGGCGCCGTCCTGTCCTTTCTCTGCTCCCGCTCGCGCTCCCGCTCCCGCCGGACCGGTCGCCGGTGCGACCCGCCGCAGCTCGGTGACCACGGCCATCACCCGGCCGCCGCTCCGGTCGGTGGTGGGGCGGTCCCGGCGCCCGGGTCACCCGTGGCGGGTGCCGACCGCGGTGCCGGTGCCGTGGTCCGCCCGTCGACCCCCGCGGTGGGGGCGGTCGGGCCGCCGGCGGCCGGTGCCGCCGTGGGCCCGGCGGGATCGTCGTCCGGCGACGCTGCGCCGCTTGCCGGCGAGGCGCCGCCGCTGCGGGTGGTGGGGTCGTGTGGGGTGGTCGGCGCCGGACGGTCGGTGGCCCCACCGGCCCCACCGGCCCCGCCGGCTGCTGGTGCGGTCGTCGCGGGCGCCACCGGGCGAGTCGCCGGACGGCGCGACGTCGTGCCGGCCCCCACCGCCCCCGCCTCGGGGCGACCGCCGGTGGCGGGGTCCTGCGCCCGCGCCTGCGCCCGGCGCCGGGCCTCGCTCCCGGTTGCACCACCGAGGCCGCGTCCGCGCGGGCGCCGCGCCGCCGGCTCGTCGGCGCCGGGCCGGCCCGACGGCTCACCCTCCGACGGCCGAGCGGGGACGGCGATGCCGAGTCGGCCAAGGCTCTGGTGGGCGGCCGACTGGGCGGGTGCGGGGAGCACACCGGCAGCGGCGAGGCTGGTCGAGCCCAGCAGCACCGCCCCCGCGGCCACGCCCGCCACCACCGCCCGCCGGCGCCGCGACCGGGTGGCCGACTGACGGCGCATCGCGCCGAGGTGGCGCTCCGCGACCTCCGGCGCCACCGCGGCGGCGCCGAGCCCGCGCAGGCGTGCCACCAGGGCGGCGTCGCCCTCGGGGTTCGCCAGGGGCGGCAGCAGATCGGTGGGCGGGGGCATGGCACCTACAGCGCTCGGGGTCGGCGGCAAGGTACGGAGGCGACATGAGAGGAACCTGAGACGATCCGGCCGTATCCCCCTGGCCGCGTCCGGCGCTGGCCCCGCCGAGAACGACGACCCAGGAGGGATCTTCCATGTCGCACCATCCCCGCCCGCGCCGAGCGCGGGCCCGGGCCGTGGCCGCACTGGCCATGGCCGCCGCCCTCGCCGCCGGCGCGGTCACGACCGACGTGCAGGCCGCCGCCGGCCAGACCAGCGAGGAGTCACGGCCCGGCCGTGGTGGCGGTGGTGGTGGTGGCGGGCGCGGGGGCACCGGAACGGGGGCGGGCCGTGCCGCCCGCATCGTGATCCCGAGCCTCGACGGCACCGGCAACAACGCAGGCCGCCCGAACCAGGGCGCCGCCGGCCGCGCCTACTCCCGGGTGGCCGCCGCGGCCTACGCCGACGGCACCTCGGCGATGGCCGACGGGCCGTCCCCCCGCTACGTCAGCAACCGGATCTTCAACGACACCGGACAGAACATCTTCTCGGCGCGCGGCGTGAGCCAGTGGGCGTGGGCATGGGGCCAGTTCCTCGACCACGCGCTGGGCCTCGCCCAGGAGAGCACCGAGGCGGCCGACCTGCCCTTCGATGCCGCCGACCCGCTGGAGGTGTTCACGAACGACTTCGGCGTCATCCAGTTCACCCGTGACGCGGCCTCGTCCCCCACCGGGACCCGCCAGCAGGTCAACACGGTGAGCTCCTACCTCGACGCCTGGAACGTCTACGGCGGCACCACCGCCCGCCTGGAGTGGCTGCGCGAGGGCCCCGTCGACGGCAACCTCGCCAACAACGGCCCGCACCTGCTCCTCGACGCCGATGGCAACCTCCCCCGCCGTGACGAGCGCGGCGACTCGTCGACCGCCCCCGAGATGGCGCTGATGGGCCGTCTCACCGGCACGACCGACGAGGCCGCGGTCGCCGGCGACGTGCGGGCGAACGAGAACATCGCCCTCACCGCCATCCACACGCTGTTCGCCCGCGAGCACAACCGCATCGTCGACCTGCTGCCGAGCTCGCTCGGCGCGCAGCGCCGCTTCGACCTCGCCCGCCGGGTCGTGATGGCCGAGCAGCAGTACATCACCTACCGGGAGTTCCTCCCTGCGCTCGGCATCACCCTGCCCGCCTACCGGGGCTACGACCCGTCGGTCGACGCCTCGATCTCGAACGAGTTCGCCACCGTGGGGTACCGGGCGCACAGCATGATCCACGGCGAGATGGAGGTCGGCGTGGAGGCCGCCGACCTGGATGCCGCCGCGCAGCAGGCCCTGGTCGCCGAGGGGGTCACCGTCGTGCCCGACGGCGATGAGCTCGAGCTGACCATCCCGCTCAACGCGGCCTTCGGGAACCCCGACCTGCTCGAGCAGATCGGCGCCGGCTCGATGCTCGCGGCGCTGGGCGAGGAGGCGCAGTACGCGAACGACGAGCAGTTCGACAACCAACTGCGCAGCGTCATGTTCCAGGTGCCGGGCCCCGGCGTCACCGACCCGGCGACGCAGTGCAACGACCTGTCGGACCTCACCCAGTGCTTCAGCGGGGTCGTCGACCTCGCCGCCCTCGACATCGCCCGGGCCCGTGACCACGGCATCCCCCGCTACAACGACCTCCGCCAGGCGTACGGGCTGCCCCGGATCACCTCGTTCACCCAGCTCACCGGCGAGGCCACCGACCGGTTCCCGAGCGATCCCGAGATCGACGCGGCCGACCCGATCGACGACCCCGACATCCTCGACGTGGTCGAGCTGCGCGACGCCGCCGGCACCGTGCTCACACCGGGGACGGACGAGGCGGACGAGGACGCGGTGCGCGCGGTGCGCCGCACCACCCTGGCCGCCCGCCTCCGGGCGATCTACGGCTCGGTCGACGAGGTCGACGCCTTCGTCGGCATGGTGGCCGAGCGCCACCAGCGCGGCAGCGAGTTCGGGGCGCTGCAGGCCGCGATGTGGAAGCGCCAGTTCACGGCCCTCCGCGACGGCGACCGCTTCTACTTCGAGAACGACCCGGGTCTCCGCACGATCCGCGAGCGCTACGGGATCGACTTCCGGACCTCGCTGAGCCGCCTCATCGCGGCGAACACCGACGTCGACCCCGCCGAGCTCGCCGCCGACGTGTTCCGGGTCCCGGTGTGACCGCACGGTCCCACCGGCGGTGGCCGACGGAGTAGCAAGGGTGGGTGCGTGAGCGGCGCCTGCTCCGGTGGTGGTCGGCCGCCCGTCGCCTCCAGCGGCGGGTGGCCGACCACTTCCTGCCCCTGGTCGCGGCGGGCGTGGCGTTCTACGCCTTCCTCGCCCTCGTCCCGACGATCATCGTGGCCATCACGCTCTACGGCGTGGTCGCGGACCCGGCCGAGATCGAGCAGCGCCTCGGCGACCACGCCGGCGCGGTGCCCGTCGAGGTCCGCTCGCTCCTCGTCGCCCAGGTCCGGGCCATCGCGGGTGGCGGGACGACGAGCCGGACCGCCGCGGTGCTCGTCGGCACCCTGCTCGCGCTGTGGACCGCGTCGGCCGGCATCAACAGCCTCGTGCGGGGCATCGACCTCGCCCACGGCCGGCGTCCCCGCAGCTTCGTCGAGCAGCGCGGGCTCTCCATCGGGCTGACCCTGGCCGCCATCGTGCTCGTCGTGCTGGTCGCGCTGGTGGTGGTCGCCGTGCCCCCGTGGCTCGGCACGCAGCTCGACCACGACGTGCTGCGGTGGACGATCGACGCCGTGCGCTGGCCGGCCCTGTTCCTCGTCATGGCCGGCGCGCTCTCGATCCTCTACCGCGTCGCCGGCAGCGACCGCCACGGCCTGCACCTCTGGCCGGGGCCGGCGGTCGGCGCCGCCTGCTGGCTCGTCAGCTCGGTGGGGTTCTCCCTCTACACGGCCAACTTCGCCCGCTACGCCCGCACCTACGGCTCCCTCGCCGGCGTGGTGGTGGTGCTCCTCTGGCTGTGGCTGGGCTCGCTCTCGGTCCTGCTCGGGGCCGAGGTGGACGCCGAGGTCGCGTCGCGTCGCCGCGCCGCGCCGACCCCCGAGCCCACGCCCGAGGCGGCCTGACCCCGGGGACGACACACCGCGCCGGCGGCGCGCTCAGGCCGCAGGCGCCTCGTGGTCGAGCAGCCAGCGCTTCACGTCGAGCCCCCAGCGGAACCCCCCGAGGCCGCCGCCGGTGCGCACCACCCGGTGGCAGGGCACGAACAGCGCCGCGGCGTTGCGGGCGCACGCGGAGGCCGCGGCCCGGACCGCGTCGGGCCGCCCGGCCTTGGCCGCCAGCTCGGCGTAGGTGACCGGCGCACCGGCCGGCACTCGGCGCAGCACCGCCCACGCCTCGACGAGGAAGGGTCCCGAGTGCTGACGCACCTCGATCCCGTCGACCGCGCCCAGGTCGCCGTCGACGTAGGCGGCCACCGCGTCGGTGACGGCGCCGAGGTGCGCCACCCGCTCGACCGTGACCGGGCGCAGCGCCGGCGCGATCAGCGGCAGGAGGTCGTCGACGTCCTCGGTCCAGCCAGACGCGAGGACGACGGCGTCGTCGGCCACGACGGTGAACGGGCCGGCGGGGGTGGGGACGGTGGCGGTGCGCATCAGCGGGTCTCCTCAGGGGGATCGGTCGGATCGGTCGGTCGCGGGTCGGTCGGTGGGAGTGGTTCGGTCGCGGCCCACAGGTGCAGGACGGCGTAGGAGCGCCACGGCCGCCAGCGCTCGGCGAGCGCGGCGGCCTCGGTCGGGTCGTCGGGCAGGCCCACGGCCGCGAGGCCGTGGCGGACGCCGAGGTCGGACGCCAGGAACACGTCGGGATCCGCCAGCGCCCGCATGGCCACGTAGGACGCGGTCCAGGGCCCGATCCCGGGAAGCACGAGCAGCGCGGCCCGGGTGTCCTCGCGGTCGGCGGCCGGGTCGAGAACGAGGCCGCCGTCGACGGCCGCGGCGAGCGACCGCATGGCGCGCTTGCGCGCCTCGGGCATGCCGACCGCGGTGAGGTCATCGTCAGCGAGCGCCGCCGCGGAGGGGAACAGGTGGGTCAGGCCCCCCGAGGGCTCGGCGAGCGGACGGCCGAGGGCGGCGACGAGGCGACCGGCAAGGGTGCGGGCGCCGGCCACGCTCACCTGCTGGCCGAGCACGGCCCGGACCGCGAGCTCCGCGCCGTCGACCGTGCCCGGCACCCGCCGGCCGGGGGCCCGGGCCACGACCGCGGCGAGGTGCGGGTCGCGGCCGAGGAGATCGGCGACCGCCACGGGGTCGGCGTCGAGGTCGAGCAGGCGGCGGGTGCGCTCGACGGCGGCGCCGAGGTCGCGGAGGTCGCCCAGCCGCAGCGTGGCCACGACGTGGGCCGCGCCACCGTCGCCGCCCGGCAGGGCCACCTCGACGACGCCGGGTGCACGGGGCAGGTCGAGGGTGCGGCGGTAGGTGCCGTCCTCGGTGACCTCCTCCACCCCGGGGACGGTCCGTGCCCCGAGGAACGCGAGCAGCTCGTCCGCGGCCAACGGCGCCCGGTGGGGCAGGCGCACGGTGATCGAGCCGGGGGTGGCCTCGGTGCGGCCACGGCGTCGGGCCCGCAGCTCCGTGGGGCTGAGCGCGAACACCGTGCGCACGGTGTCGTTGAACTGGCGGATGCTGGCGAACCCGGCGGCGAATGCGACCTGCGAGAGGGGGAGGTCGGTCGTCTCGATGAGCAGGCGGGCGGCGTTGGCCCGCTGCGCCCGGGCGAGGGCGAGCGGGCCGGTGCCGACCTCGGCCACGAGGAGGCGGTGCAGGTGGCGCTCGCTGTAGTGCAGGCGGCGGGCGAGGCCGCCGACGCCCTCGCGGTCCACCACGCCGTCGGCGATGAGGCGCATGGCCCGCCCCACGAGGTCGGCGCGGGCGTTCCACTCGGGCGAGCCCGGCGTGGCGTCGGGCCGGCAGCGCAGGCAGGCCCGGAAGCCGGCGGCCTGGGCCGACGCGGCGGTGGGGTGGAACGTCACGTTGGCGGCCTTGGGGGTGACCGCCGGGCAGCTCGGGCGACAGTAGATGCCGGTGGTGCGGACGCCGGTGTAGAACCAGCCGTCGAAGCGGGCATCGCGGCTCTGGACCGCCCGGTAGCACCGCTCGAAGTCCTCGATCACCCGGTCATCGTCGCACGGGTGGCGGCCGGTTACTGGCGGGAATCGGACACGGTGGTGAGCGGCCGACCAGGGCCCACCGGGGCCTCAGCGGAGGTCGCGCCGGTCCAGACGCCAGCAGCCGACGGCCACGGTCACGGCCGTGAGCACGAGGGGGAGGAGCGTGGCCTGGAGGGTGAAGCCGTTGCTCAACGGGTCCCCGCTGGCGTACCAGTGCCACGGTGAGACGAAGCGGATCCGCTCCACGACGGCCACGAGGTCGCCGAAGCCGTTCACGAGGAACGTGACCACCGCCACCGCGCTGGCCACCGCGAGGGCCTGGCCCTTGTGGCCCGTCCACGCGCCGATCGCGAACCCGACGGCGGTGAACACGAGTGCGAGCAGCAGGCTCTCCACGGAGGCGGCGAGGAGGTGGGTCAGCGGCAGGCCCTCGTCGAGCCCGACGAGCGGGTTCGTGACGGCGAGGGCAACGAAGCCCGAGAGGGTCAGCACCGTGACCAGCACGCACACCGCGAACCAGCGCCCGAGCGCGACCTCGAGCCGGGTGACGGGCTGGACGAGCAGGTATTCGAGGCGCCCGTCCTGCTCGGCGCCGGCGATGGCGTTGGCGGCGAGGCCGAGGCCGTAGATGAGCAGCAGCAGCGCGAAGAACATGGCGAACAGCTGGCTCTGGAGGTACCCGACCGGGCTGGTGATCGACAGGTCTTCGGTGATGCCCATCAACACGCGCAGGCTCTCCGGCATCTCGTTCATCATCTGGTCGAACTCGGACTGGTCCTTCACGCTCGGGTAGAAGACGACGTTCACCTCGAGGAAGGCGACGAAGCCGACGCACCACCACAGAAGGGCCCGCCCCCGGTCGGCGAACAGGCGCGCCGCCACGGTGAGGGCCCGGCGGCCGCTCACGACGACACCCCGGACGCGTCCCCCTCGTCGCCCGCGACGCCCGCTGCGCCCGCCCCGCCCTCGACGGGATCGCCGTGCGGGGACTCGGGCCGGTAGCGGGCCAGGAAGACGGCCTCGAGGTCCGGCTCGTGGCTGGTGATGCGCAGCGTCCGCAAGTCGGCGGCCCGGGCCAGCGCCGGGTGGACCTCACCGTCGACGACGAGCCGGACGACCGAGCCCTCGACCACGACCTCCGACACGCCGGGGACCGCGGCGAACGCGTCGGGCGGTGGGGGCTCGGGAAGCTCGACTACGAGATGCTGGCGCCCGTGGCCGAGGAGCTCGGCGACCGTGCGCACGTCGAGCAGGCGGCCGTCGCCGATGAGCCCCACCCGGTCGGCCATCTCCTGCACCTCCGCGAGGACGTGTGAGCTGAGGAACACGGTCGTGCCCATCGCGTTGCGCTCCCGCACGAGGTCGTGGAACTCCTCCTGCATGATGGGATCGAGGCCCGACGTCGGCTCGTCGAGCACGAGCAGCTCCGGGTCGTGCGCGAACGCGACGACGATCCCGACCTTGCGCCGGTTCCCGGTGCTCAGCTCGTCGATGCGTCGATCGGGATCGAGGTCGAACCGCTCACAGAGCTGGTCGACCGCGCTCGAGCGGTCCTCCCCGCGCAGCCGGCCGACGTACGCGAAGAGCTCCCGCCCGGTGAGGCGCGGGTCGAAGTGCAGGTCGGCGGGCAGCACGCCGATCCGCCGGCGGATCTCGGGGTCGCGGCCCGACCCCCCGAGCACCCGGGCGACCCCGCAGGTGGGGCGGAGGGCATCGAGCAGCAGCCGGGTCGTGGTGGTCTTGCCGGCACCGTTCGGCCCGAGGAACCCGAAGATCTCCCCGCCCTCGACGGCGAGGTCCAGGTCGGCGACCGCGGCGAGCGCACCGAACCGCTTCGTCAGCCCCTCCGTCTCGATGACCGCCATGGCCCGACGCTACGCGTGCGACCGGCGCGCCGGGGCGCTCAACCCATCCGCCGAGCCTGCTCGAGGAGCTCGGCCCGGTCGTCGGGGTGCGCGATCTCGGCGAGAGCCACCGCCCGCTCCCGCACCGTGCGGCCCCGCAGCGACGCCGCGCCGTACTCGGTGACCACGATGTCCAGCTGGTGCCGGGGGGTGGTGACGATGGTCCCGGCGGGAAGCCCGGCCACGATCCGGGACACCGGCTGGCCGTTCACGTTCGCCTGCGAGGGCAGGCAGATGAGGCTGCGGTCCTCGAGCTCGAGGCCCGCGACCGAGACGAAGTCCTCGTGGCCGCCGATGCCGGAGAACTGGCGACTGCCGAGCGTGTCGGCCACGGCCTGGCCCCACAGGTCCAGCATGAGCGCGCCGTTGATGGTGACCATCTTGTGGTTGCGGGCGATGACCTCGGGCGAGTTCACGACGTCCACGGGCAGGAAGCGCACCTCCTCGTTGCCATCGAGCCACTCGTAGAGATCCGTGGTACCGGCCGCGAACGTGGAGATCGACAACCCGTCGAACTGGCCCTTGCGGGCGTTCGTGACCTTGCCCGCCTTGTGCAGCTCCATGAGCCCGGTGGTGAACATCTCGGAGTGCACGCCGTAGTCGCCACCGTCGTCGTTCGCCAGGAGGCGGGCGATGGTCGAGGGGATCCCGCCGATGCCCGTCTGCAGCGTGCAGCCGTCGGTGATGAACGGCCGAACGTGGCGCGCGATCTCCTCGTCGACGTCGGTGGGCACGGCGTCGGGCAGCACGAACATCGGGCGGTCGCCCTCGATCACCAGGTCGGCGTCGTCGTAGTGCAGGCGGTGGGGGTGGTCGGGCATGAGCCCGAACGTGCGGGGCGCGTCGGCGACGACCTCCGCGATCACGACCCGGTCGGGGTCCGCGATGGCCCGGTTGAGCTCGGCGATGGAGGCACCGGCGTGCACCGAGAGGCTCATCCACCCGTCCTCGTCCGGGGCGGAGACGGCGGTGGCGAGCACCCGGGGGGCGAAGCGCTCGATGATGGGGGTGAACCGCCGGAAGTCCGAGGGCACGAACTGGATGTCGGCCCCCGAGTCGAGGAGGAACCGCTCGGCCGGGCCGTAGAAGCCGCTGAGGAGGCGGACACCGGGGCGGGTGAACAGCTCGTAGAGGTCGACGAGGAGCGCCCCGAACACGACGAGGTCGTCGAAGCGCTCGCGCTTGCCGAGCGCGTGGAGCAGGCCCATGGGCTGACCGGGGCCGAGGGGCACACCGAGGCGGTCGGTGTCATGGATGAGGGCGGCGCCGTCCTCGGGCGCGTGCAGGGTGAAGGCCATGCCCGCAGTGTGGCCGACGGGTGGCACCCGGCACAGGGCCGGAGGTCCACTCCCGCGCCGCCGCGCGCCGGTCTCCGCCCGCGACCGCGGTCGATCGTCAGGCGGACCACCGAGCGTGCCGATGATCCCGGGCATGCGAACGCGGACCATAGGGCGACGGGGGGCGGTGGCGCTCGCCCTTCTCCTGGGTGCCGTCGTCGGGGCGCCGCCGATGCCCGCCGGCGCCGGGCCCGACAGGGGTCCCGACGAGTCGACCGCCCTGGCCTCGGAGGCCGGGCCGGCGGGGGCGCCGGCGACGATCTGGGTGGACCCCATCCACGGGCGCAACCGGGCGTCGGGCGCCGACCGGGCCCACGCCCTGCGCACGCTCGGCGCAGCCTGGGCCCGCGTCCCCACCGAGCCCACGGGCACCGGCACCCGCATCCGGATCACGCCCGGCGTCGTGCCGTACGGCTCGATCACGAACGGGTGGATGGAGGCCCGGCACGGCTCGGCCGACGCGCCGATCAGCATCGAGGCGGCCGACGGGCCGGGGACGGTCACGATCGACGGCGGGCTCAACGTCTACGACGTCGCCCACCTCACGTTCGACGGGCTGCGGTTCGTGGCGGGCGGTGGCCACCCCGCCGCGAGCGACGTCGCCGTGCACGTCGAGCGGGGCGACCACGTGCGGTTCCGCCGCGTGCGCATCGTGGCCGGCCACGACCTCCACGAGGGGCTCAAGGTCAACCAGAGCACCCACGTGGGGGTGGAGGACTCCAACATCTCGGGCTCCTACGAGAACCCGGTCGACTTCGTCGCCGTCCAGCACGGCCACGTGCTGCGCTCGGTGATCCACCACGGCGACGACTGGTGCCTGTACGCCAAGGGCGGCTCGGCCGACCTGGTCATCGCCGGCAACCGCTTCCACCACTGCGGCACCGGCGGCGTGTCGGCCGGCCAAGGCACCGGCTTCGAGTTCATGGTGGCGCCCTGGCTGCACTACGAGGCCTACGGCGTCGAGATCGTGGACAACGTGGTGCACGACGTCGACGGCGCCGGCCTCGGGGTGAACGGCGGGTTCGACGTCCTCCTCGCCCACAACACGCTCTACCGCGTGGGCCGGCGCTCCCACGTCATCGAGGTGGTGCACGGCGCGCGCGGCTGCGACGGGGACACCGCCACCTGCACGGCGCACCGCGACGCCGGCGGCTGGGGCCCCGCCGCCGGCGACGCCGGCCAGGTGATCCCGAACCGCCACGTGTACGTGCTGAACAACGTCGTCCTGAACCCGTCCACGACGCCGAGCCGCTGGCAGCACTTCGACCTCCGAGGGCCGGTCGACGCACCGGCGGACACGAACGTGCCCGATCCTGCGCTCGGCGACGACGACCTCCGCATCGACGGCAACGTGATCTGGAACGGACCGGTCGACCACCCGCTCGGCATCGAGGGGTCGTCGGCGTGCACGGACGCCAACCCGACGTGCAACGAAGCCCAGCTGCGCGCCGACAACCTCATCAACGTGGTGCGCCCCCGCCTCGTGCACCCGGGCGCGGCGCCCCGGGACTTCCACCTCCTCGGGGCCACGGTCCCCGGCGCGGTCCTCGCCGCGATCCCGCCGGCGGTGTGGGGAGACGCCCCGAGCCGGCCCGACATCCGCCCCCTCGGGGGCCCGTGGAGCGACGCCGTGACCCGTACGCGGGACGGCCGGCCCCGCACGGCCTCGAGCCCGCCCGGCGCCTACTGAGCGGCGCGGAGCACCCGCCCCACGGCCGGGTCGTTCAGCGCCGGCGGTAGCCGAGCTCGAAGGTCCGCACCGCCCGGGCGAAGAGGTTGGGCTCCACGTCGGGCTCGCTCACCACGTGCAGGTCGGTGAGCCGCGTGGACAGCTCCTCGAGCAGGATCCGCAGGGTCTGGCGGGCGAAGTTGGCGCCGAGGCAGAAGTGGGTGCCGTACCCGAAGGCCACGTGGTGGTTCGGGCTGCGGGTGACGTCGAAGCGGAAGGGCTCGTCGAACACGGCCTCGTCGCGGTTGGCCGACGGGTACAGCAGGATCACCCGGTCGCCGGCGGCGATCGCCTGGCCGCCGACCTCGGTGTCGACCGCGGCGGTGCGGAAGAAGTTGTTCAGGGGCGTGACCCACCGGAGCAGCTCCTCGACCGCGGTCGGGATGGCCTCGGGGTGCTCGGCGAGCCGCTCCCACTGGTCCGGGTGGTCGCAGAACGCCCGCAGGCCGTGGGCGATCACCGTGCGGGTCGTCTCCGCGCCGCCCGAGATGAACAGGCCGGTTTCGTGGAAGATCGACAGGCGGTCGAGGGGCTTGCCCTCGATCTCGGCGTTCGCCCACACGGAGAGCAGGTCGTCCATCGGGCAGCCCGTGCGGGCGGCGAGCAGGTCGTCGAGCCGGGTGTTGAACTCGAAGCAGGCCGTCACGACGCCCATGGCGACGTCGGGGTCGCGGTCCATGGTGTCGAGGCGCATGAGGCGCTCGGACCAGCTCTTCAGGTCCCGCCACTGCTCCTCGGGGAAGCCCAGCAGCCGCGAGGTGAGCCGGGCGGGGAGCTGAGCGGCCAACTGGTCGACGACCTCGAGCACGCCCGTCCCGCCGGCGTCGGGGACGAGCGCCTCGTCGAGCAGGTCGACCACCAGGGCGCGGGTCTCGTCGGCCCGGGTCCGTACCGCGGCGGGCGTGAAGTCCCGGGACACGAGGCGCCGCTGCTGCTGGTGGCGGGGGTCGTCCTGGGCGATCATGTTCGTCTCGTCGGGCGACGGCAGCGCCCGGTAGCCCGGACCGCTCAGGAACACGTGGTTGCGGCGCTCGACGTCGAGCACGTCGGCGTGGCGGGTGACGGCCCAGAGGCCGTTGCGCTCGTCCCGGTAGACGGGCTCGTGGTGGCGCATCCACGTGTAGGCCTCGTGCGGGTTCGGCCGGTAGAACTCGGGATCGAGCAGGTCGAAGCTCGGGCGGGTGCCGGCGGGGGCCGGGGCGGTGGGCGCGGTCACGGCGCCATTGAACCCCAGCCCGGTGATCCCCGCGGGCTCCGGCGGCGAATACGGTCCGGTCATGGCCCGCACCTCGATCCTCGCCGAGCCCGACGCCATCGCCGCCGCCTACGGCGGCACCCGCCGGCGCAGCACCGAGCTGCTGCGGACGGCAGGTCCCGACGCGGTGGCCGACCGGGTGGTGCCGGCGTGCCCACAGTGGACGGTGAACCAGCTCGTCGCCCACATGGTGGGCGCGGTCGACGACGTGCTCGCCGGCAACGTGGCCGGGGCCGGCTCCGACCCCTGGACGGAGGCGCAGATCGACCGCTTGGGCAGCCTCCCCGTCGGCGGGCTCCTCGACCACTGGGACGAGGTCGGCCCGCAGCTCGAGGCGGCCATCCCCGCGGTCCCACCGGCGCCGGCCAGCCAGATGGTGTTCGACGTGACGACCCACGAGCACGACCTGCGGGGCGCGCTCGGCGAACCGGGCGCCCGGGACACCGACGGGCTCGCCGTCGGCTTCGGCTTCCTCGCCAAGAGCCTCGACCGCCTCATCCAGGCCGAGGGGCTACCCACCCTCGAGATCACGACGAAGGGCCGGGTGCTCACCCTCGGGGACGTGCCCGACGGCGAGGAGGCCCAGGTCCACCTCGCCGGCCCACTGTTCGACCTGTTCCGGTCGTTCGGCGGGCGGCGCACGCTCGCGCAGGTGCGGGCCCTCGACTGGTCGGCCGATCCCTCGCCCTACCTCGACGCGTTCTTCGGCGGAATCCTGAAGCCGCCGGGCACGCCGCTCGACGAATAGCGCCCTGGCTCGGGACGGCGGGCCTCAGGCGCGGGCGGCGAGCACGGCGACCGTGCGCTCGAGGCAGTCGAGGTCGACCGTGCCGGGCACGAGGATCAGCTCGTCGCAGCCCTCCGCCTCGGCGCCGTCGAGCACCTCGTGCAGGGCGGCCTCGTTCCAGATGCGGGTCTCGGCGGCCATGGCCTCCGCGAACTCCCGACCGAACACGCCGAGGTAGCGGGCGGCGAAGACCCGCAGCTCGTCGCGGGCGGCATCGTCGTCCGGGCCGAGCAGGTAGAAGCAGCCGTTGACCCTGCGGGGCGCCTCGGTGCGCCCGGCGTCCTGCCACGCCCGCTCGGCCAGCCGGAACGTGTTGGCCATCTCGCCGACCACGCCGGCCACGCTGAAGCCGGTCACGCCGTCGGCCCAGCGTGCGGCGCGGGCCATGCTCTTCGGCCCGAGGGCGCCGGCGAGGATCGGCGGACCGCCGGCCTGCACGGGCGGCGGGCCAACCGGGTCCGCGCCCTCGAAGGGCGGCTCACCGACCCACAGGCGCTTGAGCTCGGCGACCTGCTCGTCGAGGCGGGCGTGGCGGCGGACGAAGGGGGCCTCCAGGCTGCGGTAGTCGTGCTCGCGGCCGCCGACCCCGACCCCGAGGGTGACCCGCCCGCCCGAGACCTGGTCGAGGGTGGCGATCTGCTTCGCGACCTCGGCCGCGGGGTGCAGCGGCAGCACCACCACGTTGGCGATCACCCGCACCCGCTCGGTCACCGCCGCCGCGGCCGCGAGGGCGACGACCCAGTCCGGGTTGTCGAACGAGATGCGCTCACCGGTGCTGATGCTGGAGAACGGGCCAGCGTCGACCGCCCGGGCCCAGTCCACCGTCGTCGTCGGCCCGTAGCCAGGGGCCATGGTCGGCAGCGCGATCCCGATCTCCATCGCCCGGAACCTAGCCCCCACCCGCGCGCCCGCCGCCGCCCCGTCCCCTACTGCTTGCGGAGGGCGTCGTGGGCGTCGGCCTCGGGGTCCGAGAACGCCTCGCCCTCGACATCGATCAGCACCCGGTGCAGCGGGCCGGTGAAGCGGAACGGGGCGCGGTAGTCGTCGCAGACCGCCACGCCCCAGTGCTCGCCGCAGTGGACGCCGTCGCCGGTGATGGCGAAACGCACCGGAGTGAACTGCGGGATCTCGCCGGCACCGACCTCGACCCCGTCGGCGAGCAGGTGGGCGACACCGCGGTGCTCGCCGGTGCGCTCGAAGCGCAGGGCGAGCGTGCGGGCCCCCGGGTCGAGCGGCCGGTCCGAGCGGGCCCGCTGCGTGCGCAGCCCGACGTAGTTGTGGGCGTAGTGCAGGTGGCCGTCGGCCACGTACAGCACCCAACCGCCGAGCACCGAGCCTTGGACGAACAGCACGCCCTCGGCGTCGCCGAGGGGCCCGGCCAGCTCGGCGGTGACGGTGTGCGAGCGGTTGCGGACGTTCACCGTGCAGGTCTCCGGCACGGGCCCGCCGCCCGGGCGGAATTCGTAGTGGTCGCGCTCGGGGATGCCCGGTCGCTCGAGGCCGAGGATCGCAGTGAGCAGGTCGGTGTCCACCGGCAGCACCTGGTTGGCCTCGGCCTCGACCCACCACCGGTCGATCATCGCCCGGAGGCGCTCGGGCTCGGCCGCGGCGAGGTCGTGGCACTCGGAGGGGTCCACAGCGACGTGGTACAGCTCCCACGGGTCGTCGTCGATGTGGATGCTCGTGTCGGCGATGGGGTGATAGGTCACCGCCTTCCACCCGTCCTGGTAGAGCGCCCGGCTGCCGAGCATCTCGTAGTACTGCACGGTGTGGCGATCGGGTGCGGTGGGGTCGTCGAAGCTGTAGTGCAGCGACGTCCCCGCGATGGGCTGCTGCTCGACGCCGTCGATCACCGTGGGGGCCTCGACGCCGACGGCCTCGAGGATCGTGGGGAGCAGGTCGACGGCGTGGGCGTACTGGCGGCGCCGTTCCCCCCGGGCGGTGATCCCGTTGGGCCAGTGCACGATCAGCGGGTCGCAGACACCGCCCTCGTGGGTCTCGCGCTTCCAGCGCTTGAACGGCGTGTTGCCCGCCACCGTCCAGCCCCACGGGTAGTTGTTGTGGATCGTCGGCCCGCCGATCTCGTCGATGCGCTCGACGGCCTCCTCGACGGTCATCTCGGCCACGTTCCAGTTGCGGGCGTCGTTGACCGAGCCGTTGGGGCCGCCCTCGGAGCTCGCCCCGTTGTCGGAGATCACCATGACCAGGGTGTCATCGAGCTCGCCGGTCTCGCGGAGGCGGTCGAGCAGGCGGCCGAGGTGGTGGTCGAAGTGCGACAGGTAGGCGGCGAAGCACTCCATGTAGCGGGCCGAGACCCGCCGTTGGTCCTCGGAGAGGTCGTCCCAGGCCGGCACCCAGTCGGGACGCGGAGAGAGCTCGGTGCCCTCGGGCAGGATCCCCTCGGCGAGCTGGCGCTCGAAGGTGGCCTGGCGCCACGCGTCCCAGCCCTGGTCGAAGCGGCCGCGGTAGCGCTCGCGCCACTCGGGCGGCGACTGGTGCGGTGAGTGGCACGCGCCGGGGCACAGGTAGAGGAACCAGGGCTTGTCGGGCTGCACCGCCCGCAGGTCGGCGAGGAAGGCGAGGCCGTGGTCGATCAGGTCCTCGGTGAGGTGGTAGCCGTCGTGGTGGTCGCCCGGCGCCGGGACAGCGTGGTTGTCCGCCTGCAGGGTCGGGCCGAACTGGCTGGTCTCGCCGTCGAAGTAGCCGTACCAGCGCTCGAAGCCCTTGCCGAGGGGCCACCGCTTTCGACTGGCACCGAGGTGGTGCTCGTGCTCGGGGGTGAGGTGCCACTTCCCGACGGCGTAGGCGGCGTAGCCGTGGGGCGTGAGGATCTCGGGCAGCGTCCCGCAACTCGACGGCAGGTACGCGTCGTAGCCCGGGAAGCCCGTGGACAGGTCGATGACGCGGCCCATCCCGGCGGTGTGGTGGTTCCGGCCGGTGAGCAAGCAGGCCCGGGTGGGCGAGCACAGCGCCGTGGTGTGGAAGTTCGTGTACTGCAGGCCGCCCGCGGCCAGGCCGTCGAGCGTCGGGGTCTCGATGTCCGAGCCGTAGCAGCCCAGCTGGGCGAACCCGACGTCGTCGAGGACGACGACGAGGACGTTGGGGGCGCCGGCCGGCGGGCGGGGCTCGGGCGGCCACCAGGGGGTCGACTCGGCCCTCGTCCGGCCGATGACCCCCTGGAACCCGCGGCGCTCCCCCACCGCGCCGGCCCGTTCGCCTCTACCCGGCGGCCGGTTCGGCGGGGATCTCGCCGATCGCCGCGAAGCCGATGTTGAACGCGCCGACGTCGTCGGCCGGGTCCTCCTCGGTCGACGCGCAATCGGCGGCGTTGTAGTCCCGGCCGGCCATGTCGGCGGCGGGCGGCACCTCGACGAGCCCGCGGGCCTCGCCCGTGGCGCAGGACGGGATGTTCAGGTTGGTCACCACGACGTCGGCCTCACCGGCGAGGATGGCGTCGCGGTTCTCCTCGAGCCAGTCGAGGACGAAGCCGACGCCCGTCTCGTAGTCGAAGGGCTCGGAGTCGATCCCCTGGCTGGTGGCCAGGGCGGGGATGCCCTGGGCGACGGCGGCACGGGCCGCCCCCACCGTGCCCGAGGCGTCGATGATCGGCCCCATGTTCTGGCCCTCGTTGAGACCGGTGATGACGAGGTCCGGCGGCTCCTCGACGACGTTGGCGAGCCCGTAGTTCACGGCGTCGGCGGGGAAGCCCTGCACGGCGGTCACCGGGTAGCCGCTGAGGGTCTCCTCGTCGGTGGCGGTGAGCTCGCCGGGCGTGGTGTTGCCCCCGCTCCCGCTCTGGTTCTCGGCCGGGGCGACCACCGTGACGTTGGTGTCCGGCAACGCGATCAGCGCCTCGACCACCGCGTCGATGCCCTCGGCGTCGTAGCCGTCGTCGTTCGACACCAGGATGTCGAGGGTCTCGGCCGCGACCGTCGTGGTGGTCTGCTCGACCGCGGTGGTCTCGGCGGACGACTCCTCCGAACCGCCGTCGTCGCTGCTGCTGCATGCCGCCGCGAAGGTCACCAGACCCAGCACCGCCACCGCGCCGGCACCGATCCGCCCCATCCGTCCCCGCATCGTGTCCCCCTGGCTCGTCCGTGTGGAAGCCCGGATCCTACGCTCGCCGGTCGTGACCGACGGGATCGCGCTGGTGACCGCGGCAGCGTCCGAGCGCGACCAGCGGCGGGTGGGCGCCGCGCTCGCGGCCCAGGGCCTGCGGCGGGGCGACCGCGTGGCCCTCGTCGCCGAGGGCAGTGCCGCCTACCTGGCGGTGGCGATCGGCGCACTGCGCCGTGGCGTGGTCCCGGTGCTGCTCAACGTCCACCTGCTCCCGGCCGAGCAGGACGCCCTGCTGGCCGACGCCCGACCGGCGCTCGTGCTGCGCGACGACGAGCTCGCCGCCTTCGTCGCCGCCGGCGCCGAGGACGCGCCGGTGGAGCTCGCGCCCGCCCCCCTCGCCCGGCCGATGATCTACACGTCGGGCACGACCGGCATGCCGAAGGGTGTGTGGTCGGGGGTGCTGACCGACGCCGACGCCGACGCCCTGCTGGCCGAGGAGCGCGACCAGTGGGGCTTCCGCGCCGACGACGTCCACCTCGTGGCCTCGCCCCTGCACCACTCGGCCCCACTGCGCTTCGCCGCCGGCACCCTCCTCGCCGGCGGCTCGGTGGTCCTGCCCGGCCACTTCACCCCGGCCTCGTTCCGCGCCGCGGTGGCGGCCCACCGCCCCACCTCGGCCTTCCTCGTCCCCGCGCACCTCCAGCGGCTCTTCGCCGCCGACGCGCCGGCGCTTCCCGACCTGTCCTCGTTCCGGCTCGTCGCCCACGCCGGCGCCCCGTGCCCCACCCACCTCAAGGAGCATGCGGTGGCCGCCTTCCCGGAGGGGTCGGTGTGGGAGTTCTACGGCTCGACCGAGGCCCAGTTCACCGTCTGCTCGACCGCGGACTGGCGCACCCACCCCGGCACGGTGGGCCGGGCCCGGGCGGGGCGCCGGTTGTCGGTCGACGACGAGGGCACCATCTGGTGCGAGACCCCCCGCCACGCCCGGTTCGAGTACTGGGGCGACCCGGCCAAGACCGCCGCGGCCTGGCGCGGGGACGCCTGCACCGTGGGCGACCTCGGCCGCCTCGACGACGACGGCTACCTCTACCTCGAGGGCCGGCGCAGCGATCTGATCATCACCGGCGGCGTGAACGTCTACCCCCTCGAGGTGGAGCGGGCGCTGCTCGACCACCCGCAGGTCCAGGAGGTGGCCGTGTTCGGGGTCGACGACGAGCGGTGGGGCCAGCGGGTGTGCGCCGCAATCGTGGGCGCGGTCACCGAGGCCGAGGTGCACGAGTGGCTGGCCGACCGGGTCGCCCCGCACAAGCGGCCGAAGACCGTGCTGCTCCTCGACGCGCTCCCCCGCAACTCGATGGGCAAGGTCAGCCGCGCCCGCCTCGGCGCGGCCCTGGGGCTCGAGCGCGCCTGAGCGGCGCCTGAGGGCGCCGAGCGCCGCGGCGACGTCAGCCGGTCAACACCCCGGCCGCAGGCGCCACGGCGGCGAGGCGCTCGCCCAGGGCGCCGGCCACCCCCCGGGCGTAGCCGGTGGTCAGGTGGTTGCTGTCCCGGTAGACGAGCTGGTCGCCGACCATGACGGGGCACCACTCGTCGCCGCAGACCAGGTCGGTGACCTCGACGAAGGGGATCCCGGCCTCCGTGGCCGCGTCGACCGCGACCGCGTCGGCGTGCGCCCACGCCGGGTCGAGCCGCTCGCGGCGCAGGACGCAGGCGCGGGCGGACCGGAGGTGCTCGGCGAGGCAGTCGGGCGGCTCACCCTTCGGTGGCGGGTTGTCGCCGAGCAGCACCACGGGGCCCATCCGGTCGAGCGCCTCCAGCGTCGAGCGCAGGGCGCGGGCCCACGTGTCGTCGTCGGGCCGCTCCTGGTCGTCGCCCACCACGTAGTTGGCGGTCTGGGCCACCACGATGAGCGCGGGCTCGAGGTCCTGGATCGCGTCGAGGGCCTGCGCGCGCCACCGGTCGCACTCGTCGTAGTCGCGCTCGAGCATGCCGTCGTGGACGGTCAGCTCGGCGGCGGGGCATCCCGACTTGGTCAGCGACACGACCGCCACGTCGCGAGCCCGGCCGAGCCGGTCGAACGCCGGCAGCCACTGGGCCGCGTGGGAGTCGCCGAAGAGCACCACCGTCGTGGCCGCGCCGAGGTCGCCGTAGCGGCAGCGGTGGGGCGTCACCTGGAGGAGGTCGAGGTGGCAGCCGTCGGCGTAGCTCTCGGGGGCGTCCTCGCCGGCCACGTCGAGGGGCGGGCGGAGGTTGCGCGGCACGAGGTCGACCAGCGCGGCCTGGTCGAGGCGGCGGGCGTCGACCCGGCGCTGCGCGAGCGCCGCCGCGCTCGGCCCGGGGCCCTCGACGTCGTCCGGCAGGGCCAGCAGCCCAGCGAAGAGGGCGACGAGCACGAGCGTCACGCCGAGGCCCAGCAGCACGCTGCGACGGGCGGAGGCCACCAGCCAGGGCGCCGTGCGCACCGGCTGCTCCACGACGCGGTGGGTGAGGTCGGCGAGCACGAGCGTTCCCACGGCGGCCACGAGCGCCGGCCACCCACCGAGGCCCCGGTCGAGCGCGGCCGCGAGCAGCACCATCGCCGGCCAGTGCCACAGGTACCACGAGTACGACCGCACCCCGATCCAGCGCAGCGGCACCACGGCGAGGCCGTCCGCCGCCCGCGACCCGCCCTCGGCGACGGTCGGCCCGGCCAGGACCAGCACGGTCGCCGCGGTCGGGGCCAACGTCCACCACGAGGGCCACGGCGTGGAGCGACCGACGAGCACCACGACCACGGCGAGGGTGACCAGCCCGAGCACCTGGCCGGCCCGTCGCGGGCGGAGCCACCCCGCCGCCTCCAGCCGGGGCCAGGCGAGCGCCAGCAGGGCACCGAAGCCGAGCTGCCAGGCACGGGTCGGGAGCGAGTAGAACGCCCACGCGGGCGAGGTGGCCGACCAGCGCACCGCCAGAGCGAACGACCCGATGCAGATCGCCAGGACCACGCCGGCCGCCCGCCGGCGGCGCCCGGCGCCCCGGAGCACGACGAGCAGGACCAGGGGCCACACCAGGTAGAACTGCTCCTCCACCGCCAACGACCAGAACTGGCGGAACGCCGACGGCCCCACGGTCGCCCGCAGGTAGTCGAGCTGCTGCGCAGCGAGCCGCAGGTTGATCGTGTAGGTCGAGGTCGCGAGCGCGTCGGCGGAGAGGTCGGGGCGGGCCAGGGGCGACAGCACCCACCAGCCGACCGCGACGGTGGTGACGGACACGAGGGCGGCCACGGGGAGCAGGCGCCGCGCACGGCGGCCGTAGAACCCCGCCACCGACAGCCGGCCTCGCGCCTCGACCTCGCGGACGAGCAGCCCGGTGATCAGGTAGCCGCTGATGACGAAGAAGACGTCGACGCCGACGAAGCCCCCGTCGATCCACGGGACCTCGGCGTGGTAGGCGACGACGGCGAGCACCGCCAGGGCCCGGAGGCCGTCGATCTCGGGTCGGTGGGCCGACCGGCCGGGGAGGAGGAGGTCCGCTCGCCGGGTCGCGGCGGCGCCGCGGCCGGTGGCGACCACTCAGTCGCCCGTCCCGGCCGTGCTCGGTGTGGAGGTCGGCGCCGACGGCACGGTCGTCACCGGCGGCAGCGTGGTGACCGGCGGTGCCACCGTGACGGGCGGCGCCGCCGGTGTGGACGTGGACGTTGACGGGGTCGGCGCGGTCGTGACGGTGGTGCTCGGTGTCGGGGCGGTCGCCTCCGCGAGCAGGTCGGCGATGTACAGCGCGAGGGCGTACAGGGTGCGGGCGCCGAGGGCCCGGGTCACCACCCGGTCGGTGCCGAACGCGCCGCCGGGGTACGGCGCCATGATCCCGGCGGTGACCGCCCAGTCGACCGCCGGGGCGAGCTCGGCGGGGACGTCGGGCCAGGCGTGGGTGGTGACCCCCTCGCCGGGTCGCTGCATCGCCCGCCAGAGGTACACCGCCAGGCCGCCGCGGGTGACCGCCGACCCCGGGCGGAACGTGCCGTTCGGGAAGCCCCGCATGATGCCGGACGCCTGGACCCACCCCACCGCCCGGCGGAGGCTCGTCGGCACGTCCGTCCAGCTCGTCAGCGGGCGGTCGGTCGGCGACTGGGCGAGGCGCCAGAGGTAGCGGGCGAGCTGGCCCCGGTCGAGCGCGACCGGGAAGCTCCCGAGGCGGGCGCGGAACCCGCCGTTGCGGTACGGCTCGACGATCCCGTTCGTGCCCAGCCAGTTCACGGCCTCAGAGGAGCTCGCGCGGTCGGGCTCGTCCCAGAACGGGCCATGGGTGAGGGCGGGGTCGCACCCCTCCGCCGCCTGGCCGGCGAGCAGGCCCAGCTCGCGGCGCCCCGCCTGGGTGTGGTGGAGGCGGTCGGCCAGGAAGAACCCGTCGTCCCCCGCGCGCCAGTACCAGGCCGAGTACGGGACGAGGGCCACGTTCCGCGAGGCGTACCGGGGCTCGGCGAGCACCCGGCCGAGGATGCGGTTGAACTGGACCCGGTGCTCGTTGACGTGCGGGTAGGCGATGTTGAGCGTGGGCTTCTGGTCGAACCACCGCACGCAGGTGACGTGCGGGAGCACGGCGTCGAGGAAGCGGCGCACGTCGCGCTCGAACTTCGCGGCGCTGTGGTCCCAGAAGGCGTCGCCGGTGCCGAGCTCGACGAGCAGGATGTCGGGCCCACCGGGTGCCTCGACCACCGGGAGCAGGCGGGGCAGGTGGTAGCCGATGTAGCCGGCGGCAACCGAGTGGTAGTAGGCGATCGGGTGGGTACGGCCGACCTGGTTGCGCACGTAGTACTGCGCGTCGCGCCCGATCGAGTCGCCCACGAACGCCACCGTGGGGACCACCGGCGCCGGCAGCGGTTGCGGCAGCCAGCCCTCGGGGTCGGCGTCCTGGTAGGGGCCCGGGCCACCGCCCTCGAAAGGCGCGGCGACCGCACCGGTGGTCGCGGCCACCACGGCCGCCACCGCCACGAAGGCGGCCACCGACGTTCTCCACCCACGACCCATGACGACGCCACGCTACCGGCCGTCCCCGCCCGGCTTCCTCCGCCCGCCCGGCTCCCCCGGACCCGTGACGGTAGGGTCGACGTCGCGACGTGACGGGGCGCCGCCTGCGAGCGGGGAAGGGGTCGTGACCGGCCGGCCAGAGATCGAGGGCTACAGCGACCTGCAGCGCATCGCGCGGGGCGGCTTCGGCACGGTCTACCGCGCCCACCAGGACCGCTTCGGCCGGGTCGTGGCCCTCAAGGTCCTCGACGTCGAGGCCCTCGACGACGACGCCCGCCGGCGCTTCGAGCGCGAGTGCCTGGCCATGGGCAGCCTGTCCTGGCACCCCAACGTCGTCGCGCTGCACGACTCCGGCATCACCGAGGACGGTCACCCGTACCTCGTGATGGAGTTCCTCGACGCCGGCTCCCTCGGCGACCGCCTCGCCCACGGTGCCCTGGCCTGGCCGCACGCGGTGCGCGCGGGCGTGGAGGTCGCCGGCGCCCTCGGTGCGGCCCACGCCGCCGGCACCCTGCACCGCGACCTCAAGCCGGAGAACCTCCTCGTCGGGCCCTTCGGCGAGACCAAGCTCGGCGACTTCGGCATCGCCGCGGTGGAGGGCTCGGCCCGGTCCTCGAGCGGGGTCGCCCTGACGATCGCCCACGTCGCACCCGAGGTGCTCCGCGGCGACGAGCCCGACGAGCGCGCCGACGTGTACGGCCTGGCGTCGACCCTCCACACCCTCATCGCCGGCGAGACGCCGATCGACACCCACGGCGACCTGGCCGCCGTGCTCGCCCGGGTGCTCCACACCGAGCCGGCTCGCCTGACGGGCGTGCCGCCCGCACTGGCCGACGTGATCCACCAGAGCCTGGCCAAGGAGCCGGCCGACCGTCCCGCCGATGCCGCCGCCCTCGGTCGTGCGCTGCAGGCCGTGCAGGTGTCGAGCGGCCATCCGGTCACCGCCCTCCGCCTCACCCCCGGCGAGGACGAGCGTCCGCCACCCGGTCCCGTGCCGCCGCCGGCGCCCACCGTCCGGGTGCCGCCGACGGTGCCCACCCCCCCGGCCGCACGGCCGCCGGCGCCCCGACCGCCGGCCGGTGCCGCCGCCGCCCCGTCGTCCTCGTCGACGTCGTCGTCGTCGAACACCGTGCTGGTCGGGGCGCTCGTCGCGGTCTTCGCCCTGATCGCCCTCGGGGGCCTCGCCGCCCTGCTCCTGACCCGGGGCGACAGGGGTGGCGGCGGGACGACCACCACCACGGCGGGCACGGCCACCGCCGAGCCGACGGTCGCCGCCACCGTGGACGTGGGCGCGTCACCGCAGTTCCTCGACCTCACCGCCGACGCGGCGTGGGTCGCCAGCGCCGGCACCGGCGCGGTCGACCGCATCGACCTCGCCACGGACGAGGTCGTCGCCAGCGTGCCGACCGGCGCCGGCGCGTTCGGCGTGGCCGCCACCGAGGACGCGGTCTGGGTGTCGAACAGCGTGGCTGGCACGGTGACCCGCATCGACCCGGCGAACGACGACGTCGCCGCCACCATCACCCTCCAGGCCCTGCCGAGCGACCTCACCGCCACCGAGGACGACGTGTGGGTGACGGGCGGCAACAACGGCACCCTGACCCACCTCGACGCCCGCACGGACGAGGTGGTCCGCGTCGTCGCGGTGGGAACGAACCCGAACGACGTCTCGCTCGGGGCGGGCGCCCTGTGGGTCGTGGACCCCACCGAGAACGCGGTGTTCCGGATCGACCCCGAGACCGACCGCGTCGAGGAGACGATCGAGCTGCGCACGGGCTCGCGGCCCAACTCGGTCGTCGCAACCGACGACGCCGTGTGGGTGACGGGCTTCGGCAACGCCAGCGTGTTCCGCATCGACCCCTCGACCGACGAGGTCGTCGCCACCATCTCGGTGGGCAACGCCCCCACCGGGGTGGACGCCACCGCCACCGCGGTGTGGGTCGCCAACCAGAACGACGGCACCCTGTCGCGCATCGACCCGGCGTCCGACGCCGTGGTCGCCACGGTCCCCGTGGGCGACTCGCCGAGCGGCGTGGCCGCCGACGACACCGCCGTGTGGGTCACCAACTTCACCGCCGCGACCGTGACCCGCGTCGACCCCGAGGGCTGAGGCCGACGACCCGCGCCGGGGGGACCGCCGGCGGCCTTTGCTCCCAAACGAACGTTTGATTGATACTGGCGCCATGACGGCTGTGGACACACCCCTGATCGACGTCAACGACCCGCGCTTCTACGACGACCCGTGGGACGCCTACCGGTGGCTCCGGGACCAGAGCCGGGTCCACTGGGACGCCAAGAACGAGCTCTGGGTGGTCAGCCGCCACGAGGACGTCTCGATCGTCTCGCGCAACAACGCCCGCTACTCGGCCGCCGGCGGCGTGCGCCCGGCCGTCGCCGCCCCCATGTCGATCATCTCCATGGACGACCCCGAGCACACCCAGCAGCGCCGCATCGTGTCGAAGGGGTTCACCCCGAGGAAGGTGACGGACCTCGCCGACCACATCCGCGAGGTGAGTCGCGACATCGTGGCGGAGATCGCGAGCCGGGGCGAGGTCGACTTCGTGCCGGAGTTCGCCATCCACGTGCCGCTGATCGTGATCGCCGAGATGATGGGGCTCGACCCCGAGGTGCGCGAGCGCCTCTACGCCTGGTCCGACGCGATGATGGACGGCGACGGCCACACCGACCCCGACGCCCCGCAGCTGCACGCCGCGGCGGTGGCCTTCGGCGAGTACACGGCGATGTGCCAGGAGCTCATCGACGAGCGCCGCAAGGTCCCCAAGGACGACCTCATCAGCGCCCTGACCGGCTCGTTCGACGCCGGCGAGCTGCTCAAGCTCGACCCGTCGGCGGCCACCGCCCGGTCGGGCGAGACCGAGGAGCAGCTCTCGCTCGACGACTACGAGCTGCTGATGTTCCTCGTGCTGTTGATCGTGGCCGGCAACGAGACCACCCGCAACGCCCTGTCGGGTGGCCTGATCGCCTTCAGCCGGTTCCCCGAGGAGCGTGACCGCCTCATCGCCGACCCGTCCCTCATGGAAACCGCGGTCGACGAGATCGTCCGCTACGTCAGCCCGGTGCTCAGCTTCTGCCGCACCGCCACCGAGGACCACGAGCTGCACGGCGAGACGATCCTCGAGGGCCAGAAGGTGCTGATGCTCTACCAGTCGGCCAACCGCGACGAGCGGGTGTTCGACGACCCGGACGTGTTCCGGGTCGACCGCTCGCCCAACCCCCACCTGGGCTTCGGCATCGGCACCCACTACTGCATGGGGGCGAACCTCGCGAAGGCCGAGATCCGGGTGGTGTTCGAGGAGCTGTTCCGCCGGCTCCCCGACATCCGGGTGCCCGACGGCATCGTGCCGCAGCGGGGCGATTCCTCGCTGGTCCTCGCCATCAACAGCCTGCCCGCCATCTTCACGCCGGCGTGAACGCCGTCCCGGTCGCCGACCAGCGGGGCCACATCCTGGCCACCGCGCTCGACCTCATGAGCGCCCGCGGCGCACCGGACACGTCGATGCGCCACCTGGCGGACGCCTGCGGGCTGAACGTCGCGACCCTGTACCACTACTTCGCGTCCAAGGACGCGCTGGTGCACGCCGTCATCGAGGACCGCCGCTACCTCGACCGCCTGGCCACCGACCTGCCGCCGGCCGATCCCACGCTGGCCCCGCGCGAGCGCCTCGCCGGGATCCTGCGCTGGCTGTGGCGGGCCACGTTGGACGAGGAGTCCCTGGTGCGGCTCATGCTCGGTGAGGCGATGCGGGGCGAGCCCGCCGCCCTCGACACGGTCGCCCTGCTGTTCGCGGCCATGGACACGGCCTTCGAAGGGTGGCTGGCCGAGCTCGTCCCGGAGCTCACCGGCGACCGGGCCGGACCGGCGCGCGTGTTGCGGGGCCAGGTGATCGCCTGGCTCCTCGAGGGGATCCTCGTCCCGCCCGCCGACCGGGAGGCCTCGTTCGACCGGCGCGCCGACGAGCTCGCGGCGCTGATCATCCCGGCCTGACGGACACCGCCGGTCGGTCCCCCGAGCAGGGGCGCCCGCCCGATGCTTCACTGTCACGGCATGGGTCTTCGTGACACGCTGCGCCAGGCGAAGGAGGCCATGAGCCCCGACGCCATCAAGCAGGGCCTGAGCGCCTTCGGCCAACCGCCGTCGGAGGAGGAGCTCGCGGCGGCCCGGGCGGCCATGACCCCCGAGCAGCAGGCGGCCTACGACGCGCAGCTCGCCCAGGTGGCGGTCGCCCAGCAGCAGGCGCAGGAGGCGCAGCAACAGGCGATCGCGGCATCGGAGGCGCACCGGGTGCTCGACGGGCCCGCCGGCGACCACCTCTACGGGCCCAGCGCCGAGGCCCAGATGGCGGCGCTCGCGAACACGACCTTGACCGGGATGCTCAAGTCGACCGCACAACAGTTCGGCAAGGAGCTCAAGGACTCGTACACCGGGCCACCGAAGCACGAACGCGACCGCGAGCTGGCCGCACAGATCGGCGCGCACGAGCGGGCCGCGCGTGACGCCGCCCGGGCGCCGTACCTCGCCCCTGAGCGGTGGCCCGTCCACATCAGCCGGGTGGCGACGCGCGGCGGCAGCCAGGTCGACGAGGTCCTCGCCTTCCTGCGCGCGAGTGGGCTCGGCGCCCGCCCCGACCTCGTCTACGGGCTCTACCGGGTCCCCGACCGCATCAGCCCGGCGGTCACCGCCGGTTCCGAGGTCAACCGGGTGGTCGAGTGGGACGTGGTCCACAGCGCGTTGCCCGACGCGCCCGCCGACGTCGCGGTCACCGCCGCCTGGTTCCCGGGTGGCGTGCAGTGGGTCGCCCGGCGCAAGGGCGAGCCCTCGGTCCTCGACGAGGACCTCGGCCACCTCTACCTCCGCCGCGCCGGCCTGCTGCCGGAGCAGACCCTCGGCATCGCGCGGCTGTGCACCTTCGCCCAGCCCAAAGACCGCTGGTTCGCGATCGACGGGGGCGGCAGCTCCGGCGAGGCCGGTGACTCGTACCCGATCGTCCCGATCGTCGAAGGGGCCCTCGTGTTCCACCCCGGCCCCGACGCGTCGGGCCTGACCGCGCAGCTGCAGGCCGAGGCACCCCTGGCCCTCGGCGCCGACGTGCTCGCCGGCACCCACACCGAGGTCCTGAACTGGAAGGCCATCGCCGAGGCCGTCCACGTGCGGGTGCAGCACCCCCCGCCGACCCCGTCCCCGTTCCCCTACCTGCCGTCGACCCCTCAGGAGCTGCTGCGCGCCTACCTGGAGATCGTCGGGGTCCGATCGTTCGACTGCACCTCGGCACAGGTCACGATCGACCGGCCCTACTCGCTGATCGGCCGCATCAACATGGGCACGACGAACGTCGGGTCCGCTCAGCCGTGCGCCGACGGCAAGCCCCGGCAGCGCCTCCACGGCGCCCGCCGGGTCGTGGTCAGCTACCGGGATCGGCCCGAGTACGTCGCCGGACGTGAGCGCTGGCAGCGCTACCAGCACGAGGTCCTGCTCGCCCACCTCGAGCGGGCCACGAACGTGCGCGCCCCGGTGGTCCCCGACGAGCTCCCCGACAACCCGGTGCTGCGCGCCGGCGCCCGGCTGCTGGACCTCGCGGAGAAGGTCAGCACCGTCGGCGAGTGGGAGCCGCCACCGCCGTACCGGTACTGCTGGCCCGTGGTGGGTTGACGGGCGGGCTCGGGGTGACCTGGTCCGATCCCGACGTCCGACCCGCCGGCGTCGCCCGCGACCACGGCGGGGCGCCCGTCACCCGCCACGTCCGCGGCTGGGTGCGGATCGTGGTCGGTACCGTCGGTCTGTCGGCCGGCGTCGCCCTGGCCGTCCTCGGCATCCTGGCGTCGGTCGACCACCGCTCGCGGGCCCTGGACGACGCCGTGGCCCGGGGCGTCCTGGAGGGCGTCGGCCCCACGGAGCCGGTCACCTTCGTCGCCGGCGAGGGCACCGGCCACGAGTTCACGATCTACCTCGACACCCCCGGAGGCGGCAACGAGGTCCACCTCGAGCGCGAGGTCCAGTCCACGACCTGCGAGGTCGAGCGCGCCGACGGCACCGCCGCCACCGTCCTCGGGCGCCTCCAGGGCGTCGCGTCCGACATCGGCGGCCTGCGGTCGGTGGGCGGGTTCTCGGCGCCCACGGGCGAGACCACCGTGACCTGCGGCTGGCGGGACCCGGGTCGCCAGGACCGGGGCCGGGCCGACGCCCGCACGTTCGTGGTCAGCCCCGGCGCGCCCTCGGAGGCCGGCCGTGGCGTCCTGCTGACCCTCGGCGGGGTCACCGTCGCCCTCGCCGGCGGCGCACTCCTCGCCTGGGGCATCCACGGCCGCCACCGGTTCGTGGCCGGCGCGACGGCGACCCCGCAGGTCAGCGGCCGGTGACGGTCAGCGGCGGGTGATGGCGAGCGCCGCCGGCGCACCGGCCGGGACCGCGGGGCGAGCCGGTGCCACCGGGGCCACCGCCTCGTAGGCCTCGCCGAGCGGCGGGCGGGGGTCGGCCTCGCCCTTGTTGGGCCAGCGGGCCATGGCCCGCTCGGTCATGGCGGTGATGGTGAGCGACGGGTTCACGCCGAGGTTGGCGCTGATCGCCGACGCGTCGGCCACGTGCAGGCCGGGGTGCCCGTAGATGCGGTGGTAGGGGTCGATCACGCCGGTCTCGGGCGAGTCCCCGATGCAGGCGCCGCCGAGGATGTGGGCGGTGGTGGGCACGTCGAGCAGCGCCTCGTTCCACGCGCCGCGGGGCTCACCGCCGACGATCTCCGCGGTGACCCGGGCGGCCTCGTTGGCCACCGGGATGTAGGTGGGGTTGGGCTCCCCGTGGCCCTGGGCGGTCCAGAGCACGTTGCCCTTGCGGAACACCCGGAGGCTGTTGTCGAGGGTCTGCATCACGAGCAGGATCACGCCCCGCTGCGACCAGCGCCGAACCGACATCGAGCGCAGGAACGCGGCCGGGTGGCGCAGCACCTGGTAGGCGAAGCGCACCTGGCGGGGCACGCGGCCGCCGCCGTCCACGAGGATCGTCGTGAGCGTGCCCATGGCGTTGCTGCCCGGCGGGTAGCGGACGGGCTCGATGTGGGTCTGGTCGTCGACGTGGATCGACGAGGTGATGGCCACACCCTGGGAGTAGTCGACCTCGGTGTCGTTGGCGACCGCCACGAGGATGGCCTCGGAGTTCGTGCGCACGACGTGGCCGAGGCGGTCGGACAGGTTCGGGAGGCGCTGCTCCTCCTTGAGCTTGAGGAGCAGCTTCAGGGTGCCGAGCACGCCGGCGGAGAACACGACCTGGTCGGCGGTGAAGGTCTTCTGGCGCTTGCGCACCCACGCGCCCGGCCGGACGGTGCGGACGCGGTAGCCGCCGCCCGGCTTCGGGCTGACGTCGACGGCGAGGCGGTCCGGGTGGACCTCGGCGCCGTTCTTCTCGGCCAGGTAGAGGTAGTTGCGGTCGAGGCTGTTCTTGGCGCCGAAGCGGCAGCCCACCATGCAGCCGCCGCAGTGGTTGCAGCCCACCCGCTCGGGGCCCTCGCCGCCGAAGTAGGGGTCGGGGACGGTCTCGCCCGGCTCCCCGAAGAACACGCCGACCGGTGTGCGGTGGTAGGTGTCGGCCACGTCGAAGCGCTCGGCCAGCTCGTGCATGACCTCGTCGGCGGGGGTGTCGAACGGCACCTCGTTCACGCCGAGCATGCGCTTGGCCTGGTCGTAGTGGGGGGCCAGCTCGTCCTTCCAGTCGGTGATGTGGCCCCACTGGCGGTCGGCGTAGAACGGCGGCAGCGGCTCGTAGAGCGTGTTGGCGTAGACGAGGGACCCGCCGCCCACGCCGGCGCCGGACAGCACCATCACGTCGCGCAGCATCGAGATGCGCTGGAGGCCCCGGAAGCCGAGCTTCGGCATCCAGAGGAACTTGCGCAGGTTCCAGTTGGTCTTGGGGAAGTCGCCCTTGCCCAGGCGTCGCCCGCACTCGAGCACGCCGACCTTGTACCCCTTCTCGGTGAGGCGCAGCGCGGTGACGCTGCCACCGAAGCCGCTGCCGATGACCAGCACGTCGTAGTGGGTGTGGCTCGCCAGGGGATCCATGCCGTGCGCCTCCAACGCTCGCGCCCGTCGGTGCGGGCCGCGCCCTCGTGCCGCGACGGCTGCCCGCCGGGACCGGACGACGTTACCGCCCACCCGCCCGGCCCAGCCCGGCGGGGCGCCGCCCGCCGACCTACGGTGCAGCGGTGGACTACGTCCAGGTCTTCGCCGCCTGCGCCGGCGCCATCGCGCTGCTGATGACGGGCACGTGGCTCGTGTCGCTGCCGTTGAAGAACGTGAGCATCGTCGACATCGTCTGGGGGCTCGGGTTCGTGCTGGTGGCCTGGGTCTCGTACCTCGTCGGCGACGGCGTGCCCGCCCGGCGGCTGCTGCTGGCGGTCATGGTCACGCTGTGGGGGCTGCGCCTCGCCGGCTACCTGCTCTGGCGCAACGCCGGCCACGGCGAGGACTACCGCTACCAGGCCATGCGCCGGAAGATGGGGCCGTCGTTCGCTCTGCGGAGCCTCGTCACCGTCTTCGCCCTGCAGGGCGTGATCATGGGGGTGGTGAGCCTGCCCGTGCAGGTGGGGGCGGTGGCCGACGAGCCGTCGGGCATCGGCGTGTTCGGGGTCCTCGGCGTGGCCCTCTGGGCGGTCGGCCTCTTCTTCGAGGCCACCGGCGACTACCAGCTCGCCCGCTTCAAGGCCGACCCCGCCAACGCCGGCCGGGTCATGGACCGGGGCCTGTGGCGCTACACCCGCCACCCCAACTACTTCGGGGACTTCTGCGTGTGGTGGGGCCTCTGGCTCGTGACGGTGCCCACCGTCGTCGGCCTGGCCGCGGTGGTCGGCCCGATCGTGATGTCACTGTTCCTGATGAAGGTCTCGGGGGTGCCCATGCTGGAGCGGATGATCGGCAAGCGCCGGCCGGGCTACGAGGAGTACGTGCGCCGCACGAACGCCTTCTTCCCGGGGCCACCCAAGGCACCGGCGGCGGAGGGCGGCGCCTGATGCGGGCCGTCCGCAACACCGAGGACGGCCTGGTCGTCGCCGAGGTCGACCGGCCCGAGCCCGGCAAGGGCGACGTCCGGGTCCGCGTCGGCGCCGCGGGGATCTGCGGCTCCGACCTGCACCTGCTCGGCTGGGGCCCGCTGCCGGTGACGCTCGGCCACGAGATCGCTGGCTGGCTCGACGACGGCACCGCCGTCGCGGTGGAGCCGGTGCGCCGCTGCGGGACCTGCGAACGCTGCCGCGCCGGCGACACCCACCTGTGCCCGACCGCGGTCACCATCGGGATCAGCGCGGACGGCGGCATGGCCGACGAGGTGCTGGTCGGGCCCGAGTGCCTCGTGCCCCTGCCCGACGGCCTGGCGGTGGGCGACGCCGGGCTCGTCGAGCCCGTGGCCTGCGCGGTGCACGCGCTGTCCCGGGCCCGGGTCGAGCCCGGCATGCGGGTGGCGGTGATCGGCGGCGGCACCCTCGGCATCGCCGCGGTCTCGGCGGCGGTCGACGCCGGCTGCGAGGTGGGCTCGGTGACCCGCCACCCCCACCAGGCCGCCGCGGTCGAGGCGGTCGGCGGCGTCCCCGCCGAGGGCCGCTACGACGTCGTCATCGAGGCCGCGGGCACGGCGTCGGCCTTCGCCGAGGCCACCCGCCTGGCCCGCACCCGCGGCACGGTGGCCATCCTCGGCACCTACTGGGACGAGCTCACGGTCGCCGCGATGCCCCTGTCACTGAAGGAGCTCGACGTGGTCGGCTGCCTGGCCTACGGGCACCACGGCGGCAGCCGCGAGGTCGAGGTCGCCGCCGGCCTCCTCGCCCGCCGCCCCGAGCTGGCGGCGGCGCTCGTGACCCACCGCTTCGGCCTCGACGACGCCCCCGAGGCGTTCCGCATCGCCGGCGACCGCGCCGCCGGCGCGATCAAGGTGGTACTCGAACCATGAAGCACTGGCTCACCTATCCCCTGGTCCGCCACCCCTTCAACCCCGACTTCGTCCGCGGCGAGACCCTCGTGCGCTTCGCCCGGGCCGCCGAGGCCGCGGGGTTCAGCGGCCTGGCCTTCACCGACCACCCGGCGCCGTCGCAGAAGTGGCTGCAGGGCGGGGGCCACGACGCCCTCGACCCCTTCGCGGCGCTGTCGTTCGTGGCCGGGGTCACGACCACCCTGCGCCTGATCCCGAACATCGTCGTGCTGCCGTACCGGAACCCGTTCGTGGTGGCCAAGGCCGCCGCGACCATCGACGCGCTGAGTGGGGGACGGTTCACCCTCTCGGTGGCGACGGGCTACCTGCGCAGCGAGTACCGCGCCCTCGGCGTCGACTTCGAGCGTCGCAACGAGCTCTTCGACGAGGCCCTCGAGGTGCTGCAGGGCGTCTGGACCACCGACGACTTCCGCTACGAGGGCGCCGGCTTCACCGCCGGCGGGGTGAGCGCCAACCCCAAGCCCGCGCACGTGCCCATCTGGATCGGCGGCAACAGCGCCCTCACCCGGCGGCGGGTGGCCCGCTCGGCCGACGGCTGGAACCCGTTCCCGGCGCCGGCGATGCTGGCGCGGACCGCCCGCACCCCGGTGCTCGAGGGCCTCGACGACCTGGGCCCCATGCTCGAGCACCTCTGGCAGGAGGCCGAGGCCGCCGACCGCGACCCCGCGTCGATCGACGTGTCGTTCACCACCGGCCTGCCCGGCGCCGGCAGCCCCGACTTCTCCGCCGACGCCACCCTCTCGGCGGTCGCCGACCTCGCCGCCGCCGGCGTCACCTGGTGCTCGACCGGCGTCCCCGACGACTCACCCGACGCCGCGGTCGAGGCGCTCGAGCGCTACGGCGCCGAGGTCATCGCCCGCCAGTAGCCCGGCCCGCCGGCGCCCCACCGACGGCCCTCGTTCTGGGACCACGCCAGCGTCACCCACGCCGCAACCGTGTACCCAGAACGAAACGGCCCTCGTTCTGGGACCACGCCGGCGTCACCCACGCCGCAACCGTGTACCCAGAACGAAACGACCCTCGTTCTGGGACCACGCCAGCGTCACCCACGCCGCAACCGTGTACCCAGAACGGGACGCTTGCGGGCGCCCGGCGGCCCGCCGGCCGGATCAGACGGCGTGGGCGAAGTTGACCAGGTCGAACACGGCCGACACCGCGAGGACGGTGAGGATGACCGCGCCGATGGTGGCGTGGACCCAGCGCCACGGGTGGTCGGAGCCGAAGAAGCGCCGCGCCGAGATCGTGATGAACGTGACCGAGACGATGCTGAGGAGGATGCTCACGAGCGGGCCGACCGCGCCGGACAGGCCGATCAGCGGCAGCACGAACGGCAGCAGCAGGTAGGTCGTGATGCAGCGCAGCGCCGAGATCGTCACCGAGCGCTCGAAGGCCCGGTTGGCCTGCATCAGGCTGACCTTGGGGGCGTTCGGGTCGATGCGCAGCAGGCGGCGCATGGCCATGTCGGGCTTCGAGCGCGGCGTCTCCTGGCGGACCCGCTCGCGCTCGGCGGCGATGGCGGCGTGGTCGATCGGGCAGCGCCCGGCGACCTCGGTGAGCCCGGTGAGCTCGCTGGCGTCCAGGGTGGCGGCGTCGTCCATCGGCACCCACGCTAGGGGGCGCGCGACCGATCTGTCACGGCAAGCGGGCGTCCGGCCCGATCCGTCCGGTGGCCGCCCCGCTTCCTGCTAGGACGAGGGCATGGACCGGGCGAAACTCGACCAGCTCTTCGACCTCTCCGGCCGGGTGGCCATCGTCACCGGCGGCACCCGCGGCATCGGGCGGTCGATCGCCGAGGGCTTCGCCGCGGCGGGCGCCGACGTGGTGGTGGCCAGCCGCAAGGCCGAGGCCTGCGCCGAGACCCAGGCCGCGCTCGAGGCCATGGGCGGCAACGCCCTCGGGGTCCCGACCCACCTCGGCGAGCCCGACGACCTGCGGGCCCTCGTCGACGCCACCGTCGACCGCTTCGGGGGTGTCGACATCGTGGTCAACAACGCCGCCACCGCCCTGGCCCAGATGATCGAGGACATCACCCCCGACGCGTGGCAGAAGGTGTTCGACGTGAACCTGCGGGGCCCGGTGCTGCTCGTGCAGGCCGCCCTCCCCCACCTGCGCGCCAGCGAGCACGGCTCGGTGATCAACGTGGTCTCCGTCGGCGCCTTCCTCTTCTCGAGCTACACCTCGATGTACGCCAGCGCCAAGGCGGGGCTGTTGTCCTACACCCGCTCGATGGCCGCCGAGCTGGCCCCCGACGGCATCCGGGTCAACGCGCTCGCCCCCGGCACGGTCGACACCGACATGGTGCGGGCCAACCCGCCCGACGCGCAGGAGCGCATGGCCAACGCCGCCCTGCTGCGCCGCGCCGCCCACCCCGACGAGCTCGTCGGCCCGGCCCTGCTGCTGGCGTCCGACGCCGGCAGCTTCATGACCGGCCAGTGCGTGATCGTCGACGGCGGCCTCGCCCCCCGCTGACGCGAGGTCGGTAACCCGCTCGCGCCTACCCCAAACCCGGGCCAGTTCGGTGGGATCGGGCGGCGTCAGGCAGGGGTGAGGCGGACGGGGAGGCGCTTCAGCGCGTTGTTGAGGTTCGAGCGGACGCGCACGGCGTCGCCGGTCTGCTCGATGGCGGGGAACGCGGCGAGCAGCTCCTCGAAGAACACCCGGCCCTCGAGTCGGGCGAGGTGGGCACCGAGGCAGAAGTGCTCCCCGATGCCGAACGACAGGTGCGGGTTCGGGTTGCGGCGGATGTCGAAGGCCTGGGCGTCGGCGAACACGGCCTCGTCCCGGTTGGCCGACGTGTAGTACATCGCCACCTTCTCGCCCTCGGCGATGGGCACGCCGGCCAGCTCGGTGTCGGCGCTGGCGGTGCGCCGGAAGTAGTGCAGCGGGTTGGCCCAGCGCAGGATCTCCTCGACCGCCCCCGGGATCAGCGACGGGTCGGCCCGCAGCGCGTCGAGCTGCTCGGGGTGCTGGAGCAGGGCCTGCAGCCCCGACGAGAGCATCGTCTTGGTGGTGTCGTTGCCGGCGGTGACGAGCTGTACGCAGAAGCTGCCGAAGTCGATGTCGTTCATGGGCTCGGGCGCCCGGTCGTCCCGCCCGAACTCGGTGGCGAGGATCAGCGAGGTCAGGTCCTCACGGATCGGCTCGGTCCGCCGGCGGGCGCCGAACTCGATGAAGTACATGGCCATGGCCACCATGGCGTTCTCGTCCTCGTCTTCGCCGACGGCGGCGAGCTCGGGGTCCTGGCCGCTGGTCTGGCGCTCGGCCCAGCGCTGGATCCGGCCCCAGTCCTCCTCGGGCAGGCCCATGATCTCGCCGACCACCTGGGACGGGAGGGCCCCGCAGACGTCGTGGACGAACTCCACGTCGCCCCGCTCGGCGGCCTCGGCCATGATCCGCCGGCAGATCGTGCGGATGCGCTCCTCGAGCCCACCGATCACCCGGGCGCCGAAGTGCGGCGAGAGGGGTGCCCGGTAGTCGGCGTGGGGTGGCGGGTCCATGGCCAGCAGCATGTGGCGCATCATGGCCAGGGCCTCGGGGTCGAGGTCCTCGATGACCACGCCGCCGAGCGACGCCGAGAACAGGATGGGCTCGCGGGCGACGTGGACGAGATCGGCGTGGCGCAGGACGACCCACGCGTCGTCGCCCTCGGCCATCGCCTGGCGGAAGACCGGCTGGGTGGCCCGCAGGTGGGTGAGGTACTCGTGCGGCGGCCCGTCGACGAAGGCGTCGGGGTCGAAGAGGTCGACGGCGGTGGGCTCGGCGAGGTCGGTCACGGTCGGGTCCTCCGGAGGTCGATCGTCAGTTGAGGCGAGTCAGGTGGGCGGCGTCGCGGATGGCGCGGTGGACGGCGCCGGGTAGCGGGCGGCGAGGTCGGCGAGGGTCGCGAGGCACTCGTCGGCGCACTCGCGGATCACCTCGGCCACGGGCCGGACCGAGTCGATGCGGCCGGCGACCTCGCCGCTGAGGGCGATGCCCTTGTCGAGCTCACCGCGGAAGTACACGCCGGGCTGGTCACCGAAGGCGGCGAAGGCGTTCGTGGTGGTGTCGAACTCGAGCGCCGCCGAGTAGTCGGTGCGCAGCGCCCGCAGCGCCGGGCTGGCGTGGCGGTTCAGGAAGACCGTGTCGGTCTCGGACGCGTCCACGATGGCCTGCTTCCAGTTCTCGTGGATGGGCGACTCCACCGTGGCGACCATCCGGGTGCCGAGCTGGATGCCCTCGGCGCCCAGCGCGAGCGCGGCGGCCATCGTGCGCCCGTCGACGAAGCCGCCGGCGGCGATCACCGGCACGTCGAAGGTCGAGCACACGAGGGGCAGCAGCACCATGGTCGAGGCCGGCTGGGGCGCCTTGAAGCCCCCGCCTTCACCCCCTTCGACCACGAGCCCGTCGACCCCGGCGTCGACCGCCTTGCGGGCCGCGGCCAGCGTGGGCACCACGTGGAAGACGGTGAGCCCGGCCTCCTTCAGCGGGGTGGTGTACTTCGTGGGGCTGCCCGCCGAGGTGGTCACGAAGCGCACGCCCTGGTCGACGACGAAGTCGACGATCGCGGGGTCGCGGACGAAGGCCTGGGCGATGTTGACGCCGAAGGGCTTGTCGGTGAGGTCGCGCATCTTGGCGATCTCGAGCCGGATCTGGTCGAGCTCGCCCGACGACGTCTCGATGATCCCCATGGCCCCGCCGTTGGACACCGCCGAGGCCAGGTCGGCGCGGGCGATCCAGCCCATGGGCGCCTGCACGATCGGGATCTCGACCCCGAGCAGCCGGGTCACGCGGTTGTCGAACATCGCGCCGGACGTTACCGGCGGCGCGCGGAGGGCGCGGGGGTCGAGCCCCATCCTCGTGGTCGGTGGTCCCCCCGGAATGGGTAGGGAGCCGGGATGCGCTTCGGATCGAACGACCAGGTCGAGCTCCGGCCCGTCGGCGGCGGCACCGGGTGCCTGGCCATGCTCCTCCTGTCCGTCGTGGCATCGGTGGTCCTCACGATCCTGGTGAACGTGCTCATCCGCCTCTGAGCCGCGGCGCGGGTCGGGCTGGGCTCCCGCCCGCACATCGGCCGCTACGGTGCCGCGATGGCCAAGACCGTCGTCATCACCGGAGCGGGTTCGGGGTTCGGGAAGGGGATCGCCGTCGAGCTCGCCGGCCGTGGGCACCGGGTGATCGCCACCACCGAGACCGCCCAGCAGGCCGAGGCGCTGGCCGCCGAGCACCCCGAGCTGACCACGCAGAAGCTGGACGTGACCGACCCCACCGACGTGGCGAGCGTCGCCGACCTCGACGCCGACGTGCTCGTGAACAACGCCGGCTTCGGCGTGATGGCGCCGCTGTCCACCGTCCCCCTCGAGCGCATGAAGGCCGGGTTCGACGTCAACGTCTTCGGGATGGTGGCGATGTGCCAGGCCGTGGTCCCCGGCATGAAGGCCCGGGGCGGCGGCCGCATCATCAACATGTCGTCGATCGCCGGTGTGCTGTCCGGCCCGATGACCGCGCCCTACGCCATGACCAAGCACGCGGTCGAGGCCTTCTCCAAGGCGCTGCGCGACGAGCTCGCGCCGTACGGCATCGACGTCACCAAGGTGAACCCCGGCCCCTACGACACCGGCTTCAACGACGCCATGGTGAACGGCATCGCCACCTACATCGAGGAGGGCGACGCCCCCGCCGAGGCGGCCGAGGCCTTCGTCCGCGAGATCGTCCTCACCGGCCAGCTCGACCCCGACGAGGTCGTCCAGGCCGTCGCCGACCTGGTCGAGGCCGACGAGACCCCGGTCGAGACCTTCCTGCCCCCCGAGATCCTCGCCCTCATCAACCCGCCGGGCTGACCGGGGCGCGTCGGAGGCGAGGGCCTCAGGTCCGGCGGCGGTCGCTCAGGGCGTCGGGCTGTAGCGGCGGAAGGCCCAGAGCCGGTCGAGGAACCGGCCGGGCTTGGCCACGGCCAGGCCGTCCCAGCGGCCGGCGATCGCGGCGCCGGCGCCATACCGCACGACCAGCCCGCCGCTCCCCGGCCACCACGTGGCGGGCTGGAACCAGGTCGCTCCCCGCACCACGCCCGGCTCGTCCACGCCGTCGCCGTCCCAGTCGCCGGGGACGAACTGGTCGCCGGCCCGGCCGTAGGTGAGGCGCCACTGCACCGGCCCGGCGCTGGGGGTGCTCCGCAGCTTCCACCGGCCGTCGCGCACCCGGCCGATGCCGTCGCCGCCCTGGCCGTCCCAGTCGCCGGCGACCGGCCGCGCCCGCTCGTCGCCGAAGAGGAAGGAGAAGAACACCCCTGCCGAGGCGCGGTTGCGCAGGAACCACCGCGACCCCCGCACCACGCCGATGCCGTCGCCCCCGGTCCCGTTCCAGTCGCCGCAGACCGCCACATCGCCCGCCCGGCCGAAGGTGAAGCTGCGGGCCTCGCCCCCGGTGAGGCTGTCGCGGACGTACCAGGTGCCGTCCCGGAACACGCCCTCGGTGTCCACCCCGTCGCCGTTCCAGTCGCAGGCGAGGACCTGGTCGCCCACCTGCCCCCACACCGTCGAGTCGCTCTCAGGCCCGACGGGCCGGACGGTGGCCCCGGTCCGCGAGGACACCGCGGCGCGCTCACCACCGAGCGGCCAGCCGTTCCGGGCGCAGCCCTGGAGGCTGATCGACTGCTGCTGCATCACCGGTGCGAGCTGCCCGGGCCCCGGGCACGTGAGGTGGCCCGAGCCGAGCCAGTGCCCGGTCTCGTGGACGACGACGTAGTGCCGGTAGCTCTCCCGGTCGCCGCCGCCGCCGGTCCAGCTCGGTGTCGACTGCAGCCACCGGGTCTGGTTGATGATCACGTTGCGGCCCACCCGGCACGAGTACGTCGCGCTGCACACCGCCGAGAACGACGGCACGGTGCTCGCCTCGGCCAGCCACACGGTGAAGTCGCCCCCCGAGGCCACCTGGCGGAACTCCATCGAGCCGCCGAGCGACCAGCCCCGCGGGTCGTTGAGGGTGTGGGCCACGTGCACCGAGAACTGCTCGACGTCAGCGGTGATGGTGCCCCGGGTGGCGATGGAGTAGGTGAAGGCCCGCTGCTCGGTCTGACCCTCGCCCGGAGCCGTGCCCGCCTCGGCCGACCGGAAGCCGGGCTCGGAGTCCGAGGACGGCACGACCACGACCGCCGCCGACTCGGGGCCCTCACCGGCGCCGCCCACCGCGGCGACGGTGTACGTGACCGGCACCTCGGCGAGGAGCCCGGTGTCGGTCAGCTCACGCCGACGCGGACCGACGCGGGCCACGACCTCCCCGTCACGACGGACGACGTAGCCCGTCGGGCGCGGGCCCTCACCCGGCGGTCGCCACCGCACCGTGGCGGCCCCGTCGAGCGGAACGCCCTGCACCTCGCTCGGCGCCGCCGGCACGCCGGCGGCATCGGCATCGGCATCGGCACCGGCGTCGACGGTGGGGGTGGTGACGGTCGCGGTCGGCGCGGCGGGGCGCTCCTGGCCGTCGGCCGCCGGCGCGAACGAGAGGACGCCGAGGAGCACGCTCAGCAGCACCGCCGGGGTTCGCACGGTCATGGTGTGCTCCTGGGTCCGACACCCGTGACGACCTCGACCGTACCGCCGCCCGAGCCGACCTCCGGCCGCCATCGACCGGTCCACCGCGGCACCGACCGGCCGGGCGGGGCCGTGCGTGACGCGGGCACCGGTTCGGCGACCTAGCGTCGCGGCCATGAGCGAGCAGATGAAGGCGATCGTGGTCGAGGACGGGGCGGTCCGGGTCGGTGACCTGGACGTGCCCGAGCCGACCGCGGGGCAAGCCCTGATCCGCATCTCCACCGCCGGGGTGTGCCACTCCGACCTGCACCTGGCCAAGGGCGACTGGATGGGCGTCTCCACGCCCCAGCTCGGCCACGAGGCCATCGGCGTGGTCGAGGCCCTGGGCCCGGGCGCCGAGGCCGACGTCGCCGTGGGCCAGCGGGTCATCCTCGGGCTCGGTGGCGCCGGCGGCGCGTTCTGGTGCGGCGCCTGCGAGTACTGCCTCGGCGGCCGGCCCCGGCACTGCGCCCAGGCCGGCACGGTCATGGGCACCTTCGCCGAGCACTACGCCATCTGGTCCAAGGCCCTCGTGCCGCTGCCGGACAGCATCGGCGACGAGGAGGCCCCCCTCGCCTGCGGCGGGCTCACCGCCTACAGCGCGGTGCGCAAGCTGCAACTCCACGGCATCCCGCCGGGGCGCACGATCGGCGTGATCGGCGCCGCCGGCGGCCTCGGCCACTACGCCGTGCAGATCCTCCAGGCCTTCGGCTACAAGGTGCTCGGCGTGGACGTCGGCGAGGAGCGCCTGGAGTTCGTGCGCTCGCTGGGCGCCGACGAGGCGGTCAGCGCCGAGGACGCCGCCGGCGTCGCCATGATGAAGGGGGGCATCGACGCCGTCCTCGTGTTCGCCGCCCGGGTCGCCGGCTTCCAGCTCGGCCTGTCGATGCTGCGCCAGCAGGGCCTGTTCGTCGGCGTCGGCCTGCCGCCCACGAGCGACGGCAACTTCGAGATCAGTCCGTTCGAGTTCTTCTGGCGGGACCCCACGCTCATCTTCTCGGCGGTCGGCACCGTCCAGGAGATGCGCGACCTGATCGCCCTGGCGGCGGACGGGAAGGTCAAGACCCACGTGTCGCGCACCGGCACCCTGTCCGAGGTGCCACAGATCTTCTCCGAGCTCGAGGCCGGCGCCTACCTGGGCCGGGCGGTGCTCACCGACCTGACCCGGTAGTCACCCCGCCCCTTCACAACGCCGACGTCCCGCCGACAGGAGCGGGATGACCGAGGCCGTCCCTCCGGCGGCCCGGCGACGAGGCCGTGGTGGCCGGGCGCTCGCCGTCGGTGCCGTGCTGCTCGCCACGATGTGGCTCGCCGCGCCCGCGTTCGGGGGCGCCGGCTTCGTCCAGGGCGAGTACCTCGTCGGGAGCGTGACCGCGGCGGTGCTCATGTGGGTCGGCATCGTCGTGCACCGGCCCCGCACCGTCCGGCCCTGGTACTGGCTCGCCGCCGGGACGACGGCGTGGGCGGCGGCCGACGTCGTCTACGCCGCGTACGGCTGGTTCGGCCACCCCGACCCCAGCGTGTCGGCCGCCGACGCCCTCTACGTCCTCGGCTACGTCGCCGTGGCCGTCGGGCTCGTGCGGGTGATCCGCGCCCGTAAGCCGGCCGGCGACTGGGACGCGCTGCTCGACGCGGGGGCGGTCGGCGTCGCCGCGCTGGTACTGGCGTGGGTGCTGCTGATCGAGCCGACCATCGATCCGGCCGCCGGCACCGGCGCCACGGTGCTCTTCGCGCTCTACCCCGTGTTCGACGTCGTGCTGCTCACCCTGCTCGTGCGCCTGCTGCTCGACACCCGCCTGCGCAGCACCCCGGTGGTCCTGCTGGCCGTGGCGGTCGGCGCCTGGGTCCTCGGCGACGTCGCCTACTCGGTGCTGGCGGCGGCGGGCAGGTACGAATTCGGCGGGACGGTCTGGCTCGACCAGCTCTTCCTCGTCGGCATGTTCCTCATGGCCGCCGCCGCGCTCCACCCCCAGATGGCCGCCCTCACCGACGAGCGCGCCGAATCGCGCACGGAGCGGCCGTACCGCCTGGCCCTCGGCGTGGCCTGCGTGGCCATCCCCGGCATCGCCGCCGCCGTGGCGGACCGCACCGAGGACCCGGGCACCGCCGTCACCTTCATCGTGGCGATCGTGGTGCTGGCCGCCCTCGTCCTCGCCCGCAGCATCCGCCTCCTGCGCCACAAGGACGCGGCCGAGGTGGCGCTGCGCCGCAGCGATCACTTCCACCAGGCCATCGCCGCGAACTCGGCGGACGCGGTGCTGGTCGTCGACGCCGGTGGGACCATGACCGGCGACGCCCCCGCCCTGGCGACACTCCTCGACCTGGCTGAGCCGCCCCGGGCCGGCATGCAGGTGTTCGATCTGGTCCTGCCCGACGACCGGCCCGTCGCCGCGGCGATCCTGGACCGGGCGCTGTCCCGTCCGGGGCAGGTGCTGACCGGGGAGCTCCGGGTCCCCCACCGCGACGGCGAGCCCCGCTGGATCGAGGCCCGGGTGGTGAGCCTCGTCGACGACCCCGACGTGGCCGGCGTGGTCGTGAACGTGCACGACATCACGCTGCGCAAGCTCATGGAGCAGGAGCTCAGCCACCAGGCCTTCCACGACAGCCTGACCGGGCTGGCCAACCGGGCGCTGTTCCGCGACCGGGTCGACCACGCGGTCGAGCGCACCGCCCGCACCGGCGAGGACGTGGCCGTCCTCTACGTCGACCTCGACGGCTTCAAGATCATCAACGACAGCCTCGGCCACGACACCGGCGACGCGATGCTCGTCCAGGTCGCGGGCCGGCTCGAGGCCGCCATCCGCGGCGGCGACACCGTCGCCCGCCTCGGCGGCGACGAGTTCGGCGTGCTCGTCGAGCCCGGCCCCGGTGCCCGCCACCGCGGCGAGCGGGTGGCCGAGCGCATCCTCGCCGCGCTCGGCGAGCCGATCGTGATCGGCGGCTCACCCCTGACCGTCGGCGCCAGCATCGGCATCGCGGTCGGCCACGGTGGTGGCGACGTGCTGCTGCGCAACGCGGACGTGGCGATGTACCAGGCCAAGGCCGCGGGGAAGCGCCGCTGGGTGCTCTTCGACGAGGAGATGCGGGCCGCGGCGGTCGAGCGGCTGCGCCTCGACGCCGACCTCCAGGGCGTCCTCGGCCGCGACGAGCTCGAGCTCCACTACCAGCCGATCGTCGAGCTCGACACCGGACGGCTCACCGGCTTCGAGGCCCTCCTGCGCTGGCACCACCCCGAGCTCGGCCTGGTGACCCCCGACCGCTTCATCCCCGTGGCCGAGGAGAACGGCACCATCATCGCCATCGGGGCCTGGGTGCTGCGGGAGGCCTGCCAGGCCGCCCGCCGCTGGCAGGAGACGCGACCGCTGGCGGCGCCGCTGACCATGGCGGTCAACGTGTCGGGCCGCCAGCTCGCCAGCGACGCCTTCGTGCGGGTCGTCCAGGAGGCGCTGCACGACAGCGGGATCGACCCCGCCACCCTGGTGCTCGAACTGACCGAGAGCTACCTCATGCTCGACCCCGACCGGGCCGCCGCCCGTCTGCGGGGCCTGCACGACCTCGGGGTGCGGCTCGCGATCGACGACTTCGGCACCGGCTACTCGTCGCTCGGCTACCTGCGGGAGTTCCCCGTCGACATCCTCAAGATCGACCGGTCGTTCGTAGCCACCATCAGCCTCGACGACGAGGTGCCCAGCCTGATCCGGGCGGTGCTCGACCTGTGCCGCACCCTGGGGCTCGACGCCGTGGCCGAGGGCATCGAGGAGCGCCACCAGCTCGACCAGCTGCTCGAGGAGCACTGCCACTTGGGCCAGGGCTTCCTGTTCGACCGCCCGCTGCCCGAGGACGAGGCCCTCGCCCTCATCGGGCGCGGCGACACCGAGCCCGCTGCGACGTCGCGATCGCGCTGACCCGCCGGGTGGCGCCGGTCAGGTCGGGCGGCGCTCGTTCAGCGCCCGGGTGTTGTCCCGCAGGATCAGGCGACGCTCGTCCTCGGTGAAGGCCTTGAGCTCGACCGCGTAGTCGAGCGGGCGGGGCATGCCCTCGATGTGGGGCCAGTCCGAGCCGAAGATGACGCGGTCGGCGCCCATCAGGTCGACGACCTCGTGGACGTCGTCCTCCCAGAAGGGGTTGATCCAGACGTGCTCGCGGAACGTCGCGACCGGGTCGTCGGGGAAGTAGCCCGGCGTCTTGTTCGCGGTCGAGCGCAGCTTCTTGAACAGGTCCCCGAGGAACTCCGAGCCGTTCTCCACCGAGGCGACCCGCAGGTTCGGGAAGCGGTCGAAGAGCTTGTCGAAGGCCAGGGTGAGCAGGAAGTCGTAGGCGGCGCGCTCGATGTTGAACGACTTGATCGTCGGGCGGAACTCACCGGTCGACGTGGTCGAGAACTGGGCGCTGAAGCCCTCGTTGGCGTAGCCGTTGCTGGAGTGACCGCTGTCGCCGGCGTGGACCACGACGGTGACGCCGGCCTCGTTGGCCAGGCCCCAGAAGCCGTCGAACATCGGGTCGGCCGGCGAGAACGGGCCGGTGGCGGTGTGCACCGCGGCCGGGCGCATGACCACGACCCGGGCGCCCTGGTCGAGGGCCCACTGCAGCTCGGCCTCGGCCTCGGCGGGGATGGCGAGCGACAGGTACGGGGCCGCGAAGATGCGGTCCTCGAAGTGGAAGCCCCAGTCCTCGACGAGCCAGCGGTTGAAGGCCCGCACCATGGTCATCACCGCCGGCGGGTCGTGCTTGAGGAGCTCCTCGTAGAGCATGCCGAGGGTCGGGAACAGCCAGACCGCCTCGAGGCCGTGCTCGTCCATGGTGACGAGGCGGGCCTCCCGGTCGCGGTACTCGGGCCGGATGGGCTCGCGCTCGCGGAGGAACTCCATGGGGAGCTTCCCCTCGGGGTTGCCGCGGAAGTAGTCGTGCATCGCCCCCGCCGGCGCCACCGGGTCGAAGGTGGGGTTGGTGACGGCGCGGCTCACCCGCCCACCGACGACGTGGTACTTCCGCCCCTCGATCTCGCACCACTGCACGACGCGCGGCCCCCAGGCCGGGTCGAGGTGGCGGGTGAAGGCGTCGAGCGCCTCGTAGTAGTGGTTGTCCGCGTCGAAGGCGTCGTAGTCGAGCTCCACGCCCCCCAGGCTACGCCCCCGCAGGCCACCCGTCCCCGGCCGGCGGGACAGACTGGGGGCATGGCGGTCGTGCCCCGGATCGACGTCGGCGCGCTGGTGGACCCGACCGCCGGCGCGGCGGCGCGCGAGCGGGTGGCCCGCGCCATCGACGCCGCCTGCGCCGACCACGGGTTCTTCACGGTCGTGGGCCACGGGATCGACCCGGCCCGCCTCGACGCCCTCGACCGGGAGGCCCGGGCCTTCTTCGCCCTGCCCCGGGACGAGAAGGCGCACATCGCCATGGTCCACGGCGGGCGGGCGTGGCGGGGCTGGTTCGGGGTCGGCGACGAGCTCACCGATGGCGTGCCCGACCGCAAGGAGGGCCTCTACTTCGGCACCGAGCTCGGCCCCGATGACCCGAGGGTCGCCGCCGGCGTGCCGCTGCACGGCGCCAACCTGTTCCCCCGCCGGCCGCCGGGCCTGCGCCACGAGGTGCTCGCCCACCTCGCCGCCGGCACCGACCTCGCCCGGCGACTGCTGCGGGCCATGGCGGTGGGGCTCGGCCACGACGAGCGCTGGTTCGACGAGACGATCTGCGCCGACCCGGTCGTGCTGTTCCGCATCTTCCACTACCCCGGCCCCGACGCCGACGAGCCGCCCACCGGCCCGTGGGGCGTGGCCGAGCACACCGACTACGGCCTGCTGACGCTCCTGCACCAGGACACCAGCGGCGGCCTCGAGGTCCGAGGGCCCGACGGGTGGGCCGAGGTGCCGCCGGAGCGGGGATCGCTGGTCTGCAACCTCGGCGACATGCTCGCGGCGATCAGCGGCGGCCGGTACCGGTCGACGCCCCACCGGGTCCACCCGCCCACCGCCGCCGGCCGCATCTCCGCGCCGCTGTTCCTCGACCCGAGCTGGGACGCCGAGGTGCCGGGCATCCCGGGCACGTACGGCGCGTACCTCACCGCCAAGGTCTCGCGGGTCTTCCCCGCCCTGCGGGCCGCCACCTTCTGAGGCGGCACCCCACCGGCCTCAGCGCCGCGTCCGACCCGGGGCATCCCACTGTCCACTGCAGGGACCTTCACGGAAAGTGGTCAAAAGTGCTACGCTCCGTGGACCTTTCGGGAGGCGAACCCGGGAGGGCGCACTGGGAACCTGGAGAGAGGCGGCGAGATGCTCGAACACGGCCTCGTCATCGGCAACGGCAAGGGCGGCGTGGGCAGGTCCTCGCTCGCCGCGGGCCTGGCGGCCGGCGCCGCCGCGAACGGGCGGCGGACGCTGCTGGTCGACCTCGACCCCCTCGGGTCGGTGGACCAGGACCTCGGCTACCGCCAGACGGGTGCGTCCGACGACGGCCGCGCCCTCTACCGGGCCGTGGTCGACGGTGACCCCCTGGTCCCCCTGGCCGACGTGCGCACCGGCCTCGACGCCGTGGCCGCCGGTGACTTCACCCAGGCGGTGTACTGCCGCATCGCCAACCGCGAGCACTCGGTGGCCGACGTGGTGGCGCCGCTCGACGAGCTCGGCCGCGACTACGACGTGGTGATCGTCGACACGCCGCCGGCCAGCCGCCTGGCCCTCGACATCGGCTTCTGCCTCGCCCGCTCGATGCTCATGCCCGTGGGGGTCGACACCGGGAGCCTCGACGGGCTCGAGCTGGTGTCCGACCGCTACCACGTGATCCGCAGCCGCGGCCTGAACCCCGCCCTCGAGCCCCTCGGCGTGGTGCTGTTCGCCATGGACCCGGCCCAACCCCGGCTGCACCGCGAGGTGCGGGCCGACGTCGAGTGGGAGCTCGACGGGGCCGCGCCGGTGCTGGACACGTTCATCCGGTCCCGCCCACGGGCGGCACGGGACCTGCGCCGCCACGGCCTCGTGGCCGGCGAGTACCTCCGGGCCGTGCGCGACGCCCGGGAGGACCCCGAACGCCTGCCCGGCGCCGACGCCTACGACGACGACGCCGCGGGTCTCGCCGAGGACTACTGGGACCTCACCGAGGACGTGCTCGCCCGGCTCGATGCCCGCACCGGGCTGGGTTCGGGCACCGCGCCGGCCGCCGCGGTCGCCGCCGGCGCGACGGCACCGGACGCCGACCGGGAGGAGGCCGGCGTTGCCTGACGACCTCGCCCCCGAGCGCCCCGTCGACGCGGCCACGGTCGACGCGGCCACGGTCGACGCGGCGCCGGTCGAGGCGGCCTCGCCGGACGCCGAGGGTGGGGCCACCGAGACGCCGGCGCGCGCCGAGACCCCCTCCCCCTCCCCCGCCACCGCGGTCCTCGACCTGCGCGACGAGGTGCCCAGCCGCCACCGGCCGACCCGGGGCGTGCCCCGGGAGCCCGACCGCCATCTCGCCGCGTACCGGAACCGGGCGGCGCGGCCCGTCCACCGCCACGAGCGGCGCCCCCGCCTCATCGAGGTGGAGGAGGTGGCCGAGCGGCCCACCCCCGAGACGGCGACCGAGCCGGTCGACGCAACCGCGACCACCGCGCCGCTCGCCACCGAGGCGGCGGCGGCGTCGGGTCGGGGCGACCGCACGACCTTCGACGTGGGTGAGTTGGTGGTGCGGCGGATGCGCCTGCGCTCGGTCCTCAAGGTCTCGCTCGCGTTCTACCTCTGCCTGTTCGCGGTGGTGATGCTGGCGGGAGCGATCCTCTGGCGCCTCGCCAACGAGCAGGGGTGGGTCACGGGCTGGACGGGCTTCCTGGTCGACATCGGGTTCACCGACGCCGACGTGGACGGCGCCACCCTCGCCCGGGCGTCGGCCATCACCGGCGGCATCCTCGTGGTCACCGCCACCCTGTTGACCGTGGCCATGGCCTGCTTCTACAACCAGATCTCAGGACTCGTGGGCGGCCTCGCGGTCACCTTCGGCCCGCGCGAGCACCGCCGACGCCACCGTCGCTGAGCGGCGAGCGAAGGTCAGAGCTGAAGTAAGCTCGAGGTCCGTGACGGCCCCCGAGGAGCTCTCGATCGGCGCCGTGGCCGAGCGCAGCGGCGTCGCGGTCTCGGCCCTGCGGTTCTACGAGGACAAGGGCCTGATCACCTCGGAGCGCACCGACGGCGGCCAGCGCCGCTACCACCGCGACGTGCTGCGTCGGCTGGCCTTCATCTCGGTGGCCCAGCGGGTGGGGCTGCGCCTCGACGAGATCCGAGCGGCACTCGACGGCCTGCCGGCGAACGCCAGCCCGGTGGGCGAGGAGTGGGCCCGGCTCTCGGCGTCCTGGCGGCCGATGCTCGACGAGCGCATCCGCCTGCTCGAGGGGCTGCGCGACGACCTCGACTCGTGCATCGGCTGCGGTTGCCTGTCGCTCGACCGCTGCGCCCTCTACAACCCCGACGACCGGGCCCGCGCCTTCGGCACCGGCCCCCGCTACCTCCTCGGCGACCCCCCGGCCCCGTCCACCTAGTCGCCGACGGTGCCGTCGGCGGCCTGGCGGAGCAGGTCGGCGTGGCCGGCGTGGCGGGCGGTCTCCTCGATCATGTGCAGGAGGATCCAGCGCAGGCTGTAGTGCTGGCCCGGGCGCCTGCGGCTCTCGCCCACCGACGGGTGCTCGAGGTCGCCACCCACCTCCTCGACCGCGGCGCGGCTGGCGGCGCAGGCCGCCTCGTAGCCGGCGATGAGCGCCGCGGGGTCGTCGTCGACGGCGGAGTGGAACTCCCAGTCGGGGTCGGCGTCCCAGTCGACGTCGGCGAAGGGCGGCGGCAGCGGCCGGCCGTGCAGGTCGCTCTGGAACCACCCGTACTCGACGAGGGTCAGGTGCTTGACCAGGCCCGCCAAGGTGAGCTCGGACGCGCCGACGCGCGCCGCCATCCCGGCCCGATCGAGCCCGGAGGCCTTCTCGACGATGGTCGCCCGGTAGTAGTCGAGGAACTGGGTGAGCAGCGTCCGCTCGTCACCGTTGAGGTCGGGGTCTCGCCGGGCCATGCACCCGAGTCTGGTCGGGCCGGGCCGGTCGGCCCGGGGGATTTCGGGACCTCCGACCCTGCTCAACGCTCCGAACAGTCCTTTAGTCTTTGACTAGAGGATTTGAGAACCGGCCAAGGAGGCCCCTATGTCAGCTCGATCCGAACGCAGTTCCCCCACCGAGCACCTCGGGTGGTTCGCCGCCCTCGGCATCCTCGCCCTGCTCGCCCTGGCGGTGTCGCTCGTCGCCGTCGCCACCGGCGACAGCGGCGGCGGCTCGAGCACCGGCGGCGACGGCGGGGTGAAGGTGGTCGAGGTCACCCTCACCGAGTTCTCCGTCGAGCCCGCCAGCATCGAGGTCGACCCCGGCACCGAGGTGATCGTCAACGTCACCAACGCCGGCGCCATGGCCCACGACCTCAAGCTCGACGGCACCACGGGCACCGAGATGATCGAGCCCGGTGCCTCGGTCGAGGGCGTCAGCCTCGGCACCTTCGACGAGTCGGGCGTGGCCTGGTGCACCGTCCCCGGCCACCGCGAGTCCGGCATGGAGATGGCGGTGAACGTCACCGGCGACTCTACGGCCATCTTGACGTTCCAGAACGCCGAGGTCACCGATACGACCGGCACCGCGTTCACTTTCAACGGCGGCGACGCGAACATGACCCTCACCGGTCGGATCGAACAGTCGACCGCACAGACTGTGTTGAGCGTCACCAACGGGCACACTGGTACGCTGGTGTTTAACGAGAGCACGGCGAATCAAGGGGTCATCGAGGCCACGAACGGCGACGGTTTGCAGTTTGACAACGCGGACGGCGCCTACACCTTCAACGACAAGGTCACGCTCACCGGAACGACCCCGGTCATCAACGTGAACAGCTCCGCCGACACGGCGACGTTCAACTTCGCCGACGTCGACATCAACTACAGCGGCACTGGCACGGCCGTCACCATCGCAAACAGCGATCTGCAGGCCTTTACGATCAGCGGCGACATCGACGTGACAGGCGCCGGCACGGGCCGACCGGTGTCGATCAGCAACAATACCGGCGGCAGCATTACGTTCAACACGACGATCGACAGCTCGCAGAGCGGCATCCTCGTGACGGGGAACACCGACACGACGATTCGGTTCGCCGGTCAGACGACGCTGAACACCGGCGCCAACAACGCGGTTACGCTCAGCAGCAACACGAACGGCGGCGTTCGGTTCGACAATATCGACATCACCACGACTGGCGCCGGCACTGGGTTCGTCGCCAGCGATACCGACAATCTGACGGTGCAAGGGACGGGCAATACGATCACCACGGCCACGGGCGTCGCTCTGTCGCTCACCGACGTCGAAGTCGGTACGGCGGGCGTAACATTCGCTTCCGTCGATGCCACAGGCGGTACGACCCCCATTTATCTTGAAGATGTGACGGGCGGCACGGTGACCATCAACGGCGGTACCATCACCGGCACGACCGCGGACGCCGTCGCGGTCGTCGGCGGCGCCAATTTGTCGCTCAACAACATGACGATTTCAGCC
>WBZL01000064.1_pt1 | contig 97945 bp, 99 predicted proteins | sample 5204291 | NCBI WGS metagenome assembly WBZL01 (sample SAMN12344345, study PRJNA552823) | activated sludge metagenome | biome: Activated sludge suspended growth; feature: Nitrification reactor; material: Wastewater; isolation source: activated sludge from nitrification reactor of wastewater...
CATGGACGCCGTGAGGGAGCTCTCGCCGGCCATGCTGGTGCGCCTCACCCAGATCGACTACAGCCGGGAAATGGCCCTGCTGGCGGTCACCGAGGTGGAAGGCGGGGAAGTGGAACTGGGCGTGGCGCGCTACGCCATCAACCCGGATGGCGAATCCTGCGAGTTCGCCCTGGTGGTCAACGACCAGTGGCAGAAACAGGGCATCGGCCACAAGCTCATGGACGTGCTGATGGACGTGGCCCGGGCCAAGGGCCTGCGTTTCATGGAAGGGGAAGTGCTGAAGACCAACCGGCGCATGCTCAAGCTGTCCGAGAGCCTGGGCTTCCGCGTCGAACCCCATCCGGAGGACGACGGCATCCGCAAGATCTCGCGCGAACTCTAAACCGGCGGCGCGGCCGAAAAAACGGGCAACGGGGAACAACCCCGTTGCCCATTTCGTTTCGGGCTCTCAAGTAAACAAAGGGCCGCCCCGAGTTTACATGTCCCCCTCGGGGGGCGGGCTGGGCGCTGCCCGGCCCTGGGGGCGCTCAGATGCCCAGGGAGGCCGGCTTGTCCAGCGGCGTATGCCAGTGGTCGTCGGCGGCCACGTCCGGGTGGAACCAGTTCAGCTTGGCGTGCAGGCTGACCACGCTGCCGACGATGATCAGCGTGGGCGGTTTCAGTTCGGCCTGGGCGGCCTGGGCCGGCAGGCTGTCCAGGGTGCCGGTGACCACTTTCTGGTTCAGCGTGGTGCCCTGCTGCACGATGGCGGCCGGCGTATCGCCCGGCATGCCGTGCTTCTTCATCTCGTCGCACAAGGTCACCAGGCCCTTCAGGCCCATGTAGATGACGATGGTCTGGCGCGGCCGGCACAGCATGTCCCAATCCAGGTCCATGGTGCCGTCCTTCAGGTGGCCGGTGACCAGGACCAGGGCCTGGGCGTGGTCGCGATGGGTGAGCGGGATACCCGCGTAGGACGCCACGCCGGCGGCGGCCGTGACGGCCGGCACCACCTGGAAGGGCACGTCGTGTTCGCGCAGGGTTTCGATCTCCTCGCCGCCACGGCCGAAGATGAACGGGTCGCCGCCCTTCAGGCGCAGCACCCGCTTGCCTTCCCTGGCCAGGCGCACCAGGACCATGTTGATCTCTTCCTGGGGCACGGCGTGGTTGTCCCGCTCCTTGCCCACATAAAGCCGATCCGCGTCGCGCCGGCACATGTCCAGGATGGCGGGTGCCACCAGCCGGTCGTAGACCACCACGTCGGCCTGCTGCATGAGCCGCAGGGCGCGGAAGGTGAGCAGGTCGGGGTTGCCCGGCCCGGCCCCCACCAGGTAGACCTCGCCGGCGTCCGGCGCGGCGCCCTCGTTTTCCAGCATGGCCTTGAGCTTGGCTTCCGCCTCCAACTCGCGGCCCGAGAACACCATTTCCGCGATGGGCGAAAGGAAGGTCTTCTCCCAGAACTTGCGGCGTGTCTCGGTGGTGGTGAAACGGCCGCGGACCTCCTGCTTGAAGCGGCCCGCCAGGGCGGCAAGCCGGCCGTAGGCGGCGGGAATCAGGGTTTCCAGGCGCGCCCGCAGCAGACGCGACAGCACGGGGGCCTCGCCACCGCTGCTGACGGCCACCATGACCGGCGAGCGGTCGATGATGGAAGGCATGATGAAGGAACATTTGCCCGGCCGGTCCACCACGTTGACCGGGACATGGCGCGCCCGGGCGGCGTCATGCACGGCCTGGTCGAGGGCGTCGTCGCCGCTGGCGGCGAACACCACATCCGCGCCATCCAGGTGTTCCGGGCGGAAGGCCGCCTGGAGGTGGATCAGGCGGTCGGTGCCGATCAGATCCTTGAATGCGTCGGACAGGGGTTCCGGGGAAACCGCGGTGACCCAGGCCCCGGCGCTCAACATCAGGGTCGCCTTGCGCGCGGCGGCATCGCCGCCGCCCACCACGAGGCCCTTGCGGCCGCGCAGATCGAGAAAGATCGGTAAGTAATCCATTGATTTGGGTGAGGCGTGAGGGAAGAGGAGTGAGGGGAGAGGAGTGGAGGCGGGGCGAAGGTGGCTTTACGCCTCGCGCCTCACCCCTCGCTCCTCGCTGATTAACTGCCGCAGCTGCCGCCGCCGCAACCGCCGCAGCCGCCGCCGGTGTTGGTGCCACAACTGCTGGCGCTGGCCTTCATGAACACGAAGCGGGATTCGCCGGGCGCCACCTCGCTGAAGTCGATGGTGACGTCATCCAGCAGGGGCGCGGATTGTTCGTTGATCAGCAGGGTCACGCCCCAGGAATCCACGGCGGCATCGTTGCCGCGTTCGTCATCGAAGCCCATGCCGAATTCCAGCATGCCGGCGTCATTCACGCGGGCGGCGATACGCAAGGCCATGTTGCCGGCGCCGGACTGCTCGGCGGCCTGGCGGATCTGGGCGGCGGCTTCTTTCGTCAAACTGATCATGTCGTACTCCTTCTTGAAAAAATTAGGCGGCGAGCCGGGCCGCGTTCCGGATTTCAGCGTACGCCCCGACCTTGCTCAGGAAGGGCGTGATCCAGCCCGCCTCGCCACTGCCGCGTCGGTGGCAATAGGCGGCCAGCAGATTCTTGTGGACGAGGCCGTCCCGGCTGCCGTCGATGCCATGGCCGCGCAGCACGCGGTAGGCGTAGTTCAGGCCGGCGGGCAGATTTTCCAGGCGCGAATAGTGAAATTCGTGGGCGGGCAGCGCGTCGGCCCGAGGCGGCCAGGGCGCCTGGGAAGTTTCCTCCAGGAGGGCGTAACCCCGGCCCACCGGGCGCTCGCCCATCACCACGTCGCCCGGCACGATGCCCACCATCTCGCCGCGCCGTTCCTTCCAGCGGATCGAGCGGGAGAGATACATGAGGCCACCGCATTCGGCGTAGGTGGGCAGGCCGGACTCCACGGCGCGGCGGATGTCGGCGCGCAGGGAAACGTTGCCTTCCAGCGCCTGGATGAACATTTCCGGAAACCCGCCGCCCAGGATCAAGCCGTCGCATTCGGGCAGGCGGGCGTCCGCGAGGGTGTCCAGGGGCAGCAACTGGACGCCGAGTCCGCGCAGCGTGTCCAGGTCTTCCTGATAGTAGAAGCCGAAGGCCCGGTCATGGGCGTAGGCGATGCGCGGGCGGGGACCGACGCGGGGATGTTCATCCGCACCAGTCCGGGAATCGGGCCGGGAGACGGGAGCGGCCCGGTTCGCGATCTCCAGCACGCCATTCAGATCCACCTGGTCCGCGATCCTGGCGGCGATGGCCTCGATGCGTGTCTCGGCGGCTTCCGACTCGTTGCCGGGCATCAGGCCCAGATGGCGCTCGACGATGGTCAGTCCCTCGTCCGCGCGGACCGCCCCGAGCACCCTGACATCGGTGTAGCGCTCGATGACCGCGCGCAACTTCTCCTCGTGACGCGGCCCTCCCACCTTGTTGAGAATCACCCCGGCGATGTTCACGTCCCGGTCGAAGGCCTGATAGCCCAGGATCAGCGGGGCAATGCCGCGGGTCATGCCCTGGGTGTCCAGCACCAGCACAACCGGGGCGCGCACCAGCTTGGCCAGGGCCGCGTTGCTGTTGGCGCCCTCCAGGTCCATGCCGTCGTAGAGCCCCTTGTTGCCTTCCATGAGGGAGATGTCGGCCATCGCCGCATGGCGCGCGAACAGATCGGTGATCTCGCCGGCGGCCATCATGTGGAAATCCAGGTTGTAGCTGGGCCGGCCGGCGGCCAGTCCGTGCCAGATGGGATCGATGTAATCCGGGCCTTTCTTGAAAGCCTGCACCCCAAGCCCGCGGTTCCTCAAGGCGCGGCACAGGCCCAGCGTGACCGTGGTCTTGCCGGAGGATTTGTGGGCGGCGGAGATGAACAGATGGGCCATGGCGGAAATTTTACTTGCCCGAAAACAAAAAGCCGACAAATTTTGTCGGCTTTTTGTGCTGCGGGGGAAAACTCAGTCCTTTTCGCACTCCAGGGCGGAGAAGTCGTCCTGGGGCATGAACTTGAAGGCGCGCACGGCAACCACGGTGGCGAGGAAGGCGATGCCGATACCGCCCATGCCCAGCAGGATCTCCCAGCCGCTGGGCGTGTAGCCGGCGACCACGCCGTCGTGGAAGCTGCTGCTCATTTCGTAACCGGGGAACATGTCTAGCGGGAAGGCCTGGCCGCCGACGATGGTGACGTACATCTGGGCATGGCCGCCGATGATCACCAGCAACGATGCCAGGGACACCAGCGCCAGGGACTTGCGCGAGCCCGGGCTGAACAGGATGGCCAGGGGGATGAGGCCGCCGACCAGGATCTGACCGACCCAGAACAGCGTGGTGTAGACACCGCCTTCCAGCAGGATGAAGCGCTCGTAGTCCCACTGCTTGGCGAAATACAGGTTGGTCAGGTGGAACACCACGGTGAAGTACAGGGAGGCCGCCACGAACACGGCGAGCAGGGTCTTCATGCGCGCCAGGACGCGCTCGTCCAGGGTCAGGCCGTTCCACAGGTACATGGCGGTCTGCACCAGCAGGAACGCCGCCAGGCCGTAGGCGAAGGAGAAGATGATGAACATCGGCGCCATCAGGGCCGAGTTGTAGCCGGCGCGCGCCACCAGGAAGCCGAAGATGGAACCGGTGGCCGTGGTCAGCGCCAGACGCCACAGGAAGGCGGCGAAGCCCACCGGCTTGGAATAGGCCTTGAGCTTGCGGTCCATCAGGGTCAGCAGGTACAGGCCGACAATGGCGAAGAAGCCGTTGTAGAACAGCATGTTCCAGGCAAAGATGGACTTGAAGTTGTAGTGGGTCATGGCCACGATCAGCCGATCGGGGCGCCCCAGGTCCAGGACCAGCACGGCCAGGCCGCCAGCCAGCATGGCCAGGGCCAGCATGCCGGACAGGGGTGCCCGGGCCTTGTAGACCTGCTTGCCGAACACGGAGCCGATGGAGGCGACGTTGAGCACGCCGGAGGCGGCCACGATCAGGAACACGGCGAAGACATGGGGCAATCCCCAGACCACCTGGTTGTTCATGCCGGTCAGGACATGGCCATGATGTTCCAGGGTGAAGAAGGCGAACAGCGTGCCCAGGACCACCAGGCCGCCCGCGCCCAGCAACATGAGAAATTGGGGTGTGCGGCAATTCCCCTGATTGATGCAGTTTTCGTTCGCCATGACTTAGATCCCCTGATAACGAACGCCGGTGTTGAGGCCCAGGTCGGCGCGGACCTCGGTGCTGGCCTGGCTCTTGAGGGCCTTGGCGATCGCGCTCTCGGGATCCTTCAGATCGCCGAATACCATCGCCTGGTGTCCCTTGGCATTGCAGGCCTCGACGCAGGCGGGTTGTTCATCCCGATCCACGCGCTGCACGCAGAACGTGCAGGACTCGACGCAGCCTTTTCCGCGCGGCACCTCCGGATTCTGGTCGGTAAGCGGTTCATGCACGAAGGAGCGGGCCTTGTACGGGCAGGCCATCATGCAATAGCGGCAGCCGATGCAGATATGGCGATCCACCAGCACGATGCCGTCGGCACGCCGCATGGATGCGCCGGTGGGGCACACATCGACGCAGGGCGGGTTCTCGCAATGCTGACAGAGCATGGGCAGTTCGTGCACACGTCCGTTGCGCAGATCCTTGATATTCAGCTTGCGGATGTATTGCGAGTCCTGGGGGCCCGTCTCGCCGGAAAGACCGTTTTCGGTATTGCAGGCGGTGACGCAGTCGTTGCAGCCGTCGCCGCACTTGCTGGTGTCGATGAGCATGCCCCAGCGCTTGCCGGCCGAGGCGCCTTCCTCGGGCGCGCGGCTGTGGGCGACGCTGTAGACCATCACACCGGACGCCATGGTGGCGCCGGCCATGATGGCGCCGGCCTTGAGAAAATCACGACGCTCTTGCATGGTTTCCCGCTTGTTGTGCTCGCTCATTGCCCACCTCCTTTGGCCTGGGAAGGCATGTGAGGCGAGGCGGCCGATTTTTTCCCGGGCCTGGTGGCATGGCAGTCCCAGCAGTCCAGCTTGACGCTGGCATAGCTGTGGCAGGCCGCGCAAAAATCCTCCTTGCTGGCCGCCACGCTGCCGGTCTTCTCGCTGGCATGGCATTCCACGCACCGCTTCAGGCTGTGCCTGGTGGTACGGATACCCTTGCGCATCGTCTCGTCACGCTGATGCTTGAGCAGATCCATGTGGTTGCGACGCATGAACTGCGTGTCCTCCACGCACTTCTCGCCCTTGCCACGCTCCAGCTTGGGCAGATCCACGCCCGCCACCGCCTCGCTGGACGGGGCGGCCATCAGGGCCGCCACGCCAGCGAGGACGGCCAGGCGCAGCCCCGCGCGCAAACAACCGGCCAGTTTCGCCATGCCATTCATCCTTTTGATTACTCACCCATACCCATGACGATGTAGCCGGTGGGGCACACGTCCGCGCAAATGTGGCAGCCGATGCACTTGGTGTAGTCGGTGTCCACATAGCGGCCGGTGGTGGGGTTGTCCTTTTTCTTGACCTTGAACACAGCGGTCATCGGGCAGTAGACCACGCAGTTGTCGCACTCGAAGCACAGGCCGCAGGACATGCAGCGCTTGGCCTCGGCCACGGCCTGCTTGTCATCGAGGGCATGCAGCCGATCCTCGAAGTTACCCAGGGCGGAGTCCTTGTCCAGCACCGTCACGCCACGCTGGTTGCGCGGGGTCTTGAGGAAGTGACCCAGGAACATCTCGGTGGATGGAATCACATAGCGCTGGGAACGATCCTCGTAGTTGTGCAGGGTATCCTTCCAGTCGGCGGAACCCCAATCCGGGCCATGATGTTCCTTGTACTCGTGGCCGGATTCGACCCACTTGCGCACCATGTCCCAATGGGAGACGTCCACCTTGGGGCGACGGTCGAGTTCGTCACCGCGCAGGAAGGCGTCGATGCCATCGACGCAGATGCGGGCGTGGCCAATGGCGGTGGTCAGCAGATGGGGACGGATCACGTCGCCGGCGACGAAAACGTTGGGCTTGTTGGGGAAGCGGTAGTTCTTGTCGGCGCGGATCAGGCCCTTGTTGTTGTTGAAATCTTCCAGGCCGGTGAAATCGACGGCCTGGCCGATGGCGGAAACGATCAGGTCGCCGGTGATGTCGTACTCGGTGCCTTCCTTGATCCTGGTCTCGTTGCCGACCATCTCGAACTCGGCCACGCGCAGGGCGGTGGCGCGACCGTCGGCGCCCCTGATCACGGCGACGGGGGTCACGCCGCCGATGATCTCGATGCCTTCGGACTTGGCCTGCTCCACTTCATGCTTGTTGGCGGCCATCTTGTCGATGGTGGCGCGGGAGATCAGCACCACGTCGACACCCTGGCGGGCGGCGATGGAGGCGACGTCATGGGCGGCATGGCCGGCCAGCACCATTTCCGGCAGGTCGGTGGTGGAGGCGTTGGTGATCTTGCCGAGGCGGCGGGCGACGGTCGCCACGTCGATGGAGGTGTCGCCACCGCCGATGACCACCACCTTGTTGCCGACATGCTGCAGGCGGCCTTCGTTGAAGGCGCGCAGGAAGGACATGGCGGTCACGCAGTTGGGCGCGTCGGCGCCGTCGACCGGCAGGCTACGGCCACCCTGGGCGCCCAGGGCGATCAGGATGGCGTCGTATTCCTTCTCGATCTGCGCCATGGGAACGTCGGTGCCGATGCGGCAGTTCAGGCGGGTGTCCACGCCCATGTCGATGATGCGCTTGATCTCGCCATCCAGCACCTCGCGCGGCGTCCGGAAGCCGGGGATGCCGTAGCGCATCATGCCGCCGAGTTCGGCGTGGTCGTCGAAAATGGTGGCGCCATGGCCCAGGCGGCGCAACTGGTAGGCCGCCGCCAGGCCGGCGGGGCCGCCACCGATGATGGCGACCTTCTTGCCGGTTTCACTGGCCGGCTTCTCGAAGCCGATGTTGTTGTCCAGGGCCCAGTTGCCGAGGAAGTGCTCGACGGAGTTGATGCCGACGTTCTCTTCCACCATGTTGCGGTTGCAGCCGGATTCGCAGGGGGCCGGGCAGACACGGCCCATGACGGCCGGGAAGGGATTGGCGGTGGTCAGACGGCGGAAGGCATACTCCTGCCAGCTCTGGCCGCCGGTGGGCTTCTCGATGCCGCGCACGATGTTCAGATAGCCGCGGATATCCTCGCCGGCGGGGCAGGAGCCCTGGCAGGGCGCGGTGGAAAGCACATACTCCGGGCACTTGTGCGACCAGCTGGCCTGGAAAATCTTTTCCTGGGAACGGCGATAGTTTTCCTCGGTCTCGCCGTCCTTGTAACGGCGCCAGGTCAAACCTTCGGTTTTCTTTACATCCTTGGATGTGACAGCCATCTTCGCTCTCCTATCGTCAAATTCGTGCGGCGCGAGCGCCAAACCACGCTGCTACTCGGGTTGGCACGGAACCCCGTGCCGTCATGTGTTGCCTCAAATACCTTTGCATCAATCCAGCTTGATGGCCGTGCTGACGAGCTGATGCACGCCGCCGACCGAGTTTCGATCAAATCCGTAATACGGCAAGACCTTGGTGAACTGGGCCTTGCAGATGGCGCAGATCAGCGCCAGGAAGTTCACCCCGTTGCTCTGGACCACATTGTTGTAGGCGTTCATGCGCGGCAGGGCGCCCTTGACCCGCGCCTCGATCAGGTCGTCGGTCAGCATGCCGCCGCCGCCGCCGCAACAGAACGTGCCTTCGCCGATGGTTTCCGCCGCCATGTCCTGGTAGTGGTTGGCCACCGCCCGGATGATGTTGCGCGGGATGGTGAACTGGCCGCCGGGTTCGTCGCCCATGCGCGAACCGCGCGCCACGTTGCAGGAATCGTGGAAGGTGATCACCCGGTCATCGTTGAGGGACTTGTCGAACTTCAGCGCCCCCTTCTCGATCAGGTCCCAGGTGTACTCGCAGATGTGCATGGGCTGCGGATAACGCATGTCGAGCTGATCACGCAACTGCTTGGCGAAGGGGTCGTCGCCGCCCCAGCCGATGCCGGTCAGGGTGTTCCAGTAGGCGTAGGCCACGCGCCAGGCGTGCCCGCACTCGCCGACGATGATGCGCTTGACGCCCAGTTCCAGGGCCGCGTCGCGGATACGCATGGCGACATTACGCATGGTCTCGTAATTGCCGTTGAACAGGCCGAAGTTGCCCGCCTCGGAGGCGTGGGTGGACAGGGTCCAGGACACGCCGGCGGCATGGAACACCTTGGCATAGCCGATCAGGGATTCCACATGGGGCTCGGAGAAGAAGTCGGCCGACGGCGTGACCAGCAGGATCTCGGCGCCCTTCACGTCCAGCGGCATCTTGACGGGCACGCCGGTATCCGCCTCGATGTCTTCTTCCAGGCCGGCCAGGGTGTCTTCCAGGGCGGGGCCGGGCAGACCCAGGTTGTTGCCGATCTTCTGCACCTTGACCAGGATCTCGCTGGAGTACTTCTGGCCGATGCCCACGTAGTTGAGAATCTCGCGCCCGGCCATGGTGATCTCGGCCGTGTCGATACCATAGGGGCAGTACACGGAACAGCGGCGGCACTCGGAGCACTGGTGATAGTAGTTGTACCACTTGCCGAGGGTTTCCTCGGTCAGGTCCTCGGCGCCCACCAGCCACGGGGCGATCTTGCCCGGCAGGGTGAAATAGCGGCGATAGACCTTGCGCATCAACTCCTGACGCGCGACCGGCATGTTGTTGGGGTCGGCGGTGCCGAGGAAATAGTGGCACTTGTCAGTACAGGCGCCGCAATGCACGCAGGCATCCATGAATACGCGCACGGAACGGAACTTTTCCAGCACCTGCCCCATGCGGTCGAGGGCACGCTCCTTCCAGTCCGCCGGCAACTGATGGGGATAACCCAGGTAGGACTGGGAGGTCTCGGCCGCGACGAAGGATTTCAGGTGCGACATCGCCCCTTCCCTGATCTTGGGGACTTCCGTGTATTCCGTCAGGGTGGGAACTTCAAACTGGGGACCGGCCACGTTTGCTCCTTATCTCTCTTGCGCTGTTCAGTATGCGATCAACCGCCGGCGTCAGGACTTGTTGCGTTCCAGGGCGGCGGCCCAGGGAGCGAGATGGCGCTGTTCGCGCGGGTTGTCGGCCTGATTGCGGGTCGGACTGAAGAAGATACCGGGTGCGTGCAACAGCTTGCTGATGGGGAAGATGATCATCAACAGGGCCACCAGGCCCAGGTGGACCATCAGGACGCCGTCGGCGGGCATGGGCTGGAAATCGAAGGTCATCAATCCCAGCATGAAGGCCTTGAGGGCGACGATGTCGGTGTGGGACACGAAGGTCATCATCATGCCGGACAGGCCGATGGCGACGAGCAGGGCCAGCATCAGGTGGTCGGAAGGCGTGGAGATGTAGCGCACCCGATCCACCAGGAAGCGTCGCGCCCACAGGCCCGCGAGGCCGGCGACCATGATGAAGCTGGCGTACTTGCCGAAGGGCTGGATGAATTCCACCCAGAACCATGCCGGCTCCTGGAAGTAGCGCACGTGGCGCAGCAGGACCACGGCCAGGCCCACATGAAACAGCCAGCCAAAGATCCAGATCCACTTGTTGGATTTGAACAGGGACTCGAACAGCACGACTTCGCGCGCCATGCGAACGACCACTCCCGCGTTGCTCGTGGGCGCGGGCGTGGTGGGTATCTTGAGGGGAGCCGGCGTGCGGCTGTACTCGTAAATCCTGTAGGCGACCCCGCCAATCAGAACCAGCGTGGCGAAGTAGAACAGGGTTGTGTAGAAAACCGTCAGCGAAGTCATCCGTTCCTCTGCATGTCGGGCAGATCGATATTGCGGATCAAGACAGAACACTCCCGGCGAAGCCGGAACACTCAACGCAACCTGACACCCGGCGGGCGAGCCCGCCGGGCCAATCGTTCAAGCGAGCGATCAGATGCAGCCGGTCGGCTTGGGCAGGCCGGCGATCTTGCAGGCCTGCTTGGCGGGACCGTAGGGGAACAGCTCGTACAGATACTTGTTGTTGCCCTTGTCCGGACCCAGCTTCTTGGCGACAGCCTTGGTCAGCACGCGCACGGCGGGAGCGATCTGATACTCCTCGTAGTACTCGCGCAGGAAGTTGATCACTTCCCAGTGGCTGTCGGTCAACTCGACCTTTTCATCCTTGGCCAGGTACTCACCGATTTCCTTATTCCAGTCGGCCAGATTGGTCAGATAACCCTCTTCATCGACTTCGAACGACTTGCCAGCAACTTCGACCATAGGCATAGCATTTCTCCTTAAACGAACAAAAATTACAGCCAGGACTGACAGGTGTTGTGTTCCGTCACCAGATCCACAAAACCACCGTAATCCACCAGCTTCACCCCATCCAGAACGCGCCCGGCCATGCCGCGCGCTTCCAGGTCGGGACCCAGGGCATAAATCTGAAGGTCGGGCATGGCCGCCTGGATTTTTGCCGCCGCCTCACCGCCGCTGGTCACCGCGTAAACGGCATCCTCGATCAGCAATACGGCGGAACCTTTGGTGGCCATGCGCAGGCAACTCTCGAGGGAGTTCCGCTCAGTGGCCGATTTGTTAACGATATGCAGCATGTTCGTTTTCCTCAGAAGCTGATGACAACATCCTGCTCAGCCATGAGGCTGGCCATCTCGGCGCTGTCAAGAACGGTCACATCCACGATCAGGTCGTCCTCGGTGAGGCCGCGCGCATCCATGGAGGTCTTTTCGACATACAGCTTTTCGATGTCGTAGCCCTCGAGAGCACGGTAGGTCTTGGAGAAATCCTTGACCTCGATGCCCTTGGTATTCATGCCCTTGATCAACTCGTAGACGCCGTCGTCAGTGAACACCATGCTCACGTCCTGATCGAAGGCGGCGGAGATCAACACCACCTCCAGGCCTTCCAGGGCATAAACGGTGCCGTGCGGCGCCTTGCGGTTGACGAACATGAACTTCTTGACGACGCCTTCGCCGCCTTCCATGTCATCCATCATGTCGCTCATTGCATTCCCCTTAGTCGCCGAAGGTCACCAGGCGATCGCACTGGATACCGGCTTCCACCAACTGGCCCAGGCCGGAAATCCGGAAACCGGGAGCCAGGATCTCGTCCTTGATGCCGCGGCGCATGCCGGCCGCGACGCACACCACCAGATCCACGCCATGATCTTCCGCCAGCTTGGACCAGCGGTTGACCACGTGACGGTCGTCCTGAGGCGGCTCGGTCAGCTTGGTCGAGTTGTTCACGCCGTCGTGATAGAAGAACACGCGGGGCACGCTATGGCCCTTTTCGATGGCCGTCCGAGCGAACAGATAAGCGGTATCGCTTGCCTGGTGGTTGTACGGCCCTTCACTAACCATTATTCCGATCTTCATTTGAATATCCCTATCTCCGATTATCAATCCCGGGCGCGACCCCGTTTTGACCGGGGCCGCGTTGGATCAGAAGCGGATATGGGTGGAAGCGTTCAGGGTAGAACGACCGCCACGCCAGTTGTCGATGTGGTACTTGGTGAAGGGCAGGCCGGTCTTCTCGAAGAAGGCGGGCCAGCCGATGCGGTCGATCCAGTCGCTGACGCGCTCCCAGGGCCGGCCATCCGCCTTGTAAGTGCTCAGGATCTTCTTGACCACTTCACTGACTTCGGGCCAGCGCGGCGGGTTGTTGGGGATGCCCGCGGCCACCAGCTTGTGGAAGGTAGGCTTGGAGCGCGCATTGGAGTTCTTGCCGCCGACCCAGATGGCGAACTTGGAATGCTCGGGGTCGTTGATCTGCATGGGCGGGCAGGGAGGGAAGCAGGCGCCGCAGCAGATGCACTTCTTCTCGTCCACTTCCAGGGAAGGCTTGCCGTTCACCAGGGCGGGGCGGATGGCGGCCACCGGGCAGCGGGCCACGACGGTGGGACGCTCGCAGACGTTGGCCACCAGGTCATGGTTGATCTTGGGCGGCTTGGTGTGCTGGATCACGATGGCGATGTCGGCCTGGCCGCCGCAGTTGATCTCGCAGCAGGAGGTGGACAGCTTGACGCGGTTGGGCATCTCGCAATTCACGAATTCGCTGTAGAGATCGTCCATCAGCGCCTTGACCGCGCCGGAGGCATCGGTACCCGGGATGTCGCAGTGCAGCCAGCCCTGGGTGTGGGCGATCATGGACACGGAGTTGGCGGTGCCGCCGACCGGGAAGCCATTGTCGGACAGGGCCTTGATCAGGGGCTCCACCTTGGCCTGATCGGACACCATGTATTCGATGTTGGAACGGGTGGTGAAACGCACGTAGCCATCGGCGAACTGGTCGGCGATATCGGCCAGCTTGCGGATGGTGTAGTGGTCCATCTGGCGCTGGGTTCCGGCCTTGACGGTCCAGACCTGATCGCCATTCTCGGCGCGGTGATAGAGCACGCCCGGCTTGGGATGGGAGTGATACACCCACTTGCCGTAGTTGTTCTTCATCACGGGATGCATGTAGGGCATCGGATCCGGGGTGCCGGACTCGATGGTTTCATGAGTACGTTCAGCCATTCTTGTCTCCAATCAAGTGAGATCAGGATATCAATATTCACTTTTCGAGCGACCACCGAAGACGGTGGCCGCTCAACTAGACAGCGCGCTTAGGCCGTGGCCTGCTTGCGCTCAAACCATTTTTCCGCTTCGGCATCCCAGCCATCGGTGCGGATATAGGGGTTGGTACGCGGGTGGCTGATCATGTTCGGATCCACCTCCAGGCCGATGCCCTCGAGGAAGTTGACCAGGCCGATGCGCTCGATCATCTCGCCGGTACGCTCGTGCTCCAGAGCATTCTCGGCGAAGAAGTCGATGATGGTCCGACCCAGATCGTTCAGCTTCTCGAAATCCTCATCGCTTTCCAGCTTCATGAACGGGATGACCACGGTACCCATCAGGTCGCCGATCTTCAGGGTGCGCTTGCCGCCGATCAGGATGGTCACGCCCTTGTCCTTGCCGGGCAGCAGGGCGCCGGGCATGACGTTGAGGCAGTGCATGCAGCGCACGCAGTTGTGGTTGTCGATCTCGATACAGTTGGTGTCGGACACCGCGACCTTGGTGACGCCCTCGCCGGCGGCGGCGCCGTCGTTCTTGACCAGACGGATGGCGCGGGTGGGGCACATGCTCACGACCATGTTGGTCAGGTCTTCCACGCTGTGGGAAGCCATCCAGTCGCGCGCCAGGGTTTCGTTGGCCTGGATATTGTCGCGCCAGGTGCCGATGGTGGCCATGTCGGAACGCTGGATGGAGTTCACGCAGTCGTTGGGGCAGCCCGAGAACTTGAACTTGAACTTGTAGGGCAGGGAGGGACGATGCATGTCGTCGATGTTGTTGTTGACCAGCACGCGCAGCGCGCGCGCCTCGTCAAAGCAGGACATTTCGCAGCGCGCCGCGCCAACGCAGGACATGGAGGTGCGCAGCGCGGGGCCGGCGCCACCCAGGTCGAAGCCCATTTCATTGAACTTGTCGAAGGCCACCTGCACATTCGCGGTGCTGATGCCTTGCAGCATGATGTCACCCGACTGGCCGTGCAGCGCGATCAGGCCGGAACCGCCGGTCTCCAGCCAGGCATCGCACATCTGGCGCAGAAGGTCCGAGGTGTAGTGCATGCCGGCGGGCGGCATGATGCGCAGGGTGTGGAACTCGGCGGCCTCGGGGAATTTGGGGGTGCCGTCCTCGTTCTTCAGTTCGGTGAATCGCGGAATGACGCCGCCACCGTAGCCGACCACGCCAACGGTACCGCCCTTCCAGTAACCGAACTTGGTCTGATAGGAGGTTTCGAGCTGGCCCATGAGGTCAACCATCATGTCACTGTCTTTTGCCAGGCGCTTCAGGCCGGAAACGAAAGACGGCCACGGGCCATTCTCAAGTTCGTCCAGGTTCGGCGTATTGTGCATCTGCTTAGCCATCTGTCTTTCTCCTTGAAGTCTTGAACTACGGGTGTCGTCACAACTCACAGCACCTTCTCGCCGGTACTTTGCCCTAGCGGAACGAGTCATCGCATATTAGGGACGGCTTATCCACCCCACCATCATTCCGATGGGGTAACCGGGTAATTCACTTGGGTACCCCCTACCTACCCGATCGGGTAGATACGAGGCTACCCATTGCTGGCACTTATACCCGATTGAAAATGTCGGATAATCAGCACATCAATGAATTCTTATGAATTATGGACCAGATCACCTCACTTGCGAAATTCAGAAATCCTTATGGGAACCAGGAGATCGAACTCCAGGAAATCCGCTACGAATCCGGCGGCATGCCCATGCTACGCTTGCGCATCAAGGAGCGAGGCGCGCGCTTCACCATCTTCGATGTCGATCCCCTGACCACGAAATTCTGGGCGGAGGAAATGCTGAAGTGGGCGCAATCTTGCGCCATCCCCCCGGAGAACAGTGAGGATTGAGTCATGCGGATGTACAGCGCCGAATGGGAGGCGATCAAGGATTTCGAGTATGTCGCCAAGTTCAAGGATGTCCAGTTCGACCTGATCGGCCTAGAGCTCCCCGAAGATCACGGCTACGCCTTGCATGAGGAAGTCGCGCGGCACCTCCCCTGGCTGCGAAGCTCGCCCGAGGCGGGCATTCATCCGATTCACGGCGCGCCCAGCGGGCGCAACGCGAATCTGGTGATCAACCGCCGCGTCAAGCTGGTCCTGCGCCTTCCCCTCGAGCGCATCGCCGATGCCCGGGCCCTGGTGGACAAGACCATCGACCCTGGCGCGGGCAGGATCGTCGTCGGCGCCATGAAGGAGAAACCCTTGATGCCCTTTGCCAACCTCTATTCGCATTTCGTCGATGTCGGCACTGCGGATGAGGGCGAATTCATCGCCGAGGCGCGCCGGCTCCTGGACGAGATGGAGATAGCGGGCGGGCTGATTCCCGGCAAGCAACGTAAAATGCAAACCCCCGATGGGGTAATTGGCGGCTACAGTCTGATGTTGCACGATATCGGCATGCGGCAATCCCTGACCTTGCAGGAACGAGGCCTGGGGCTGCATCGTGGCTATGGATGTGGCATCTTCATACCGCATAAATCAATCAAGGAAGTGGGTGGCGGCTGAGCGATCCGGCCGTCGCCCGCAGTATTTTGCAACCCGTGTGATAGGAGAAAAACCGTGGGATACATCCTGAATGGCGAAGAACTCGAGGTGGATGATGATGGTTTCCTGCTGGAAGCCAATTTCAGCGACGAAATCGTCCCCGTCATCGCCGAGGCCGAAAACATCAAGCTGACCGACGAACACTGGCAGATCATCAACTATATGCGCCGCAAGTATCAGGAGGACGGCCATACCCCCAATTTCCGCAACATGGTGACGGAACTGGATGAAGAGATCGAGGGCGTCGACTGGAAGAAGAAGCTCTATGAACTCTTCCCCCTGCAGCCCAACCGCCAGGCCGCCAAGGTAGCTGGTTTGACCAAGCCTTTCGGCAAGGGCGGCTACTAGGCAGTCGTCAGTCCGCGGTTGGCGGTCGTCGGGGATTTCCGCTGACGAACCACCAACCGCGGACCGCCAACCGACGACCGCCGATTCTCGACCGACCGCTGAATCGATGTACTCCAACACCCTCGTTACCACCGAAGATCTGGCGGCCCATCTCGACGATCCGCGATGGATCGTGTTCGACTGCCGCTTCACCTTGACCGACCCGTATGCCGGGCGTCAGGCCTATCTCAAGAACCACATTCCCGGCGCGATCTACGTCCACCTAGACGAAGACCTGTCCGCGCCGATCAGCGAAACCACGGGTCGGCACCCCCTGCCCGCCACGGAAACCTTCGCGGAAAAACTGTGCCAGTGGGGAGTCGGCGTCAACAAACAGGTGGTGGTCTACGACGACAGTTTCGGTGCCATGGCCGTGCGCATGTGGTGGATGTTGCGCTGGCTCGGCCATCCGGGCGTCGCGTTGCTGGATGGCGGCTACCCGAAATGGCTACGGCACAAGTTGCCGGTCTCCCCGGACTTGCCGGAGGTCCACCGGGGCAACTGCGCCTGCCTCCCGGAACCGACCCAGATCGTCGATGCCGGCCAGGTCCTGCATGCCGCGCTAACCGGCGAGCAACTCATCATCGACGCGCGACCGGAACGTCGTTTCACCGGCGAATTCGAACCGCTGGACCCCGTGGCCGGCCACATTCCCGGCTCCATCAACTGGTCCTTCGAGGAGAACCTGGACATCGACGGCACCTTCCTGCCGCCCGAAGCCCTGCGTGAAAATTTCCAGGCCCTGCTGAAAGGCCGGCCGGCCTGGCAAGTCATTCATTCCTGTGGTTCCGGCGTCACCGCCTGCCACAACCTGCTGGCCATGGAAATCGCCGGCCTGCCGGGTTCCCGCCTCTACCCCGGGTCCTGGAGCGAATGGATCCGTGATCCGTCCCGCCCGGTGGCCACCGGGGACTGAGAGCCTGTCGCGGTGGGCATGGCGGCCAGAATCAGGGAAAACCGGATAGCGGCGCGGGCGGCTCATGCCCTCGCCACGAATTCCCGCAACATCACCACACCCCGTTCCCCCCGCCAGTCGCCGCCTCCCGCGGTAATCCGGCGCGGGGTCTGACATTCACTGGAACAGGCTCCAACCATGGCCCTGCGCGTCAAGACCGTCTGGTTCAAGAAACATGGCGAACGTCCCGCCGAGGAAGTCGCCACCGTGCTGGCCTCCAACATCTGGCGGCTGGCCGACAAGGCGGTGGACAACCTGTCCAAAGCCGATTTCGACATCATCACCCCCGAGCGGGGCTTCAAGATCATCGGTGAACTGACCTGCTTTCTGGTCCACTTCGTCGATCGCCTGGCCTTTGATCGCATGGACGACGCCAAACGGCAGAATCTGGTCAGCGCGGTCGGCGTCAGCCTGGCCGAAAACATGGAGCGGAACATCCTGGAACTGACCGATGGCAGGCGCGATCCCGACTACGATTACCAGGACGGCTACATCGATCTGCTCAACCGGCGCATGGCGGACTATTCCGAATTCGAGTTCCCGGATGACAAGGCCAGCTTCCAGGCCCTGCGCTTCCTCAGCCTGATGGTGCGGGAAGGCATGGAGAAATCCGACCAGACCTGGATCCAGGACCAACTCATGGACATCGAAGTGCCGGAAATGATGGGCACGGTGAAGAAAAGCATGGACGGCTTCTATCCGGCGAGCGGAGACCGCTGAGCGGGGCGGCCTCCCCGACTCGCTCCTCAACCCCTTCGCTCCTCAGTCCTTACCCCTCGCCGCCATGATCCCCGCCGACTCCCCCTTCCATCCCGACAACGAAGCCGGTTATCGGGCCTGGCGCGCGGCCAAGCTGGCGGACTATCCGACACGGGGCGAGGACCTCGTTGTCCCGGTGCGCGACCCCGAACAGCTCGACGACGCGGAATACGCGGCTTTATGGCGCCTGATCGCCAAGACCAACATGGCCATCTACGCCACGGGGATGGGAGAAAGCGAGGACAAGGAAGGACCTCGCCGGCTCTCCGCCCAGTTCGGCCTGACCCGCCTGGACGCCAACTGGCTGGCGGACGAGGACGGCATCTCCAGTCTCACGCCCCAGGACGAGGACGCGGAGGGAGCCCGGCGCGGCGAGTTCATCCCCTATACCCACCACCGCATCCGCTGGCACACCGACGGTTACTACAACCCGCCGGAGCGGCGCATCCTCGCCATGACGCTGCATTGCGTGAGACAGGCGGACCAGGGCGGCGAGAACGACCTGATGGACCATGAACTGGCCTATATCGCCTTGCGCGACGCCAATCCCGACCATGTCCGGGCCTTGATGGCCCCGGACGCCATGACGATTCCGGCCCGCGCCGATGAAACGGGCGTGGCCCGCCCCGACGAGATCGGCCCGGCCCTGTGCGTGCGCGATGGCATGCTGCACCTGCGCTACACGGCCCGCACCCGGAGCATCGCCTGGAAGCGGGACGCGGCCACGACAGCGGCGCTGAATGCCCTGGAAGAACTGCTGGACAGCCGCCCCGCCGGCGCGTTCACGCTCAAGCTGCAACCCGGCATGGGCCTGATCTGCAACAACGTCCTGCATACCCGCGCCGGATTCACGGACCGGCCCGAGCACCGGCGCCTGCTGTACCGGGCCCGGTACCACGACCCCCTCAGGAACCTCAGGGTTTAGAGCCTATTTCAGTCAGCAGGTCCTCAGGATTTCTCGGCGCCGGGCCCGAGCTTGTGCTCCACCGCGAACACCGCCGCCGCCACCCGCGAGGACAGATTGAGCTTGGCCAGGATATGGCGCACGTGCAGCTTGACCGTGTCGTAGCTGATATCCAGCTGGCGCGCGATGGCCTTGTTGCTCTCGCCCTTGGCCAGATGCGAAAGGATTTCCCGCTCCCGCTGGGTGAGGGATTCCAGCAGCGAAGCCGAACTGCTGCCCTTGTTGTCCAGCATGCGCACCAGCTTGGCGGTCATGCCCGGCGCCACCACGGTTTCGCCGCGGGCGGCGCGGATGATGGCATCCACCACCTCGTCCGGCTCCATGCTCTTGAGCAGGTAACCCTTGGCGCCGTTGCGCAGGGCGCGGGCCATGTCCTCCTCCGCCTCGCTCACGGTCAGGATCAGCACCGGCGGATTGAAACCGTTGCCACGCAACTGCTGCATGACCTGGATACCGTCGATGCCGCCGATGTTGAGATCCAGAATCAGCACATCGGGCTGATGGGCGTCGAGCAAGGCCGCGACTTCGGCGGGATTGCCGGTGATGGCCACCACGTTCACCGCGCCCTCGCTTTCCAGCAGTTCGGCCAAGCCCTTGCGGAACAGGGTGTGGTCGTCCACCAGGATGATGCGCAGGCGGCTCATGACTGATCCTCCACGCCCTGTCGCGCCGGGAAGCTCAGGCGAACGATGGTGCCCCCCGCGGGGCGGCTTTCGATGGTGAGCTTGCCGCCCAGCTTGGCCGCGCGTTCGCGCATGATGGTCAGGCCGAAGCTCTTGCCCATGTCCGAGGTGGCGGAAGCATTCAGGCCGACCCCGTCGTCGGCCACGTTCACCACATACTGGTTCTCGTGCAGGTCCAGGGTCACCACCACGTGGCGAGCGCGGGAGTGCTTGCAGATGTTGTAGAGGGCTTCCTGGATGATGTGGAACACCTGGATTTCCTCTTCCGGCGTCAACACCACGTCCTGGGCCACGTTGAGGAAGTCCACGTCGGCATTGGCCTTCTTGCTGAAGCTTTCCGCCATCTCCTGCAGGGCCGGCACCAGGCCGCGCGGGTCGATGCGGTCGCGGAACTGGGTGATGAGGTTGCGCAGCTCGGAGTAGGCCATGTCCACGGCCTCCTCCACGTCGCCCAGGTAGCGGTTGGCCCGATCCTGGTCGCCGTCGGCGAAGGCCTCGTTGAGGACGGACAGGCGCATCTTGGCATAGGCCAGGGTCTGGGCCAGTGAATCGTGGATCTGGTTGGCCAGCATGGTGCGTTCGTTCATCAGCGAGATGCGCATGTTTTCCCGGGTCAGGCGGGCGTTCTCCAGGGCCATGCCCAGGTGCTCGCTGATGGAGTTGAACAGGTAGCGGATGTCCTTGGGCAGGGGCTCCGGGTTGTCCAGGAAGATGTTGTAGACCCCCAGCACCTTGCCCTTGAAGCGCAGGGGCACGGCGTAGACCGTGCTGCAATGCTGGGCGAAATAGATGTGGCGCACCTGCTTCTGGCACACCTCCATGACGCTGTCGGACTGGGACGCCTGGGACAGGGTGGCCTTGCCGCAGATGCCGCATTCCAGGGGCACGTAGCGCTCCTTCTCGGCCAGGGCGGGGGACAGCCCGATGGAACCGGCCATGCGCAGATGGGCGCCGTCGGCGGTCAACACGCGCACCGCGCCAGCCTTGGCGCTCGATATGCGCACCATGATCTCGAGGAAGCGCATGAGCATCTGTTCCGTGTTGGCATCGGAACTCATGCTGCTGGCGATCTCCGCCAGCACCTCGATCACGGGCAGGCGATCCCCCGCAGAGGAATCGGGCGCATCCGCCATCTCGGCGGTTCTGGCCGCCATGCCGATGGCGGAAACGGGAATGTGGTGGGTATCCACGTCACGCAGGAGTGATACGGATCCTGGATGTTAACGGAGGCTTCCCGACAGCGCCAAAAAGTGGCGCGGGCGGTCAGAAGTTTTGCGCCAGCTTGTTGCGGGCCAGTGGCGGGTGCCGCTCGAAATAACGCTTGATGCCGTTGACGATGGCCACGGCCATCTTGTCCTGGTAGTCCTCGTCATTGAGACGTTTCTCCTCCTCCGGATTGGAGATGAACGCGGTCTCCACCAGGATGGAGGGGATATCCGGCGCCTTCAGCACGGCGAAGCCGGCCTGTTCCACGTGGGGCTTGTGCAACTGGTTGACGCCGCCGAGTTCTTCCAGCACCGCCTTGCCAACCTTGATGCTGTCGGCGATCTGGGCGGTCTGGGACAGGTCGAGCAGAGTCTGTTTCAGGTAGACATCCTTCACCGCGATATTGACGCCGCCGATCAGGTCGGCGTCGTTCTCGCGCTTGGCCAGCCATTTCGCGGCGGCGGAGGTGGCGCCCTTCTCCGACAAGGCGAATACCGAGGAACCGCGCGCGTGGGGCTTGATGAAGGCATCGGCGTGGACCGACACGAACAGGTCGGCCTGGGCCTTGCGCGCCCGGTTCACCCGCTCGTGCAGGGGAATGAAGTAATCCCCGTCCCGCGTCAGGTAAGCCCGCATGTTCTCCATCTTGTCGATCATGCCTTTGAGCCGGCGCGCGATGGACAGGGTGATGTCCTTCTCCCTGGAACCGCTGGCCCCCCTGGCACCCGGATCCTCGCCGCCGTGACCGGCGTCGATGGCGATGGTGATCAGGCGGACGTACTCCGGCTTGACGATCGGGGCCGACTTGTCCGCCTTGGCTTCCCTGACGGCTTTTTCACCCGCAGGGGCAAGTGGCTTGTCCATGGGAGCGACGCCATCCCCGCCGCGCCCGGCCCGCTCGATGGCGTTCTCGACCTGGCTTTCGATGGTCTCCGGAGCCGCCGGGTACAAGTCCATGACCAGGCGGTGGCCATAGTCTCCCATGGGCTTGAGCATGAACACCTGGGGGCGCGCCTCGGCCTTGAGCTCCACCACCAGGCGCGTGACCCCGGGCCGGTTGCGCGCCACCCGAATGGTGGTGATGTAGACATCCTGGGGCGACACCTTGGCGGCCAGTTCCGCCAGCGCCGCATCCGGCTCCACGCCCTCCAGATCCAGCACGATGCGTTCCGGATTCTTCAGGTTGAACTGCTTGTAGGTGACGGCTTCGTCCAGCTCGATGGCGATACGGCTGTACTCCGGCGACGGCCAGAGGCGGACGGCCTTGACGCCGGCGGCCTGAGCCAGGCCGGCCGCCAGCAGGGCGAAGCCGATCATCAGGCCAAGGAAGATTTCAACCGCGCGATGCATGCCCAGCCCGCCTCCGTCAATCCCGCGATGCGGACACCGCGTCCGTCATCCCGAAAATCCAGCCCCACCACCATATCCGGCGCGGGCAACAAGCCGCCAGCCTTGTCCGGCCATTCCACCAGGCACACGCTGGCCGCATTGAAGTATTCGCGGAAGCCCGCGTCTTCCCATTCATCCGGATCAGCAAAGCGATACAAATCAAAGTGATAGAGATTAAACCTCGTAAAACTATAAAGTTCAACCAAAGTATAGGTCGGACTCTTGACCCGGCCGGAAAAACCCAGTTCCCGCAACAGGCCCCGGGTCAGGGTGGTTTTCCCCGCGCCCAGGTCGCCGCGCAGCCAGATCGTCAGGCCGGGCGCCAGCGCCCGGCCCAGGCACGCGCCCAGGGCCAGGGTGGCGGCCTCGTCCGGCAGATCGAGGAAGAGGATTTCGCTCACGCTATCATCCCGCCATGTCCCCGCATCGCGACCCCGCCGCGCTGGAAGCCCTGAAGCCCGCCATCCGGGAATGGGGGCGGGAGCTTGGCTTCTCGGCGGTGGGCTTCGCCCCCGTCGATCCGGGTGGCGCGGAACAGCGACTCATGGACTGGCTGGCGTCGGGTTATCACGGCGACATGGATTATATGGCGCGACACGGATCCAGCCGCGCCCGGCCGGAGCAACTGGTGCCCGGCACGGCCAGCGTCATTTCCGCCCGCCTGGATTACCTGCCCCGGGCCGCCGACCCCCAGGCCAACCTGGCCGATCCCGAACGGGCCTACATCTCCCGCTACGCCCTCGGGCGGGACTACCACAAGCTGATGCGCAACCGCCTGGGCAGCCTGGGAACGCGCATCGCGGCGGCGGTGGGGCCTTGCGCCTACCGGCCGTTCGCCGACAGCGCGCCGGTCATGGAAGTGGAATTGGCCCGCCGGGCCGGGCTGGGCTGGGAAGGCAAGCACACCCTGACCCTGACCCGCGAGGGCTCCTGGTTCTTCCTCGGGGAGTTGTACACCGACTTGCCCTTCGCCCCCGACCCGCCCGTCACGGAACATTGCGGCAGCTGCCAGGCCTGCCTGGACATCTGCCCGACCCGGGCTATCCTGGCGCCCCACCTGCTGGACGCCAGACGCTGCATCTCCTACCTCACCATCGAGCACGCCGGCGGCATCCCCCCGGACCTGCGCCCGCTCATGGGCAACCGCATCTACGGTTGCGACGACTGTCAACTGGCCTGCCCCTGGAACCGCTTCGCCCGACTCGGCGGCCTGGCCGATTTCCAGCCCAGACACGGTCTGGACAGGGCGGAACTGACGGCCCTGTTCGCCTGGAACGAACAGGAATTCCTGGCGCGGCTGGAAGGCTCCCCCATCCGCCGCATCGGCCATGAACGCTGGCTGCGCAATCTGGCCGTGGCCATGGGCAACGCGCCGCCTTCCCGCGAAATCATCGCCGCCTTGCGGGCCAGATCCGATCACCCCTCGGCCCTGGTGCGGGAGCATTTACAATGGGCGCTTTCCCGGCAGGCCAACGGCCCTCCCCCACCATGAGCGAGCATCTCAATCCCCGCGGCCCCATCGGCGTTTTCGATTCCGGCGTCGGCGGCCTGACCGTGGTGCGCGCCCTCATGGAGCGGCTGCCCTTCGAATCCATCCATTACTTCGGCGACACCGCCCGGGTGCCCTACGGCATCAAGTCGGTACAGACCATCTCCCATTACACCACCCAGATCGCCGAGTTCCTGCTGGAAAAGCGGGTGAAACTGCTGATCATCGCCTGCAATACCATGGCCGCCGTGGCAGCCCAACTGGTGCGCGACTTGTCCCCCACCCCGGTGCTGGACGTCATCGAGGCCGGCGCCCTGTCCGCCCTGGCCGCCAGCAAGACCCGCCGCATCGGCGTCATCGGCACGCCCACCACCATCAACAGCAACGCCTACGCCCGGGCCATCCACACCATCGAACCGGAGGCCCGGCTCACGTCCCAGGCCTGCCCGCTGTTCGTGCCCCTGGTGGAGGAAGGCTGGCTGGACCATGCCGTCACCCGTCTCACCGCCCAGGAATACCTGAAACCCGTGCTGGCCGAGCAGGTGGACAGCCTGGTGCTGGGCTGCACCCACTACCCCCTGTTGAAACCCCTGCTGCAGGAGGTCGCGGGTCCCGGCGTGGCGCTGGTGGATTCCGCCGATGCCATGGCCGAGCAAACCGCCGCCCTGCTGCAGAAGCTCAACCTGAGCAACCCGGACCGATTGCCGCCGGAATACCACTTCTGGGTTACCGACGTACCCCTGCGCTTCCAGACCATCGGCGAGCGTTTCCTCGGCCGCAGCCTGTCCAACGTGCACGTGGTGCAGTGGTAGGCGGCGCCCGATTGACCTTGGTCATTATCGGATCAGCGCCTGCTAACATACGATTCGTTCAACCCCCACAACGGAAGGAAGACCATGAAAGCCCTGATCACCCTCGCCCTCTCCGCCTCCCTGGCCATTTCCGGCGCCGCCCTCGCCAGCGCGGAACTCGCCACCAAGAACAAGTGCAATACCTGCCATGCCCCGGACAAGAAAATGATGGGACCTTCCTGGAAGGATGTGGCCGCGAAGAACAAGGGCCAGAAGGACGCCGAGAAGATGCTGGCCGACACCATCGTCAAGGGCAGCAAAGGCAAATACGGCAAGATCCCGATGCCGCCCCAACCCAAGGCTCAGGCTGACTCGGCCGCCCTGGCCAAGTGGATCCTGACCCACTGAGCCACGGACCGAACGGCGAAAAAACGCGGGCATGACCCGCGTTTTTTCATGGTGCGCGATCAGCACGAAGCTTCACATTGACATGATACTAATTTCTGATACTGTTTATTCATGAAGCGCAAGCACGCGAAAACCCTGGAGTTGATCTTCAGTCGGCCCGTTTCGGCGAATGTGCGCTGGTCCGACATCGAGGCTCTTTTCATCGAACTGGGCGGTCAGGTAGCGGAACGGGAAGGGTCGCGCGTGCTGGTGCGATTGTTCAACGACAGGCGGGTGTTCCATCGCCCGCACCCCGAGCCGACCACGGACAAGGGGGCGGTGGAATCCATCCGCAAGTGGCTGGAAGAGAACGGAGTGAAGCCATGAACAATGTCATGACCATCAACGGCTATCAGGCCGTCATCAACTACGACCCGGAAATCCAGATGTTTCGGGGCGAGTTCCTGGGCCTGAACGGCGGCGCGGATTTCTACGCCAGGGACGTGGAGGGATTGCAACGCGAGGGGGAAATCTCCCTCAAGGTATTCCTGGAAGCCTGCGCCGAGGATGGCGTGGACCCGCGCAAGACCTTTTCCGGGAAGTTCGTGCTCCGGATCGACTCGGAGACCCATCAGGCGGCGGCCATCGCGGCGGCGGCGCACGGAATGAGCCTGAACCAATGGGCGGCGGAGGCCATCCGGGAGGCAACAAGGGCTTAACAATCGTCCCGGGGTGTAGCTGTTTTAATTGGCGGAAGCGGTGAGATTCGAACTCACGGATGGTTGCCCATCGCCGGTTTTCAAGACCGGTGCCTTAAACCGCTCGGCCACGCTTCCCGGGGTGTCGGCGGCTGCTTGAACGCATGCCGCCGGATCGGGGGCGCATTGTAAACCGGGCGGCGGATGGCGCGTATGCGGCGGGCACGGATCGGGGCAATTGTTGTAGGCTACGGCGCGCGATTATTCCCCCCCGAACGACTCCGGAGTCCCCATGAACAAAACCATCATCGCCACGTCCGGCGCGCCCCAGGCCATCGGCACCTATTCCCAGGCCGTCAGGGTCGGCGACACCGTCTACCTGTCCGGCCAGATCGGCCTGAATCCCGCCGACATGCAACTGGTGGCGGGCATCGAGGCGCAGATCCACCAGGTGTTCGGCAACCTGAGGGTGGTGGCCGAGGCGGCCGGCGGCGGACTGGCCGACATGGTCAAGCTCAATGTGTACCTCACCGACCTGGGTGACTTCGCCAAGGTCAACGAGATCATGGCCCAGTATTTCAGCCCGCCCTATCCGGCCCGGGCCGCCGTGGGCGTCGCCGCGCTGCCTCGGGGCGCCCTGGTGGAGGCGGACGGGGTGCTGGTCCTGCCCTGAGCCGACCAGCGTCTTGCCCGGCGGCCCGGCGGCCGACCGCCCCCCAGGAATGAGAATCCGAGAATGAGGCATGCACCAAACCAGGAATGAAGCGTTGCAAGTGCTGAGCGATCCCAGAGTCGCCGGCTACATCCTCGATGCGATCCATGACGGCGTCATGGTCACCGATGCCGACAACCGCATCATCGCGGTCAACCGGGCCTTCACTGAAGTCACCGGCTACCGCCCGGAAGAAATCATCGGCCGCGGGCCCGCGGTGCTCAAATCCGGACGCCACGGCACCGCGTTCTACCGGACCATGTGGCGCGCCATCGAGGAAACCGGCCATTGGCAAGGTGATATCTGGGACCGGCGCAAGGACGGCGAGGTCTATCTCGAACATCTCAGCATCGCCGCCATCCGGGACGATGCCGGCCGGGTGATCCGCCATGTGGGCGTGTTCAGCGACATCCAGAAACTCCACGCCGCCCATGAACAACTGAAGCGGCTGGCCCATTTCGACACCCTCACCGAGCTTCCCAACCGCACCCTGCTCACGGAACGGTTGCGCCAGGCCAGCGAGCACGCCAAGCGCAACAATCAACTGCTGGCGCTGATCTTCATGGACCTGGACGGGTTCAAGCACCTGAACGACAACTTCGGCCATGCCGTGGGCAACAGTCTGCTGCTGATGGTGGCCCAGCGCCTGCGCCAGGTGGTGCGCGCGGGCGATACCGTGGCCCGCCTGGGCGGTGACGAGTTCGCCGTGATCGTCGGCGGCCTGCCCAACATGGACGAACTGGAAACGGTCGCCAACCGGATCCTGACCCTGTGCGCGGTGCCCTGCGATATCGAGGGGCGCCAACACAGGTTGACCGCCAGCCTGGGCATCACGGTCTATCCCTTCGACAACGCCGATCCGGAAACCCTGCTGCGGCACGCGGACCAGGCCATGTACCAGGCCAAGCAGGCAGGCCGCAACCGCTACCACCTGTTCGACGCCGAACAGGACCAGTTGGCCTTCACCCGGCGCCAGATGCGCGATCGCCTGGGCGAGGCCCTGACCCGGCGGGAACTGGAGCTGCATTACCAGCCCAAGGTGAACCTGCGCGCGGGCAAGGTGATCGCCGCCGAGGCGCTGCTGCGCTGGCGCCATCCGGAACGGGGCCTGATACCGCCGGCGGAATTCCTGCCGCTGGTCGAGCATGACGATCTGATCATCGACATCGGCGAATGGGTGATCCGCGCCGCCCTGGCCCAGATGGCCGAATGGCGGGCGGCGGGGCTGGACTTGCCGGTCAGCGTCAACGTCGCCGCCCGCCAGTTGCAGCATGCCGATTTCGTCGACTGCCTGCATGGCTGCCTGGCCGAATATCCGGACCTGCCCGATGGCAGCCTGGAACTGGAGATTCTCGAGTCCGCCGCCCTGGACAACATCGCCCACGTGCGCGAGATCATCAACACCTGCCAGCGCATGGGGGTCGGCTTCGCCCTGGACGATTTCGGCACCGGCTACGCCTCCCTGACCTACCTGCGCGACATTCCGGCGGACGTGCTGAAGATCGACCGCAGCTTCGTGCGCGATGTGCTGGAAGACGCCGACGACCTCATCCTGATCGATGGCGTCATCGGCCTGGCCACGGCTTTCCGGCGCACCGTGGTGGCGGAAGGGGTGGAATCGGCCGAGCAGGGGGTGTTGCTCATGCGCCTGGGCTGCGACATCGCCCAGGGCTACGGCATCGCCCGCCCCATGCCGGCGGCGGACATCCCGGCCTGGGTGGCCGGATACCGTCCCGATCCCCAGTGGGCGCTGTGGGCCGACACCGGCTGGGAGATGGTGGACTTTCCCCTGCTGGTGGCCCGCTACGACCATGTCAGATGGGTCCGGCAGCTGGTCGAGTATGTGGAAGGCGCCCCCCTGCGCCTTGGCGAGCACGAGCTGATCGACCACCACCAGTGCCGCTTCGGCCACTGGTACTACGGCCAGGGTCGAGCCCGCTATGGCGAACTGGAGGAATTCGCCGCCCTGGAGCCGGTCCACATCGCCGTCCACGAGCTCGGCCCCGAGATCGCGCGGCTGTGCGCGGCCGGACAGACGGAACTGGCCAGGGCCGGCATCCACCACCTGCTGGCGCTCAAGGAGCGCATCCTGGACGGCCTGGCCGTCCTGCAGCGGGCGGTCGCATCGGGCCGACCGGCGCCAATCCGCGACCGGGCCCGATAGCGCCGTCCCATGGCCGCCGAGCCGCCTGAAGCCATCGCCCGTCGGCTCGGCTTGGCCAGCGCGCGGGATCTCGTCCTGCACCTGCCCCTGCGCTACCAGGACGAAACCCGCCTCACCCCCCTGGACCAGGCCCGCCCGGGCCAGGAGATCCAGGTCGAGGGCGTGATCCTGCACGCGGAAGTCCAGCCCCGGCCCAGGCGGCAACTGGTGGCGGAGATCGGCGAGGACGGCGACTTCCCTCGCCGGCTGTTCTTCCGCCTGCTGCATTTCTATCCCAGCCAGGTCTCCCAGCTCAAGCCGGGGGCGCGCGTCCGGCTGCTGGGCGAAGTCCGCCCCGGCTTCTTCGGCGCGGAGATGGTCCACCCGCAACTGCGGGTGGTCCGCGGCGACACGCCCCTGCCGGAAACCCTCACGCCGGTCTATCCGGCGGTGGCGGGCCTGTCCCAGAACGCCATCCGCAAGGCGGTGGCCGCGGCCCTGCGCGACGGCGACCTGAGCGACACCCTGCCGGCGGCCATGGTGGAGGCCCGGGGCATGCCCGGCTTCGGGGCCGCCCTGGATCACCTGCACCACCCGCCGCCCGGGGCCGATCTCGCCCTGCTGGAAAACCGCCTGGATCCGGCCTGGCGACGCCTCAAGTTCGACGAACTGCTGGCCCAGCAGCTTTCCCTGAGGCTGGCGGCGCGTCGGCGCCATGCCCTGGTCGCGCCCCCCCTGGCCGACGACGGCGGTCTGTCCGAACGCCTGCTGGCGGCCCTGCCCTTTCCCCTCACCGCCGCCCAGCGCCGGGCCCTGGGGGAAATCCGCCGGGATCTGGCCCGGTCCAACCCCATGAACCGCCTGCTGCAAGGGGATGTGGGCAGCGGCAAGACCCTGGTGGCGGCCCTGTCGGTTCTGCCCGCCCTGGCCGCCCGCGGCCAGGCCGCCGTCATGGCCCCCACGGAAATCCTGGCGGAGCAGCTCTACCTCAAGTTCCACGAATGGCTCACGCCCCTGGGCTTCAAGGTGGCCTGGCTGGCCGCCGCCCTGAAGGGCAAGGCCAAGCGCCAGACCCTGGCGGATATCGCCGCCGGCGACGTGGACGTGGCCGTGGGCACCCATGCCCTGTTCCAGGCCGGCGTGGCATTCAGGAACCTCACCCTGACCGTGGTGGACGAGCAGCACCGCTTCGGCGTGGGTCAGCGCCTGGCCTTGCGCGAGAAGGGAAATCTCCCCTCTCTCCCGGCGGGAGAGGGGAGCACCCCCCACCTGCTCATGATGTCCGCCACCCCCATCCCCCGTTCCCTGGCCATGAGCTATTACGCGGACCTGGATGTGTCCGTCATCGACGAACTGCCGCCGGGGCGCACGCCCATCACCACCAAGGTGCTGTCCCTGGCGCGGCGGGACGAGGTCATCGGCCGTCTGCGGGATTACTGCCTGTCCGGCGCCCAGGCCTACTGGGTCTGCCCCCTGGTGGAGGAATCGGAGAAGCTCCAACTGAAGGCGGCGGCGGAAAGCCACGCGGAATTGACGGCAACCCTGCCGGAACTGGCCATCGGCCTGGTGCATGGGCGCATGAAAGCGGAGGAAAAGGCCGCGGTCATGGCCGCCTTCAAGGCGGGCGGGCTCAATCTGCTGGTGGCCACCACGGTGATCGAGGTCGGCGTCGACGTGCCCAATGCCGCCCTCATGGTCATCGAGCACGCGGAGCGCTACGGCCTGGCCCAGTTGCACCAGTTGCGGGGCCGGGTGGGCCGGGGCCAGAGGGAGTCCACCTGCCTGCTGCTCTACGGCGACCCGCTCTCCGAGACGGCCAAGCAGCGCCTGAGGATCATCAAGGAAAACACCGACGGCTTCGCCATCGCCCGGGAAGACCTGCACCTGCGCGGACCCGGGGAGTTCCTGGGAGCCCGCCAGTCCGGCCTGCCCATGCTGCGCTTCGCCGACCTGGAAACCGACCTGGACTTGCTGGAAACCGCCAGGGGCCTGGCGGATGAGCTGATCGCCCGGCATCCCGACATCGTCGACCGGCATCTTGATCGCTGGTTGCCGCGCGGATTGGATTACCTGCGGGCATAATTAGCGTTTTTCCGAGCAATCACCCATGGCAACAGCGTGGCAGAAATCGGCGTGGCCGGCGGGCGTATGGCGCCACTGGCTTACCGATCGCGGCTCCCTCACCCGCCGCCTGCAATCGCTTTACTCCGGCTTCGGCGTGGCGCGTCTCGAGCAACGCATGACCGCGCCCCATCTGGACGAGGTGGCGCCCCTGGGCCTTTACCCCGGCCACCTGGCCCTGGTCCGGGAAGTGCTGCTGAAGAATGACGGCACCCCCCTGGTATTCGCCCACAGCGTGATTCCGCCGACCGGGCTGAAAGGCCCCTGGGCGGGCCTGGCCGGCCTCGGCAACCGGCCCCTGGGCGCCGCCCTGTTCAGCAATCCGCGCGTCGCCCGCCACGCCCTGGAATACAAGCGGGTGGATCGGCGCCATCCGCTCTATCGCCACGCCGTCCCCCATGTCGACGCGCCGCCCCGCGCCCTGTGGGCGCGGCGTTCCCTGTTCTCCCTGGAAAACCACCCCATCCTGGTGACCGAGGTTTTCCTTCCCGCCCTGCTCGAACCGCGATGATCACCACCGAACGCATTGCCGAACGCCTGACCGAATACGAAAAGCTGATGCGGCTGGACAAGCCCATCGGCATCCTCCTGCTGGCCTGGCCGACCCTCTGGGGCCTGTGGCTGTCCAGCGCCGGCTCCCCCGACCCGATCGTGTTCTGGGTGTTCGCCATGGGCGTGGTGCTCATGCGCTCCGCCGGCTGCGTCGTCAACGACTACGCCGACCGGAACTTCGACCGCCACGTGGAACGCACGAAAAACCGCCCCCTCACCGCCGGCCGGGTAAGCGAGAAGGAGGCCCTGATCCTGGCGGCGACCCTGGCCGTGCTGGCCTTCCTCATGATCCTGCCCCTGGGCAACAGCCTGCTCATCCAGTTGTCCTTCGCCGCCGCCTTCCTGGCGGCCTCCTACCCCTTCACCAAGCGTTTCCTGGCCATCCCCCAGGCCTATCTGGGCATCGCCTTCGGTTTCGGCATCCCCATGAGCTACGCCGCCCACCTGGACGCGGTGCCCCCCATCGCCTGGTTGCTGATCACCGCCAACGTGTTCTGGGCCATCGCCTACGACACGGAATACGCCATGGTGGACCGGGCCGACGACATCAAGATCGGCATCAAGACCTCCGCCATCACCTTCGGCCGATTTGACGTGGCGGCGGTGATGGTCTGCTACGCGATCACCCTGGCCATCCTCGGCCTGGTGGGCTGGAAACTGCATCTGGGCTGGCCCTTCCATCTGGGCCTGGCCGCCGCCGCCGGCGTGGCGGGCTACCACTACACCCTGATCCGGGAGCGGGAGCCGGCCAAATGCTTCAAGGCCTTCCTGCACAACAACTGGTTCGGCGCGGCGGTGTTCGCCGGCATGGTCGCCAGCCTGCCGCCTTACTGGCGATGACGCCGCCGCCCCAGTTCGAGCGCAGCGAGATCCTGATCGGACGCGAGGGCGTGGCATGCCTCGCCGGCAAGCACGTCTTCCTGGCCGGCCTGGGGGGCGTCGGCTCCTGGTGCGCGGAGGCCCTGGCGCGGGCCGGCATCGGCCGCCTCACCCTGGCGGACATGGACGTGGTGGCGGTCTCCAACATCAACCGCCAGTTGCCGGCCCTGCTGTCCACGGTGGGCCGGCCCAAGGCCGAGGTCATGGCGGAGCGCATCCGGGACATCAATCCGGATTGCCGCCTGACGCTGATCACCGAGTTCCTCACGCCCGACAACATCCCCGCCCTGCTGCCCGACGACGCCGACTACGTGATCGACTGCATCGACTCCCTGAACTGCAAGGTGGCGCTCATCGTCGAGGCCCATCGCCGCGGCCTGCCGGTGGCCGCCAGCATGGGCGCCGGCAACAAGCTGGACGTGACGCGGGTGAAGGTCTCCGACATCGCCGAAACCGAGATGGACCCCCTGGCCCGGGTGGTGCGCAAGCGCCTGAGAAAGCGGGGCGTCGCCGGCAACGTCCTGGTGGTCTGGTCCGACGAGGCCGGCCGCCCGCCCCGCCCGCCGGAAGCCGTGAGCCATGGCCGGCCCCGTGCGGTGAACGGCACCATCGCCTATCTTCCGCCGCTGTTCGGACTGATGCTGGCGGGCGCGGTCATCCAGCGGTTGCTGGAGGAAAACCAGCCCGAAGGTCAAGCGGCTCCGATTTAGCGGGGGCGTGCCGCGCGTACTGCGCGGCGACTCGGCCTCAAAGACGGTCGAGATCAGGCTGTCAGATCGCTTGAATGTCGGCATCGGGCGGAACCCGGCCAAGACCGGAAATATGTTCAAACCTGATAGCTGCCACTGGAATGGCTGGTTCGCATGGAAACCTGCTGCAAAGCCAATTCTCACGCCTTGGCCTGAATCGCCTCCGACTCTACCTAACACCGGCCGTTCACGAATAGCCACTTACGACAGAATCGAGAAACCCACTTTCTGGCACTGGCAGCGACAGACAGTCAACTCGCGTTCAGTACGGCGTATCCGGGCTTGTGTCGGTGTCGTCGTGCAGCCAGGCAGGGATGTCGCGCTGACCATGCAGTACTCGCCAGATGTCGATGTGGTTGGGCCGTTCGACGTAGAAGATGAGGTAGGGATAACGTTGCAAGGGCCAGGAACGCAGGCCGGGCAGATTCAGTTCGTGGGCATGGCGCGGTGACCCACTGGCCGGTTGGCCGGCGATGTGGAGATAGGCTTGCTCCAGCGCCTCGACGAAGCCGAGCGCAATCTGCTCGCCCGCCTCGTTCAAGTAGTAATCGACCGCATCCTCGACGTCCCGGCTAGCTGTCTCGCGCGGGAAGATGGGCTTGGACTTCACCCCGCGGCGCGTCGGTGAATGCGATTTCGCAGGTCGTCAAAGTACATCTTATCCACCGGTTTTCCTGGAGCAGACTCAGCACCCTGCAGCAACAGTCCGCGCAGTCGAGCGCGGTCCTGATCCTTGCGGATCAGTTCGCGCACATACTCGCTGCTGGTGCCATAGCCACGCTGGGTAACCTGTTCGTCCACGAAGGATTTGAGGGCGTCGGGGAGGGAAATATTCATCGTGGTCATGGCGTCACATTAGGATGTTTGCCAAAATTTGGCAAACCATTCGAGTTGAACTGGGTTGCCACGATCCCCAACGCCTTCAGCCCTCGTCGCCATGCCGTTGTGCGGTCGCCGCTTCCCAGAGCTGACCTTCAAATAATCTGACAGCATTTCCACGACCGTCTCTTGAGGTTGACGTGCTGTCCATGAATGCTTGTGCCGTGCGACTGCCCCACTTGGTTACCAGCCGTTGATCCGAGCTGACGATGGAAACCCTCACATTCATGGATTTCATCTCAGCCAGACAGGCTCGATTCCCCCGGTCAAGGCGTCCTATTTGCGCAGCGCCGATTTCGGCCGGAACGCCTTCACCACGTCCTCCCGGGTTTCCAGGTAGGGCCCGCCGATCAGGTCGATGCCGTAGGGCACGGCGGCGAACACCCCGTCCAGGGTCTCCTTGATGGCCTTCGGCTGGCCGGGCAGGTTGAGGATGAGGCAACCGCCCCGCACCACCCCCACCTGGCGGGAGAGGATGGCGGTGGGCACGTATTTCAGGCTGACCGCCCGCATCTGTTCGCCGAAGCCGGGCAGGACCTTGTCCGCCACCGCCAGGGTGGCTTCCGGCGTCACGTCCCGGGGCGCGGGGCCGGTACCGCCGGTGGTGAGCACCAGGCAGCAGGTTTCCGCCAGTTCGATCAGGGTGCGCTCGATGACCGGCTGCTCGTCGGGGATCAGGCGCTCGACGAATTCCAGGGGGTTGTACAGGGCGCCGGCCAGCCATTCCTTCAGGGCCGGCAGGCCCTTGTCCTCGTAGATGCCGGTGCTGGCCCGGTCGCTGATGGAGACGATGCCGATACGGGCGGACTGGTACATGCGTGCGCTTCCTTTCGTGAAAATCCGGGAGGAATATGCCGCGAAACGACCGGAGAAGACAGATGCGCCGAGTGCTTTTTTCCCAGGCCCGATTTGCCACGTTCACAGCCGCCTTTACAGCTGCCCTCCTGGCCAGCTCCACCGCCCTGGCGGATCCGCCCCCCGGCTATCCCTTCCTGGACCACGATGCCGGTCTGCGCCAGGCCCGGGCGGAAAACAAGCCCATCCTGCTCTATTTCGGCCGCTACGGCTGCGCCTGGTGCGACCACGTCAACCGCAGGACGTTTTCCGACCCCGGCCTGAAACAGCTCTACAGCACCCACTACGTGCTGATCTACGTGGATGCCGAGGGCGGCCGGCGCATCCGCCTGCCCAGCGGCGAACGGTTGACCGAGGGCGAGCTGGGGGTCCGGCTCGGCGCCTACGCCACCCCCCTGTTCGTGTTCATGACACCGGAAGGCAAGGTGGTCGCCAAGGTCCCCGGCTTCAGGACCGTGGACGACTTCCGGGACTACGACCGCTACGTGCGCGGCGGCCACCACTCGAAGCAGAGCCTGATGGAATTCCTGGGGAACCGGCCGTGAAGACCTTCACGGCCTTGCTCACCCCGCTCGCTGGTCTGCTCGCCGCCCTGCTCGCCCTCTCCTCGCCGCGCGTCGAGGCCGACGCCATCGACGTTGTGGTGGGCAAGCCCGGCATCTTCATCCATCTGGACGCTTCCGGCCGCAAGAGCCTGGCCCTGTCCGGCGACATCGTGGCCCTGGCCTGGGAGGACAACCGCGACGGCATGCCCCGCTGCCGCCTGGGCCTGAAGCGCGTCGGCGACACCGCCTTCCGGCAGCACGAAGTGGGCCGGGGCGAGTGCTTCGAGCCGGCGCTGGCGGCCCTGGACCGGGGCCGTTTCCTGCTGATCTGGGAAGACGAGGCCGGCATCGCCGTGGCCCTGGCCGGCGCCGACGGTCCAGGTCCGGTCGCGAGGCTGGCGGCGGCCGGCGGACAGGGCGGCGTCGCCTGGCATCCCGAGCTGGGGGCCTTCGCCGCCTGGAGCGCCAGCGATGGCCACTGGCGACGACTCTGGCGCGCGCGCCTGAACATCGACGGCCTCCGCGTCGAGCCCGCGCCGGCCGAGGCCGTCGACCCCGCTCCGCCCGCGGACGATCAGTTGTTTCCCGTCCTGGCCGCCACCGCCGGTGGCCTGGCCCTGGCCTGGGAGGACCGCCGCCTTGGCCACACCGTGATCCACGCCAGCCACAGCCCGGACGGCCGCGCCTGGACGCCGCCCCGGCGGCTGAGCGGCAATCCCACCGGCAAGGCCGAGGGCGGCCTGGGCCGGGGCACCGGCGCCATGCGCCCGGCCCTGGCCGGTTTCGGCGATGGCCTGGCGGCCACCTGGCTGGACAAGCGCGATTTCCTTTCGGGCTACGACGTCTACGCCGCCCTGAGCGAGGATGGCGGCGCCCGTTTCGGCAAGGACGGCAAGGCCCAGGACAGCTTCGGCGACGCCATCGCCCAATGGCACGCGGCGGTGGCGGGCAACCGGCGCGGCGACCTGGTCATCGCCTTCGACGACGAGCGGGATGGCACGGCGGATATCTGGCTGACCCGGCTCACGCCAGCGGGTTGGAGCGAGAACCACACCCCGCCGGCGGCCTCGGGCCCGGGCCGGCAAACCGATCCGGCCATCGCCCTGGACGAGTCGGGCCACCTGCATCTGACCTGGATCGACCGGAGCGACGACGGCGCCACGCGCCTGCGCTACACCGTCATGCCGCCGCCGGCGCGCTGAGCCGTCAGGCCCGTCCCCAAACCGCGAACAGGGGGTCGGAAAACGGGCGCTGCACGACGTACTTGTCGTCCTCGGGCCGTTTCAGGCCGCGCAGGGTTTCCGTGCCCAGGTCGGTGAAGCCGGCCCCGCGAAGCAGGCTCAGCACCATGGCCAGACGCTCGAAGGGATGCAGCTCGCTCCAGACGCGGATGGCCTTGGTGGGAAACCAGCGGTCGGAAAAGGTCACCACGCAGGCTCCGCCCGGCTTGAGCACCCGGCGCGCCTCCGCCATCACCTGGGCGGGGCGGAGCAGATATTCGATGGACGCGGCGCAGACCACCAGATCGAAGCGGGCATCGCCCCAGGGCAACTCCGCGCGTTCGTTGAGATCCTTGGTCACCCGTTCCGCCAGCCGGGGATTGGCCGCCAGTTCCTCCGGATTCATGCCCAGGCCGGCCAGGTGCAGGTCCGGCGGGCCGTCATCCGGCAGGTGGGACACCCAGCTGCCCATGAGGTCCAGCACCCGGGCGCCGGGCGCCAGGAAGCGGCCATGGAGACGGGCGATCTCGCGCCGGCAGGCTGCGTCCAGGTGGTGGGTGAAGCGGGCTTGGGCGTAAAAATGGCCATCCTCCGTCTCATCCTGGCGGCTGAAGCCATCCAACCGGAAAAAGGCGGTGTCCGGGTCGGGTGGCGGCACTTGCAGGCCGGGGCCCGCGAACAATTCCGCCATGCGCACCCCGGGGGCGGGCTCCGCGTCGGCCGGGCGCAGTTCCATGCGGACGTCGCGGCCGGCGAGGGGATGATTGGGATCCACCCGCGGGCGGCCGTCAGCCGCTTCCAGCAGGCGCAGGGGTTGCAGGTCGCGGGGACCCCGGGCCAGGTCGGCGAACGCCGCGCGCGGGTAGAACCGGCCCGGCACGGGCGGCACGCTGAGCCGGAAATGGCTGGCGGGCAGATCGACCGGTTCCAGCCCCGCCGGTTGCAGCCAGGGCGAGGGATCCAGCGCCGCCATGCCGGCCTTCAGGGCCTCGTCGGCGGCGCGGGCCCAGCGGCCATCGCCCAGGCAGGCGCTGTCGGCGACGATCAGGCGGTCATCATGGCGGGCCCATTCGCTGCGCCAGGACAGGCGGGCTTCCAGGGTGGCCATGGACCCGGCCTCACTCTTCCTGGCGGTACTCCACGTAGGCCCGGTCCCGGGCCTGCCGCACCCAGTCCTCGAACGCCTCTTCCGACTTGCGCTCGCGGATTGCCCGGCGGGCCTCCAGCCGCTTGCGCGCCTCGGTCACGTCCTGGTCGCGCCGCTCCAGCGCCTGGATCAGGTGCCAGCCGAACGGGGATTGCACCGGGGATGACACGTCGCCGGGCTTGAGCCCGTCCATGGCGCGCTCGAATTCGGGCACGGTGTCGCCCGGGTTGAGCCAGCCCAGCTCGCCGCCCTTGCTGGCGGACAGGTCGTCGGAATGCAGCCTGGCCAGCTCGGCGAAATCGGCGCCGTTCTCGACCCGCTCCCTGAGCTGCGTCAGGCGGTTTCTGGCCTCGCTGTCGCCGACCACTTCGTTGGTCTTGATCAGGATGTGGCGGGCCCGGGTCTGCTTCACCACCAGCTGGACATCCTTGCCGCGTTTTTCCAGCAACTTGAGGATGTGGAAGCCGTTGCCGCTCTTCAGTACCGGGGAAACATCGCCCGGCTTCAGGTTGACCAGGGCCTTGGCGAACAGGCTGGGCAACTGGGCCTCGGTGCGCCAGCCCATGACGCCGCCCTGGAGGGCGTTCTGGGCATCGGAGTAGGCCGCCGAGACCTGGGCAAAATCGGCGCCGGCCTTCAATTCGTCCAGGGCCTTTTCCGTCTTCGCCCTGAGTTCGCTCAATTTCTCCGGGCTGGCGCCTTCGGGGGTGAGCACCAGGATATGGGCCATCCGGTATTCATCCTGCTGGCTGGCGGTCTGGGTGGGATTGGCCAGGTAATTGTCGATTTCCGCTTCCGTCACCACCAGCCTGTTGTCCACCTCCCGTTCCCGAAGCCGGCTGATGGTCATCTCGGCGCGAATCTGCTCGCGGAAGGCGTTGAAATCCACGCCGTCCTTCTCCAGGGCCTTGCGGAAGGCCTCGGGGCTGAGGTTGTTGCTCTGGGCGATGCGGGCGATGGCCCGATCCAGGACCAGACCATCGAAGCGGATGTTGGTGTCCTCGGCGATCTGCATGAGGATCTTCTCGGTGATCATGCGTTCGAGCAGCTGCTTTTCCAGGAGCTTGCGGGGCGGGGCCGGCGTTTTCCGTTCGGCGATCTGGCGCAGGGCCCGTTCCACCCGGCTTCTCAGCTCGAATTCGGTGATGACCGCGTTGTTGACCACCGCCACGATGCGATCGATCTCCAGCGGGGCGGCGTGGGATGCGGCCTGGATGCCAAGCCACAGGCAGGCGGCCAGGGCCAGGGCGCGCTTATTGGGGCGCATCGAATTCATCGCTTTTCGCATAACCGGTAATGCTCCGTTTCAGGACATCCAGGGGGTTCGGCCCCAGCCTGGTCAGGCCGCGCAACTCGAGTTGCAGGTAGAAGGCGTTGGACGCGGTGTCTTCCGTGGTGGCCAGGCGTTGCAGGACGCCGCGCAGGGACCAGCAGCCGGCGTTGTATTCGAATCCGCCCAGGCCTTCCACCAGCCGGCTGTCCCTGAACGAATAATTGAAGCGGCTGACACCGTACCATTTTGGCGCCAGGGGCCATTGGGCGGAGAGATCGATCTGGTTGATCGAGTTGTCATCATTGGTCGCGTCCTTGGTGTAGCGATAATCGGCATTGAACACCTTGCCCGGGCCATCCCGGTAGGAACCCCCCAGGTTGCCCTTGACCAGATCGCCCTCGTTGGTATTGAACTGGACGCCGGACTGCATGCGCCATTTCGGCGTGATCTGTCCGCCGATCTGGGCGATGAGATCCGATGTGTTGGCGGTGCTGGAGGTGGCGGTCGGGGTCAGGCCGACGCGCTGGTCCTTGAAATAATGCACCTGGCCCAGGGTGACCTGCAGGCGTTCCAGGCCGTTGTCCCGTTCCAGCAGGCGGGAGGTCAGGGCCAGCGTGATCTGGTTGGCGTCGTTGAGCCGGTCCACGCTGGTGAATTTGTTGTCGGTGAACATCTGGTCCAGGGACAGGTCCTTCAGGGCGCTGTCGAAGACGGGAACGCGATCCTGGTTTTCGTAGGGGACATAGAGGTAATAAACGCGCGGCTCCAGGGTCTGGATGAGGCCGCCCCCCTCGAACGCCCAGTCCCGCTCCAGCAGCAAGCCGGCGTCCAGGCTCACGACCGGAAGGCTGCGGGTGACGTCGTCGAAGCCCCCGGCAGGGGCCGTGTTGTTGGGCACGCCGTCCGGCAGGTTGCGCGTCGAGTCATCGAGGAAATAGCGGGTGTAATGCCAGCCCAGGCTGGGGGTGATGCTGGCATAGGACGTCTGCATGGGAAACCGCAGGATGGGATAGGCATGCAGGCGCCCGCCCTGAACGAAATCGCCCCCCTCGTGATCGTGGTAGACATACTCCCCGGCAAAATCGAAACGGATATGGGAATTGCCCGGGATATCCCGGTGGGCGTTCAAGACCAGCTGCGGAACCCGATGATAGGGCTCGGTGATGGGGGCATCCGGATCCTGCAGGGTCTGGTAGCGCTGGTACAGGCCGCTGGCCTTCCACCAGCCGCCGTCATAGCTCAGGCTGCCCTGTTGGGGCAGGTTGACGCGGGACGTCTGGCTGATCAGGCTGGACAGATCCGAGAAATAGCTGTCGTCGGATACCCGCTCGTATTCCAAATTGGCCGACCAGCGCTCCTTGAAGTTCTCCTTGTGACGGAAATAGACGTGGTATCGGTCGCGTTCCGCGAGATTGTCCTCGGCCAGGTACTCCAGTCTCAGATCCCCCAAATAATCGTTTTCCGGGGTCTTTTCCAGGTAGCGGAATTCCCCCGCGACCTGGAGGCCGCGCTTGCTCATGTAACGCGGCGAGATGGTGGCATCGCGGTTGGGGGCGATATTCCAGTACCAGGGCGTGACCAGCTCGATGCCGCGCTCGTCGGACGCGCCGTAGGACGGTGCCAGGAAACCGGTCTTGCGGCTGTTGTCCAGGGAGAAATCCATCCAGGGGGCGTAGAGGATGGGGACATCCATGTATTCGACGCGGACATGGCGGGCGACACCCACGTTGCTGACGTAATCCAGTTGGAGGTCGTCGGTCTTGAGTTGCCAATCCTGGTTCCCGAGGGGACAGGTGGTATAGGTGGCATCATCCATGGCGTACTTGTCCACGCCGGCGAAGGTCAGGGTCTTGGTCTCGCCCCGGGCCAGCTTGCCGTCCTGGGTATAGACCTGGTAGCGCACATCCTTCATGTCGCCCAGGCGGTCCGTGAGCTTGAGCTGGAGGGCGCTACCCTCGATGCGGTTCCGGTCGCGGACGAACACTACGTTGCCCCGGGCCCGGGCCTCGTCCGCGGGCTGGTCGTAACGCAGCCAGTCCGCCTCGACCTGCTCGCGCAGGTTGCGCATGACCACCTTGCCCTCCGCCACGACCTCGTTGTTCTCGTGGCCTTCGATGCGATCCGCCTCCACATAGGTCGGGCCCGGCTCCGCCTTGGGAGGGGCGGACAGTTTGCCGGTGGGTTTCAGCAGCATGGGGGGCGCCGCCGCATGAATCTCCGCCATGGCGGAAGCGAGGCACAGACACAGGATCAGGCGCGCGAAGGGCGGCACAGCGGGCTGCATGGGGGGAGTGTTAGAATTCGGGCGCTTTTTTGACCGCCGGATTATAGCTTTGGAACGCCTCGCCCGTTTACGGGAATGGACGCAATCCGTCCTGCCCGATCCGCTTCTCGCCCTGGAACCCGCCTCCGCCGACGCCAGTTTTCGCCGCTATTTCCGGGCCATCACCCAGGCGGGAAGTTTCGTGGTCATGGACGCGCCGCCCAGCCATGAGGATTGCCGGCCCTATCTGCATGTCGCCCGCCTGTTCCGGGCGGCCGGCGCCAATACTCCGGAAATCCACGCGGAAAACCTGGAAGAAGGTTTCCTGCTGCTGTCGGATTTCGGCAACACCACCTATCTCATGGCCCTGGACGAGGCCAGCGCCGACCGGCTCTACCGGGATGCCAACACCACCCTGATCAGGATCCAGCTCGCCAGCCGGCCCGGCGAACTGCCGGACTACGACCGGGAACTGCTGCTGCGGGAATTGCGCCTGTTCCCGGACTGGTACCTGGCCAGGCACCTGAACATCAGCCTCGGCGCCGACCAGCGGGCCGTCCTGGACGCCGCCTTCGAGGCCATCCTGGCCAACAATCTGGCCCAGCCCCGGGTGTACGTGCACCGCGACTGGCATTCCCGCAACCTGATGGTCACGGACGTGGACAACCCGGGTGTGCTGGATTTCCAGGATGCGGTATACGGACCCATCACCTACGACCTGGCCTCCATCTACAAGGATGCCTACATCCGCTGGGAGGAAGACCGGGTGCTGGACTGGCTGGTGCGCTACTGGGAAGCCGCGCGCAAGGCCGGCCTGCCGGTGCGGGAGGACTTCGGCGAGTTCTACCGGGACTTCGAATGGATGGGCGCCCAGCGCCACATCAAGGTGCTCGGCATCTTCGCCCGCCTCTGCCACCGGGACGGCAAGGACGGCTACCTGAAGGACATGCCCCTGGTCATGGACTACCTGCGCCGGGCCTGCGGCCGCTACAACGGCCTGGGCGCCTTCCTGCGCCTGCTGGACGAGATCGAGGGCAAGTCGGTGGCGGTGGGCTACACCTTCTGAAATGCCCCCTCACCCCTCACCCCTCACTCCTCACCCGCCGAAGGCCATGATCCTGGCCGCCGGCCTGGGCGAGCGCATGCGCCCCCTCACCGACCACACGCCCAAGCCCCTGCTGGAAGCCGGTGGCAAGCCCCTCATCGTCTGGCAGATCGAACGCCTCAGGGCGGCGGGCTTTACCGACCTGGTCATCAACCACGCCCACCTGGGCCGGAAGATCGAGGACTTCCTCGGCGATGGCGCCCGCCTCGGCGTCGCCATCGCCTGGTCGCGGGAACCGGAACCCCTGGAAACCGCCGGCGGCATCGCCACCGCCCGGAATCTGCTGGGTGACGCCCCCTTCCTGGTCACCAACGGCGACGTCTACGCCGAATTCGACTACGGCCGCCTGCTACCCGTACTGGCCGACATGGCGACGAACCCGGACCACCTGGCCCACCTGGTGCTGGTGGACAACCCGCCCCACCATCCCCAGGGAGATTTCACCCTGGAAGGCGATCGGGTGATCCAGCCGCCCACCCATGCCGCCGGCCGCCTCACCTTCTCGGGCATCGGCTGCTACCGGCCGGAACTGTTCGCCGGCATCCCCGTCGGAAGCAAGGCCAAGCTCGCGCCCCTGTTGCATGCCGCCATGGCGCGGGGCCAGGTCGGCGGCGAGCATTTCACCGGCCGCTGGGAGGACGTGGGCACGCCCCGGCGCCTGGCCGACCTCGACAAGGAACTTCGAATTGCAGCCTGACATCGGCATCCACCGCGCCCGCCGCGCCCACCTGCTGAAGGCCATGGGCGAGGGCGTGCTGATCCTGGCCACCGCCCCGGAAGCCATCCGCAACCGGGACGCCCATTATCCCTACCGCTTCGACAGCCACTTCTATTACCTCACCGCCTTCCCGGAACCGGAAGCGGTGCTGGTGCTGATCGCCGGCCGGAACGGCAAACGCCCTCGCCATATCCTGTTCTGCCGCGAGAAGAACCCGGAACGGGAAATCTGGGACGGCTTCCGCCACGGCCCCCAGGCCGCCAGGGAGCTGTTCGGCTTCGACGCCGCCTACCCTTTTGCCGAGTTGGACAAGCGCCTGCCCCAACTGCTGGAGAACCAGCCCCGGGTCTGCTACCCCTTCGGCGCCGATGCCGCCTGGGACGGCCGCGTCATGGGCTGGATCAACACGGTGCGCGGCAAGGCCAGGGCCGGCGTCTCGGCCCCCGCCGTCATCGCCGATGCCCACGCCCTCATCGACGAGATGCGCCTGTTCAAGGACGCCCACGAAGTCGAGTTCATGCAGCGCGCCGCCGACATCTCCGCCGACGCCCACCTCGCCGCCCTGCGCGCCTGCAAGCCGGCCATGGGGGAATGGGAAATCGAGGCGGAACTGCTGCGCGCCTTCCGCCGGGGCGGCTGCCAGGCGCCGGCCTACACTCCCATCGTCGCCGGGGGCGCCAACGCCTGCGTGCTGCATTACATCAGCAATGACCAGGTCCTGAACGACGGCGACCTGCTGCTCATCGACGCCGCCGGCGAATACCACGGCTACGCCGCCGACATCACCCGGACTTTCCCGGTGAACGGCCGCTTCAGCGGCCCCCAGAAGGACGTCTACGAAATCGTCCTGGCCGCCCAGGCCGCCGCCATCGAAGCGGTGCGGCCCGGCACCACCTGGAACGCGCCCCACGAAGCCGCCCTGCGCGCGCTCACCCGGGGTCTGGTGGACCTGAAACTGCTCGACGGCGAGGTGGACGGCCTGATCGAGTCCGAGGCCTACAAGCCCTGGTACATGCATCGCACCGGCCACTGGCTCGGGCTGGACGTGCACGACGCCGGCGAATACAAGCAGGACGGCGACTGGCGCGTGCTGGAACCCGGCATGGCCCTCACCGTGGAACCGGGCCTGTACTTCCGGCCCGGCAAGGATGTGCCCGGGCATCTGGAGAATATCGGCATCCGCATCGAGGATGATGTCCTGGTCACCCCGGAAGGCCGCCGCGTGCTGACGCAAGCGGCCCCCAAGTCGGTCAAGGACATCGAGGAGGCGATGCGTGAGCACTGACCGCCTCATCTCTCCCCCCTCCCCCTTCACCCATGTGGATATCGCCATCGTCGGCGGCGGACCGGTGGGCGCTTCCCTGGCCGTCGCCCTGGAAGGCTCGGGACTTTCGGTGGCCGTGCTGGAAGCGCGGAGCACGCTGGAAGCCCCGGACCCCCGCGCCCTGGCCCTGTCCCAGGGCACCCGCCTGATCCTGGAGCGCCTGGGCGCCTGGGCCAAGCTGGCCGACAAGGCAACACCCATCGAAACCATCCACGTTTCCCAGCGCGGCGGCCTGGGCCGGGCCGAGCTCACCGCCGCCGATGCCGGCGTGCCCGCCCTCGGCTACGTGGCCGAATACGGCGACCTCTATGCCGCCCTGGCCACGCGCCTGGTCGACTGTGGCGCCACGGTGCTGACCGGCGCCCGGGTCACCGGCGTGCACACCACCTCTGGCTACGGCGCGGTCAACTTCCAGCGTGACGGCGCCGATCATTTGCTCACCGCCCGCCTGGTGGTGCTCTCGGAAGGCGGCAAGAGCCTGCCCGCCGACCTGCGCCGGGACAAGGACTACGGCCAGTCGGCCCTGGTCTGCGCGGTGGCCACGGAACGGCCCCACGACCGGCGCGCCTATGAGCGCTTCACGCCGGAAGGCCCCATCGCCCTGCTTCCTTTGGGAGGTGATTACGCCCTGGTCTGGACCACCCCGAATGATCGGGTGGAAGCCCGGCTGGCCCTGTCCGACGCGGATTTCCTGGCTCGCTTGCAGGCCGCCTTCGGCGACCGCCAGGGCCGCTTCCTGGCCACCGGCCCCCGCTCGGCATTCCCCCTCAAACTGAGCCTCGCCGCCTCCTCGGGCTCACCCCGCTGCCTGCGCATCGGCAACGCCGCCCACGTGCTGCACCCGGTGGCCGGCCAGGGCTTCAACCTGGGGGTGCGGGATGCCTGGAAACTGGCCGAGGCCATCCTGGACACCCCGCGCGAACACCTGGGCGAGGCCGACCTGGCCCGGCATTACAGCCAGGCCCGCCGCTTCGACGTGGTGGGCGGCAGCCTGATGACCGACATCCTGGTGGAGTCCTTCTCCAACGACCATTTCCTGATGAAGCACGCGCGCGGAGCCGCCCTGGCCTTGCTGGACCTGGCGCCGCCGATCAAGAACCTGTTCGCCCGCAAGATGATGTTCGGAGCCCAGGCGTGGTGACGGACTTCGACATCGTCATCCTGGGCGGCGGATTGAATGGCGCGGCCCTGGCCTGCGCCCTGGCCAACGGCCCCCATGCCGTCGCCGTTGTGGAACCCCATCCGCCGGCCGCGCCGACGGAAGCCTGGGACAGCCGCATCTACGCCTACAGCCCGGGCAACGTGGACTGGATGAAGGCCCTGGGGGGCTGGGACGACACGGTGCGCGCCCAGGCCGTATTCCAGATGCGCATCCACGGCGACGCCGGCGGCCGCCTCAGCTTCGACGCCCTGGACGCGGGCCTGCCGGAACTGGCCTGGATCGCCGAGAACGGTCGTCTCCAGGCCAGCCTGTGGCGAGCCTTCCAGGCATCGGTCAACGTGACGACCATCGCCGCCCGGGCGGAAGCCGTGACCTGGAATCCGGACGGCCATCACCGCCTGCATCTGGCCGGTGGCGACAGCCTGCGCGCCCGCCTGCTGGTGGCCGCCGACGGCGCCCAGTCCTGGCTGCGGGGGCAAGCCGGCATCGGCATCCGCTCCGAGGATTACCGGCACGTGGGCGTGGTGGCCAACTTCGAGACCGAAAAGCCCCACCGCGGCACCGCTTTCCAGTGGTTCCGCCCGGACGGCGTGCTGGCCTGGCTGCCCCTGCCGGGCAAGCGCATCTCCATGGTCTGGTCCACGCCGCCGGAGCACGCCGCCGAATTGCAGGCGCTCGACGGCGACCAGCTCGCCCGCAAGGTGGCCGCCGCCGGCGGCCATGGCCTGGGCCCATTGCGCCGCATCACCCCCGCCGCCGGTTTTCCCCTGGTGCGGCGCCGGGCCGATGAATGGGTCCGGCCCGGCCTCGTCCTCCTGGGCGATGCCGCCCATACCGTGCACCCCCTGGCCGGCCAGGGCGTCAACCTGGGCTTCCGCGATTCCCGCCTGCTGGCCGAGATGCTGGCCAGCGGCGGCGACCCGGGCGAGATCGGCCGGCTCGCCGGTTATGCCGCCCGCCGCATGGAAGACGTGGCCAGCATGCAGTTCACCACCGGTGGCCTGAAGAAACTTTTCGCCCGACGGGACGGACTGACCCAATTCATGCGCAATGCCGGCATGAGCCTGGCCGGCGGATTCGACCCGATCAACCAGGCCCTCACCCGTCACGCCGTCCTGTAACGCCCCACCCACCTCTATTTACCGGAGTCCACCATGAAACGTCCCTTAGCCACCCTCGCGCTGACCGTGCTCGCGGCACTATCCATCCCGTCGGCCCAGGCGGGCGAGGCCGAAATCCGCCAGGCGGTGCAGAAACTCGCGCCGGACGCCAAGATCACCAGCATCGCCAGGAGCGGCCCGCAGGGATTGCTGGAAGTTGTCGTGGATGGCCCCCAGGGCCCCATGCTGGTCTATGCCGACGACAAGGGGGAATACCTGCTGATCGGTGACCTGCTGGAAGTCAAGACCAAGCGCAACCTCACCCGGGAACGCATGGACAAGCTCACCGAGGTGAAATGGGACAGCCTGCCCCTGGAGAATGCCATCAAGGTGGTGCGCGGCGACGGCAAGCGCAAGCTGGCGGTATTCTCGGACCCGGACTGCCCCTATTGCAGGAAGGCGGAACAGGAGTTCGCCAAGATGGACAACATCACCATCTACACCTTCCCCTATCCCCTGCCCATGCACGCGGACGCGGCCCGCAAGTCCAAGCTGGTCTGGTGCAGCAAGGACCGGTCAAAGGCCTGGCTGGACCTGATGCTGAAAGGCAAGCTCCCGGAAGGCAAGGGCGATTGCGCCAATCCGGTGGACGAAAACCTGGCCCTCGGCAACAAGCTGCGCATCGACGGCACCCCCGCCATGATTTTCCCCAACGGCAAGCGGGTGCCCGGCTACATGGACGCGGGCCGGCTGGACGGGCTGCTCACCGAGGCGAACAAGAACGGCGGGAAATAACGCCCGGCGCGGGCCGGCCCCTCCGGCGCCTGCTTCCCTCAGGCTATCGGCATGCCCCCGCCTGCCCCACTTTCATCCAGGTCTTGAGCCAGGCTTCCGCCCGCTGGCGGGCGTGACGGGTGGCGATCTTCTCCTCCGGCGTCTGGTCGGCGCGGAAGTCGAAGGCGCGGCGGGCCATGGGGTAGACCTGGTACTCCACCGGCACGCCCCGTTCCCACAGGGCGTAGAAGGCGCGTCCGCCATTGATGCGGCGCAACTCGAAATCCGCCTCGCCGATCAGGTACAGGATGGGGGTGGTGATGCGCATGACTTCCGGCGCCACCCGGAACAACTGGTCCGGCTCCGGGGCGTTGGGGTTCTGCATGTGACCGTAATAGCTGACGATGGCGGCGAGGTCCTTGCCACGCTTGTCCGCCAGGCGGATGGCGTAATAGGGCCCGCGTGACAGGGCGACGACACCCACCGGCTGCTTGCAGGCTTCCGGCAGGGCCATGAGGTAGTTCAGGCCGGCCTCCACGTCCAGCTCGGTGCCCGGGTCGTGCTCGGCGGGCCAGCGCTCGATCATCCTGCCGCTCTGCCAGTCCGGCGCCACCACCAGGAAGCCCTGCCGGGCCAGCTCCGTGATGTGGCGGCGCTCGTTCTCGTCGTAGCCCCGCTTGGCGTGGATGAACAGCACGGGCGGGAACGGCCCCTTGCCTGGAGGCACCGCGACCTCGATGGGCACGTCCGCATCACCGGATTTCAGGGTGAGGGACCGAATCTCCACGTCGGCGGCGAGGGCCGGCCCCGACAGCAGGGCCAGCAGCAAGGCGAGTTTCTTCATGGCATGTCTCTCAAGAAAATGAAGGGCCGCCCCGGGTTTTCCTGTCCCCCTCGGGGGGCGGGCTGGGCGAAGCCCGGCCCTGGGGGTGCTCGTATTGATCAGTGGCGGGCAAGGATAGCGCCTCGGGAATCCGGGGGGCATGGGGCCTTTATACTGTGGCAATGAAGGAATTGCTTCCTCCCGACCGGGCCGGCCTTCTCGGGCGGCCGATCGCGCGCGCCCTGATGCTCTCGCTCTGCCTGCACCTGGCCGTGCTGATTCTGATCCATCCCGCGCCGGGCTCGGGCACGCCCGCCACGGTGGTCATCAACGCCCGCCTGGACATGGCGGAGCCCGATGCCATCGTGGTCAAGGCCGCCGCGGAGGAAGCGGCGCTCGAATCCCCCGCGCTCGAGCCCCCCCTCGTCCCCCCGCCCGAGCCCGCCCCCCCCGCCTCCGCGCCCGCGCCGATCCCCCTCGCCATCCCCCGGGAGTCGGCCGCGCCCTTGCCGTCCGCGACACCCGCGCTCATGACGCCGGCGCCCGCGACACCGTCGACCCCCGCCCCGGCGGCGGCCGCCCCCCCGGCCCCGGCGACCATCGGGCCGGAAACGCCATCCCCCCTGCCCAGCCTGCCCCTGGGCATCGACGACACCTGGTACCTGGCCCGCCAGGTCGACAGCCATGCCAAGGCCATCGGCCGCATCGAGCCGGCCTATCCCGAGGAGGCGCGACGGGGCAACCTGGAGGGCAGCCTCAAGCTGATGGTGAAGATCGACGAACTGGGTCGGGTGATAGCGGCGGAGGTGGTGGAAGCCCGTCCGTCCGGGGTGTTCGATCGCGCCGCCCTCGACGCTTTCCGGCAAGCCCGCTTCCACCCGGCCATCAAGGACGGCCGCCCGGTGCGCTACCAGGCCTACATCCGGGTGGACTTCAAGCTGGAGAATTGAGGCTGGTCAGGCGTAGGTATCGATGTTCTGGCCGACCCCTTCGGGATTCGCGGCGGGGACGACTTGCTCGGCCTGCTGCTCGGTCTGGCGCGCCAGCATGTCGGCGATGGCCTGCTGGCTCTGGGTCTCGATGCGCAACGCGATGAGACTGGCCTGCCGGGGCGTACCGGCGAGGCTTTGCTCGGTTGAAGAGATGGCTTCCATATCTCACCCTCCGGGAACGACGGCTTTTACTGTAGCCCGCTCTTGCCGTTCGCGCCATTGACCGCGCTCGCGGCGACAGGCGCGGTGCTGATGGGGAAGTCCGTGGGCAGCAGCGCCCACATGCGGCCCCGCTGTTTCATGGCGCCGGCCTGGCGCCCGGCCTCGTCGCCGAAGCCCCAGAAGAAATCGGCCCGCACGTTGCCGCGGATGGCGCCGCCGGTGTCCTGGGCCATCATCAGCCGGTTCAGGCTTTCGCTCGAATTGGGCCGGGTGGTGGCCAGCCAGACCGGGGCGCCCAGGGGCATGCCGCGCGGGTCGATGGCGATGCTGCGCTCGGCGGTGAGGGGCACGCCCAGGGCCCCCAGGGGGCCGGACAGGTGGTTGGGCAGTTCCCGGAAAAACACGTAGCTGGGATTGGCGTTGAGCAGTTCCGGCAGGCGCTCCGGATTGCGCCGGCCCCAGTCCTTGATGCCCTGCATGGAAGCCTTGTCCAGGGTCAGTTCCCCCTTGTCCACCAGCCATTTGCCGATGGAGCGGTAGGGATGGCCGTTCTGGTCGGCATAACCCACCCGCACGATGTCGCCGTTGTCCAGCCTTACCCGGCCGGAACCCTGGATCTGCAGGAAGAACAATTCCACCGGATCGTCCACCCAGACCAGTTCCTTGCCCCGCACGGGGGCCGTGCCGGCCTCGATCTCCGCGCGGCTGAAATAGGGCACCACCTTGTTGCCCTGGAGCCGGCCGCGCAGGCGCAGGCTCTTGAGTTCCGGATAGAGGGCGGACAGGTCCACCACCAGCAGGTCATCCGGCGCGGCATGGATGGGGAAACGGTATTTCGGCGTCAGGTAGCGACTGCCGCGCAGCAGGGGTTCGTAATAACCGGTGACCAGGCCCTCCGCGCCGCCTTCCGCCTGGCTGATCTGCCAGGGCTGGAACTGCTGCTCGAAAAAGGCGCGCACGGCGACGCCCTCGGGGGCGGCCGGCAAGCGGCCGGCCGCCTGGCAGACGCCGGTCCAGGCCGGGTTGTTCTTCAACCCCTTGCAGGATTGCAGGAACGCCGGCCAGGCCGCCACCAGGTCATCCTCCCGCCAGCCCGGCAACTGCTCCCAGGTGGCGGCCTTGAACCAGGGCATGACACTGGCGGCGGGCTTGGCCGGTTCCGGCGGGGGAGGCGACGGCATCGGCGACGTCGCGGGGGGAGTCGCGGGAGAAAGGGTGGGAGACGGCGGCGGTTCCGGCCAGCGCGGCACCGGCGTCGCCGGGGGCGCGACGGGTTCGGCGGCGGGCGGCGCCGGGGGCGGTTCCGGCCGGGAAGGCAGGCCACCGCAACCCGCCAGCGCGGCGGCCAGGCCGAGGGCCGGGAGCCATCGCGCGGAAGGAAGACGGTCGGGGGCTATCGGGAAAAACACCGGGAAAGACACCGCGCTCAATGCAGAACCCGGGGGACCGCCAGGATGAATTCGGGGATCTCCGCCGCGAACGGGGTGCCGTCCTCGGCCACCATCTGGTAGCTGCCCTTCATGGCTCCCACCGGCGTGGCGATGGCGGTGCCGCTGGTGTATTCGAAACTCTCGCCGGGCTTGAGGAAGGGCTGCTCGCCCACCACGCCCAGGCCGCGCACCTCCTGCACCTTGTCATGGGCATCGGTGATGATCCAGTGGCGGGAGATCAACTGGGCGGGCACCTGGCCCGTGTTGGCGATGGTGATGGTGTAGGAGAACACGTAACGATTGGCGCCGTCGTCGGACTGCTCGGGAATGTAAGTGGTCCGGGCGCTGACGGTGATGTGGTATTTCCTGACTTCTGCCATGGGTGAGCGTCTGAGTGCGGCCGATAACCGCCGGGGAGGGGCATTGCACACGAATCAGCCAGACCTGTCCAGTGCGCGGGGCAGGCGGGTAAAATGGCCGGGTTAACCTTTACCGACAACCAGGACAACCGACATGGCCGACTTCCAGATCGCTCCTTCCATCCTCTCCGCCAACTTCGCCAAGCTCGGCGAGGAAGTGGACAACGTCCTCGCCGCCGGCGCCGACATCGTCCACTTCGACGTGATGGACAACCACTACGTGCCCAACCTGACCATCGGTCCCCTGGTGTGCGAGGCCCTGCGCAAGCACGGCGTCACCGCCCCCATCGACGTTCACCTGATGGTCAAGCCGGTGGACCGCATCATCCCCGACTTCGCCAAGGCCGGCGCCACCTACATCACCTTCCACCCGGAAGCCTCCGAGCACATCGACCGCACCCTCGGCCTGATCAAGGAAAGCGGCTGCAAGGCCGGCCTGGTGTTCAACCCGGCCACCCCCCTGGACGTGCTGGAATACACCCTGCCCAAGCTGGACATGGTGCTGCTCATGTCGGTGAACCCCGGCTTCGGCGGCCAGAAGTTCATCCCCTACGTGCTGGACAAGGCCAGGAAGGTCCGCGCCATGATCACCGCCGGCGGCCACAACTGTCGCCTGGAGATCGACGGCGGCGTCGGTCCCGGCAACATCGCCGAAGTGGCCCGCGCCGGCGTGGACACCTTCGTCGCCGGCTCCGCCATCTTCGGCGCCGCCAAGGATGGCGACCCCCACCGCTACGACAGCGTGGTCGCCGCCATGCGCGCGGAACTGGCCAAGGCGTAAACGAAGTCGTCGGTTGGCAGTAGGCAGTCATCAGAAACTGCGTACTGCCAACTGCAAACTGTCCACTGACAACTGTTCCCCCATGAATTTCCCCCTCCCCGTCAAAGCCGTGGTCATCGACCTGGACGGCACCTTGCTGGATACCGCCGGCGACCTGGCCGACGCGGCCGAGGCCATGTTGCGCGAACTGGGCCTGCCCCATGTGGATCTGGCCGAGATCAAGACCTACATCGGCAACGGCGTCTCCCGCCTGGTCAAGCGCTGCCTGACCCGGGACATGCTGGCCGAGCCCGAGCCGGCCCTGTTCGAGATCGCCCTGGCCAGCTACGAGAAGCACTACGGCGCCCACGTCTCCCGCCGCAGCCGGCCCTTCCCCGGCGTGGTGGACGGACTGGAGGCCATGAAGGCGGACGGCTACCGGCTGGCCTGCATCACCAACAAGGCGGCCCGTTTCACCCACCCGCTGCTCAAGGACACCGGCCTGTTCGATTTCTTCGAGCTGATCCTGTCCGGCGATACCCTGCCGAAGAAGAAGCCGGACCCCCTGCCTTTGCTGCACGCCTGCCAGGTGTTCGGCATCGAGCCCGGCGAGCTGCTGCTGATCGGCGACTCCCTCAACGACACCCAGGCCGCCCGCGCCGCCGGCTGCCCGGTGTTCTGCGTACCCTACGGCTACAACCGGGGCCGGCCCGTAGCCGAGCTGGACCTGGACGCGGTGGTGGAAAGCCTGGCCGACGCGGCCAAGATGATCGTCAGGAAATGATCTTGGGGAAACGGGAAACGGGAAACGGGAACCGCCGGAGCGCGCGTGGCCTCGCCCCTTGTCCATTCCTCGGCCAGTCCACCTTGGCGGGAAACCCCGGGAAACGATGGTGGCGCTCTTCGCGTTTCCCGTTTCCCGTTTCCCGTTTCCCGCTTCCAAGGTCCTGATCCATGTTCAACGAAGACAAATTCAACAGCCTCGCCCGCCAGGGCTTCAACCGCATCCCGGTGATCCGGCAACTGCCGGCCGACCTGGACACCCCCCTGTCCATCTATCTCAAGCTGGCCAACGGCCCCTACTCCTACCTGCTGGAGTCCGTGGTGAGCGGCGAGCGCTTCGGGCGCTATTCCTTCATCGGCCTGCCGGCCAGGACCGTTTTGCGGGTGCACGGCCACTTCGCCAGCATCGAGACCGGCGGCCTGCCGGTGGAACAGTGCAATTGCGAGGATCCCCTGGCCTTCGTGGAAAGCTACCTGGCCCGCTTCAAGGCCGCGCCGGTGCCCGGCATGCCCCGCTTCCCCGGCGGCCTGGGCGGCTACTTCGGCTACGACACCATCCGCTACATCGAGAAGAAGCTGTCCGGGGCCCGCAAGCCGGACGCCGTCAACACCCCGGACATCCTGCTCATGCTCACCGACGAGTTGGCGGTGGTGGACAACCTGTCCGGCAAGCTCACCCTCATCGTCTACGCCGATCCTCTGGAGGACCAGTCCTATCTCAAGGCCCACCGCCGCCTCGGCGAACTGGCCAGGCAGCTCAAGCGGCCCGCCATTCCACCCCGCGACGGCAACGGCGACGTCCACGAGGCGGAATCGGAATTCGGCGAGGACGCCTTCAAGGCCGCCGTGACCCGCGCCAAGCGGTACATCCTGGACGGCGACATCATGCAGGTGGTGCTGTCCCAGCGCATGAGCCGGCCCTTCGCCGCCCATCCCCTGTCCCTGTATCGGGCCCTGCGCGGCCTGAATCCCTCCCCCTACATGTTCTATTACGACATGGGCAGCTTCCACGTGGTGGGTTCCTCGCCGGAAATCCTGGTGCGGCTGGAAGGCCATGGCGACGACAAGCGGGTCACCGTGCGTCCCATCGCCGGCACCCGCCCGCGCGGCGCCACCCGGGAAGAAGACCTGCGCCTGGAAGCCGAACTGCTGGCCGACCCCAAGGAACGGGCCGAACACGTCCAGCTCATGGATCTGGGCCGCAACGACGCCGGGCGTGTGTGCCAGGTGGGCAGCGTCAAGGTCACGGAGAACATGACCGTCGAGCGCTACTCCCACGTCATGCACATCGTCTCCAACGTGGAGGGCCGGCTTAAGCCCGGCCTCAACGCCATGGACGTGCTGCGCGCCACCTTCCCCGCCGGCACCGTCTCCGGCGCCCCCAAGATCCGGGCCATGGAAATCATCGACGAGCTGGAGCCCAGCAAGCGCGGCGTCTACGCCGGCGCCGTCGGCTACGTGGGCTTCAACGGCGACATGGACGTGGCCATCGCCATCCGCACCGCCGTGGTCAAGGACAAGACCCTCTACGTCCAGGCCGGCGCCGGCATCGTCGCCGACTCGGTACCCGAGAACGAATGGCAGGAAACCCGCAACAAGGCCCGCGCCGTATTGCGCGCCGCCGAACTGGCCCAGGCGGGTTTCGAGGGCGAGGCGGACTGATCCCGGCGCCCACGCCGCTTCTCCGGTCGGCGTGGCTGGCAAGCAACGCGGCGCGTTCAAGAGTTCGTGCGGCGCGCCGTTAATCCCACCGTATGCGTCACGGCCTGAACTCGCCCACCCCCTTTTCCCGAGGCCAGCCGGGGACCCCATGACCTCTTCTCCGACCGCCCCGCCCTCCCCGCGCGAAGAGGATTTCCGCGCCCTGTTCGAGGCCGCGGGAGACGCCATCTTCCTGGTGGAGGACATGCGCTTCGTCGCCTGCAACCACGGCACCCTGGCGCTGTTCGGCTGCGCGCGGGAGGACATCCTGGGCAGGAGACCCTGGGAATTCTCGCCGCCCCGGCAGGCCGATGGCACCGACTCCGAGACCGGCGTTCGCGCCCGCGTCGCGCGGGCCCTCGCCGGCGAGCCGCAATTTTTCGAGTGGCGGCATCGGCGCCTGGACGGCAGCCCGTTCGATACGGAGGTTCAACTCAACCGCATCGACCTGCCCGAAGGCCCCGTGCTCCAGGCCATGGTGCGCGACATCTCGGAGCGCAAGCGGGCCGAGGCGGGCTTGCGGCTCTACCAGCGCATCGTGGCCGACAGCACCGACCACATCGCCGTGCTCGACCTGGACTACATCTATCGCCTGGTAAACGGGACCTATCTGGACGCCCACGGCCGCGACGAGGCGGAAATCGTCGGCCATGGCGTGGCCGAACTGTTCGGCCACGCGGTGTTCGAGAACCTGATCAAGGAAAAGCTGGACCGCTGCTTCGCCGGCGAGGTGGTGCGCTACCAGACCTGGTTCGAGTTCAAGGCCCGGGGCCGGCGCTACATGAACGTCACCTACACGCCCCACCGGGACCAGGACGGCAATGTCCGCGGGGCCATCGTCAGCTCGCGCGACATCACCGACCTGCATCTGGCCCAGGAAGCCCTGACGGAAAGCGAGGCGCGCAATCGCGCCATCCTGGACACCGCGGTGGATGGCATCCTGGTGGTGAACGAGGCCAGCCGCGTGGTCTACGCCAACCCGGCCATCTGCCGCTTCACCGGCCATGACGCCGAGGCGCTCCTGAACCGGCCCCTCACCGACCTGATGCCCGAGCGCTTCCGCGACCGGCATGAAACCGGATTCGGAAACTATCTGGCGAGCGGCCAGGCCACCATGCCCTGGCGCGAACTCGCCTTCGTGCTGCTGCATCGGGACGGCCACGAGATCCCGGTGGAGGTCAGCATCGGCGAGCGCAGCGGCGCGGGACCCCGCCAGTTCATCGGCATCCTGCGCGACGTGACCGAACGCCGCCGCGCCCAGGACGCCTTGCGGGAGCGGGAGGAACATATCAACCTGCTGCTCGACTCCATGGCCGAGGGCATGTACGGCGTCGACACCCGGGGCGACTGCACCTTCATCAACCCGGCGGGCCTGCGTCTCCTCGGCTACGAGGACGCCGAGGCGCTGCTCGGCCGCCACATGCATGAAGTCATCCATCACAGCCATGCCGACGGCCGCCACTATCCCGCCGCGGACTGCCGCGCCTACCAGGCCAGCGTCGTGGGCCACGGCATCCACGTCGACGACGAGGTGTTCTGGCGCCGGGATGGCTCGTCGTTCCCGGTGGAGTACTGGTCTTATCCCATGCGCCGGGGCGGACGGGTGATCGGCTCGGTGGTGACCTTCATGGACATCGGCGAACGCAGGAAGAGCGAGGCCAGGCTGCGCCAGTCGGCCAAGGTGTTCGACAGCACCACCGACGGGGTGACGATCACCGACGCGGCGGCCAATATCATCGCCATCAATCGCGCCTTCACCGAGATCACGGGCTACACCGAAGCGGAAGCGCTGGGCAGGAACCCGCGCCTGCTCAAATCCGGGCGCCACGACGAGAGCTTCTATCAGTCGGTCTGGCAATGCCTGGCGCAGACCGGATCCTGGAGCGGCGAGATCTGGAATCGGAAGAAGAATGGCGAGATCTACCCGGAGTGGCTGACCATCAGCAGCGTCACCAACGGTGACGGGCGGCTGACGAATTATGTCGGCGTGTTCGCCGATATCAGCCAGATCAAGCAATCCGAGGCCAAGCTGGAGCGCCTGGCCCATTACGACCCCCTGACCGACCTGCCCAACCGGCTGCTGTTCAACGCCCGCCTGGAGCACGCCATACGACACGCCGAGCGAAACGGCACCCTGCTGGCGCTGCTGTTCATCGACCTGGACCGCTTCAAGACCGTCAACGACGGACTCGGCCATCCCGCCGGCGACCGCATGTTGCGGGAAGTGGCGCAAAGGCTGTCCCACTGCGTGCGGGCGGAAGACACGGTGGCGCGCCTGGGCGGCGACGAGTTCGTCATCGTGCTGGAGGGCCTGGACAACACCACCCCGGCCACCGTCCTGGCGGACAAGCTGCTCGTCACCCTGACCCGCCCCTTCGGCCTGGACGGACAGGAGGTGTTCATCGGCGCCAGCATCGGCATCAGCACCTACCCGGCGGATGGCGCGGACGCCACCACCCTGCTCAAGAATGCCGATGCCGCCATGTATCGTTCCAAGGAGGACGGGCGCAATACCTATCGCTTCTACGACGCCGAGATGACCCGTTCGGCGCGCGAGCGCCTGGTACTGGAAACCAATCTGCGCCAGGCCATCGCCCAGCAGGAATTCGTCCTGCACTACCAGCCCCAGGTGGATGTGGCCAGCGGCGAGATGGTCGGCGTGGAGGCCCTGGTGCGCTGGGATCATCCGGTCTCCGGCCTGATCTCCCCGATCCGCTTCATACCCCTGGCGGAAGAGAACGGCCTCATCCTGCCCCTGGGCGAATGGGTGCTGTTCGCCGCCTGCGCCCAGGCCAGGGCATGGCATGAAACAGCCGGCATGCCCCCGCTCACCATGGCGGTCAACCTGTCACCACGCCAATTCAGGCAGGAAAAGCTGGCCGAGCACGTGCGCGCCGTGCTGGACGCCACCGGCCTGCCGCCCGCCCGGCTGGAACTGGAGATCACCGAGAGCGCCCTGATGGATAACGCCGACCAGGCCGTCGCCACCCTGCGCGCCCTCAAGGACCTGGGCATCCAGATCTCCATGGACGATTTCGGCACCGGCTACTCCTCCCTGGCCCAGCTCAAGCGCTTCCCCATCGACAAGCTCAAGATCGACCAGAGCTTCATGCGCGGCATTCCCCATGACCAGAGCGACATGGAAATCGTCGCCACCATCATCGCCATGGCCCGCAACCTGCACCTGAAGGTCCTGGCCGAGGGCGTGGAGACCGAAGCGCAACTCGCCTTCCTGCAGATTCATGGCTGCGACACCTACCAGGGCTACCACCGCAGCCGACCGCTGCCGGCGCGGGCGCTGGAGGCGTGGCTGGCGGCGAACCGGGAACCATGAGCGCGCTCCGGAGCCCGCCATGACGCCCAATCAGGCCAACCCGGTCCTGGATGCCGCGCCGGGCATTTATTTCATGTTCGACGCGACGGGGCGCTTCGTCGGCTGGAACCGGACCTTCCTGGAAGTGTTCGGCCTCGCGCCGGCGGACATGGCGAACATTCGCCCCCTGGATCTGGTGGCGCCGGATCATCTGGAACGCGTCAGGCAAGCCATCGCCACCATCCTGGACGGCGAACCGGTGACCATGGAACTGGACCTGCTCGCCGCCGACGGCGGGCACCGGACCTTCTTCGGCACCGGCCTGCCCATCGAGCACGAGGGCCGGCGCCATGTGGCCGGACTGATCGTGGACATCAGCGAACGCAAGCGGGCGGAAGAAGCCCTGCGCATGTACGAACGCATGGTGTCCTGCATGCCCGACCATCTCTCCGTGCTCGACCGGGATTACCGCTATCTCGCCGTCAACGACACCTACCTGAAGCACCACGGCCTGGCGCGCGCGGACATCCTCGGCCACGAAGCATCGGAACTTCTGGGTCGGACGCTGTTCGACGCGCGCATCAAGGAAAGACTCGACCGCTGCCTGGCCGGCGAGCGGGTGCATTACAGCGACTGGTTCGATTTCCCCGTGTCGGGCCGACGCTTCATGGACGTGACCTACACCCCCTATCAGGACAACGACGGCCGGATCAACGGAGTGATCGTGGCGTCGCGGGATATCACCGATCTGGAGCGGGCGCACCAGGCCCTGATGGAAATCGAAACGCGCCACCGCGTGCTCATGGATCAGGCGGCGGACGCTTTTTTCATCACCGACCTGGACGGCCGCATTCTCGATGCCAACCAGCGGGCCTGCGACACCCTGGGCTATACGCGAACGGAATTGCTGCGCCTGGGGGTGCTGGACGTGGAACAGGATTTCGATCCGGACCAGGCGAAATCCCTCTGGGCGGCGCTGCAACCCGGCCAGATGATCACCCTGCAGGGACATCACCGACGCAAGAACGGCACGGTATTTCCGGTGGAAATCCGGGTGAGCGGCATCGAGTTGAATGGCCAGCGGATCATGGCCGCCCTGGCGCGGGACTGCAGCGAGCGCGTCCAGGCGGAGGAGAAACTGCGCCAGGCCGCCGTCGTGTTCGACAACGCCCAGGAGGGCATCATGGTGACCGACCGCGATGCGCGCATCCTGGCCGTCAACCAGGCGTTCTGCGAGATTACCGGCTACGACGTGGAGGAAGTGCTCGGCGGGACACCGGCCAGGTTCAAGTCGGGGCGGCACGACGCCGAGTTCTACCGGGCCATGTGGGACGCCCTGACCAGGACCGGCCGCTGGCAGGGCGAAGTCTGGGATCGGCGCAAGGATGGCGAGGTCTACCCCAAATGGCTGTCCATCAGCGCGGTGCGCGACGCCAGCGGCCAGACCGCGCGCTATGTTTCCCTGTTCGCCGACATCACCCATCTCAAGGAATCCGAGGCGCGCCTGGAACACCTGGCCCATTTCGACCCGCTCACCGAATTGCCCAACCGCCTGCTGTTCAACTCGCGTCTGGAACACGCCCTGGAGCAGGCCCGGCGCCATGGCCAGCGCGTCGCCGTGCTGTTCCTGGATCTGGACCGCTTCAAGACCGTGAACGACAGCCTGGGCCACCCGGCCGGCGACGAACTGCTGATCGCCGTGGCCCGCCGCATCCGCGGGCGGCTGCGGGAGGAGGACACGGTGGCGCGGCTGGGCGGCGACGAATTCGTCATCCTCCTGGAGCGGCTGGAGGATGCCCAGACCGCCGCCATCGTCGCCCAGGACGTGCTGAAGGTCCTCACCGCGCCGGTCATGCTCGGCGGCGGCCGCGAGGTGTTCATCGGCGGCAGCATCGGCATCAGCCTGTACCCCGACGATGCCGACGAGGCCACCCGCCTGGTGAGCAGCGCCGATGCCGCCCTCTACCAGGCCAAGGAGCAGGGCCGCAACACCTACTGCTTCTATACCGAGGGCCTGACCGCGGCGGCCAATGAACACCTGGCCCTGGAAACCCGGCTGCGCCGCGCCCTGGAGCGCGGCGAATTCATCCTGCATTACCAGCCCCTGGTCGACACCCGCGGCGGCCGGCCCGTGGGCGTCGAGGCCCTGGTGCGCTGGCAGCCGCCCGGGGAAGCCCAGGTTCCGCCCGTCAAATTCATCCCCATCGCCGAGGAAACCGGCCTCATCGTGCCCCTGGGCGAGTGGATCCTGCGCACCGCCTGCGCCCAGGCCCGCGCCTGGATCGGCGCCGGCCTGCCGCCCCTGACCATGGCGGTCAACCTGTCGGGGCGGCAGTTCCAGTCCGAGGACATGGTGGCCCTGGTGGGCGCCGTGCTGGAGCAAACCGGCCTGCCGGCGCGATTCCTCGAACTGGAACTCACCGAAAGCATCGTCATGGAACAGGCCGAGCGGGCCATCGCCACCCTGGATGCCCTCAAGGCGCTGGGGGTCCGCCTGGCCATCGACGACTTCGGCACCGGCTATTCATCCCTGGCCTACCTCAAGCGCTTCCCCATCGACAAGCTCAAGATCGACCGGAGTTTCGTGCAGGGCCTGGCCGATGACGCCGACGATCGCGAGATCGCCGCCACCATCATCGCCATGGCGCGCAGCCTGAATCTCGATGTCCTGGCGGAAGGCGTGGAAACGGAACAGCAACTGGCCATCCTGCGCCACCACGATTGCGACCAGTACCAGGGATATCTGTTCGCGAAACCGATGCCCGCGGAGGAAGTGGAAAAACTGCTGCGGAACGCGCGCCCGGGCGGGGGGAAGTCCACCACTTGCTGATCCTCGCGCAAGATGGGGCGCCCCCGCGAGCGGCGCGGCCTGGGCGCTGAAGGGCGGCGCCCGCCGGCATGGGGGATGGCCTTACCCGGCCGAAAACCTGTAGCCTTTGCCCTCCGGCCACTCAGGACGAGGACATCTCGCCATGCACACCCCACGCCGCAACTTCCTCATCGCCGCCGCCGTCGGCGCCCTGGGCCTGGGCGTCCGATCCGCCCCCGCCATCGCCAAGGCCCGCCCCCGGGTGGTCATCGTCGGCGGCGGCTATGGCGGCGCCGCCTGCGCCCGCCATCTCAAGCTCTGGGACCCCCGGGTGGAGGTGACGCTCATCGAGCCCAGCCCCCATTTCGTGTCCTGCCCCATGTCCAACACGGTCATCGGCGGCCTCAACCAGGTCGAGGACATCACCTTCCCCTACCGCTACATCCGCGAAGCCGTGGATCGTTTCGTGCGGGACAGCGTCACCCGCATCGATGCCGGCAAGCGCAACGTCACCACCGCCGGCGGCCACAGCTTCCCCTACGACCGGCTGGTGCTGGCCGCCGGCGTGGAACTGCAATTCGACCAGGTGCGGGGCTACGACGCCGAGGCGCGCAAGACCATCAAGCACGCCTGGAAAGCCGGCCCGGAAACGGTCGCCCTGCGCCGGCAACTGGAAGCCATGAAGGACGGCGGCGTGTTCGCCATCTCCATCCCCATGGCGCCGTTCCGCTGCCCGCCCGCCCCCTACGAGCGGGTCAGCCTCATCGCCAATTACTTCAAGAAAGCCAAACCCAGATCCAAGATCCTCATCCTGGACGGCAACCAGGACATCATCTCCAAGAAAGCCCTGTTCACCGCCGCCTGGGAAAAGCATTACGGCTTCGGTGGCGACGACAGCATGATCGAATACCGGCCGGGCAACCTGGCCAGCGCCATCGACGCCAAGGCCATGAAACTCTCCACCGAGTTCGAGGACGTGAAGGCCGACGTCATCAACCTCATCCCGCCCATGCGCGCCGCCGCCGTCACCGCCCTGGTGGGCGCGAGAACCGGCGACAACGGCACCTGGTGCCCGGTGGACCACACCACCCACGAATCCAGCGAAGCCCCCCACATCCACATCCTGGGCGACTCCATCCTGTCCAACCTGTCCAAGGCCGGGGCGCTCGCCAACAACAGCGGCAAGCTATGCGCCTCGGCCCTGGTGGAAATCTTCAACGGCCGCCGGCCCGACCCGGCGCCGGTGGTGACCAGCACCTGCTATTCCGCCAGCACCGACCACACCGCCTTCCACGTCGCCACCGTGTTCCGCTACAACCCGGCCGACAAGAGCATGGAAGTCCAGCCCGGCAGCGGCGTCTCCGACCAGGAAAGCGAACTGGAATTCGAAATGATGCGTGGCTGGGCCCGCAACATCTGGGCGGACACCCTTGGGCTGCCGGAAAATTACCGGTTCACCAACCGGGTATAAGCCCTGCCCGTCCGCCCGGCGCGGTTTGCCTCAGGCGGCCCGGCCCAGGGGCGGAGGCTGCAGGGGCGCGTAGCGGTCCAGCCATATGCAGTGGCTGGCCTCGCCCCCGGCCAGGCGGCGCAAACGCGCACCGTACCCGAGCAAATCGCGCAGGGGCGCCTCGGCGCGCATGACCCAGCCATCCGCCAGGCAATCGATGTCCAGGAGCGTGGCGCCGAGGGCCAGGAAATCCTGGCGCACCGCCGAAAGATGCTCGGGCTGAACATGGGCCCGCACCTGCATGATCGGCTCGCACCAGCGGCCGTCGATGAAAAGATGGCGCGCGCGCGCGGGCGCCACGCGCAAATCCTCGCCGTGAACCTGGCGCAGGATGTCCAGCGGCCCGACCAGTGCTTCCTCGTTCTCCCCCCGGATCAGCAGGCCGGCGGGCACGGCCGCCAGGGTGAACGCGTCCGAATCCTCGATCAGGCGCATGGCCTGGTAGGCAAAGCCCCGCTGGAAGCGCAGGGTGGCATGGCGCACCAGTTGCTCCACCGGAAAATCGCCGTGCTTGGTCATGCCGAACGTCCGTGCCACGACATCCTCTTCGTCATCGGGGCCACACCAGTGGAGTCGCGCGCTCATGTTCATCCCTCCGGCGCCAGGATACCGTCCACCCGCAGGCGCCGGGGCCGCCCGTCCGGGAAGGACCATTCGATGGACTGGTTCAGCCGCAGCCCCAGCAACGCGGCGCCCACGGGGGCCAGGACGGACACCTTGCCCCGCGCCATGTCAGACTCTTCGGGGAACACCAGCTCCACCTCCCGGCGCGCGCCAGTGGTTTCATCGACGTAGGCGACACGGGAATGCATGCGCACGATGTCCGCCGGCATGCGTTCTTCCGGAACGACAGTGGCCCGGTCCAGTTCCTCGCCCAGGGCCGCGTCGGCGGCCAGGGCGGCTAGCCGGGAATAGTCCCGGTCGGAGATCATCAATTCTTCAGTATTCATGGCTTTACCCGTTATCAATGGTGATTTGGCCGCACTGGGCGGCATCGGCTTGGTTTCATGATAGAGGCGGGAGGGGGGTGGGAGTAGGCCCGCACAGGGCATCAGACTGGTTCCAGAGAAGCTACAATGCGGTCATGCAGGATCTCAATCTCATGGCCCTGTTCGCCCAGGTCAGCGAAACTGGCAGTTTCGCCGAGGCTGCCCGGCGTCTGGGCACCTCCCGCTCGGCGGTGAGCAAGGCTGTGGCCCGGCTGGAAAAATCTCTGGGCGCGCGCCTGCTCAACCGCAGCACCCGCCACGTGAGCCCCACGGAGGTGGGCGCCGCCTTCGCGGAACACTGCGCCCGCATCCTGAACGAGGCGGAACGGGCCGAGCGCTTGGTGGCCAGCCTGCACGGCCAGCCGCGCGGCACGCTCAGGGTGGCGGCCTCGGTGGCCTTCGGCACCCTGCACGTGGCCCCGGCCCTGGCGGATTTCCTCGCCAGGTATCCGGAGATCGACGTCGACATGACCATCACCGATCGCCCCGTGGACCTGGCGGAGGAAGGCTTCGATGTGGTCATCCGGGTCAGCCGGGACCTGCCCGGCAACTGGGTGGGACGCGGCCTGGCACCGGTGCGCCGCAAGCTGTGCGCCACCCCGGATTACTTCGAGCGGCACGGCGTCCCGAACGTCCCCCAGGACCTAACGGTCCACAACTGCCTGGATTACATCCACTCGGGAGAGCCGGGCCTGTGGCGTTTCCGGGGACCGGAAGGCGAAATCGCAGTGCCGGTGTCCGGCCGCCTACGCATCAACGATGACGAGGCCCTGTCCCAGGCGGTGCTGGGCGGGCTTGGACTGGCGCTGCTGCCGACTTTCATCATCGGCCAGGACCTCCAGGCCGGGCGCTTGCGTGCCGTGCTGTCGGAATACATCCCGATCGATCAGCACGTCCATGCCCTCTATCTACCCACACGCCACCTGCCTGCCAAAGTGCGGACCTTCATCGATTTTCTTGTGAACCGATTCGGGCCCAAGCCCTACTGGGACTGAGCCCGTAAGCCGCAGATGAGCCCGGTGATCAAACACAAGATATCCGTTCAGGCTTGAAAGCTTGTCGAAGCCCCGAACGTGATATTGCTTGCCGGTTTAATAACCGTCAGGCGTCATGCGCCGCATCCATTCGGCGCAATGCGCTTCGCTTATTGGCGCCCTACCCATGGCCGCCCCCCCCGCGGATGGGTCGGGCTGCCGGGAGGCGCGTCGGCAGGATAGCGACCTGGCCAGCGGGTCAATCACGATCCCTGCCGTCCCTTCTGTCTTCCCCACCTCTTTTTTCTCCGCCCTTGCAGTCGATCTTTTCCTTGTAGGTGCCATCGCGTTTCCATTCGCGCTCGATCTTGCAGGGGCCATCCTGGTACTTTTCCTCGTAGTCACCCCGGGGATGACGGTAACACCCTTCGCCCACCCCCTTGCACTCGCGCTCCTCCTTGTAGCCGCCGTCGCGTTTTTGCTCACGCTCGATCTTGCAGGGGCCGTCCCAATATTTCTCCTTGTATTCGCCCTCGCGTTGCGGGCGATGATCGCGATAGTCCTGGTCGCGATGGACACCATCGAGCGTGCAAGCCGATGTAACCAGGCACACGCCTGTCAGAAGCATGAGATTACCGAGCAGGATCCTCATCAATCCTCCTTTGCGACGCTTCCATCAACTTTGGCCCGCGCAGCTCGCGTAGGGCGCATTAGCCGTCCGGCGTAATGCGCCGTAACCAACGGCTGGCCACCCATCCAGGCTTGCTTGTCGAATCAGGCCTTGCCAACCAACTCGGCGATTTCCGCCTCCGCGTCCAGCCAGTCCTGCACCTCGTAACCCGGGGCGAAGCCGCGTTTCTCGGCGCGGTGGTAGGCCGCCGTGGCGACCCAGCGCTGGCGTTCTTCCGGGGAGGGGGCGGAGGGCTTGGCGATGAGTTTCTTCGTGGCGGGGGCTTTTTTCTTCACCTCGCCCGCGGGCTTGGCTGCGGCAACCTTGGTCGCCGCTTTGGTGGCCGTCTTGGTCGCCGCTTTGGTGGCTACCTTTGCGGCCGCCTTGGGCGCCGGTTTCGCGGCTGTGGCCTTGTCGGCGGCGGCGGCTTTTCCGGATGCCGGACTCGCCGCCTTGGAAACGGCGGCCTTCCTGGGCTTGGCCGTCGCCGGAGCCGCGGAGGAGGCCGACGGCTTGGCGGTTGAGGCTTTGCCGGCGGCGGGCGCCTTGGCGGAAGCCGGCGCGGCCTTCTTGGGCTTGGCGGTTTCCGTGACGGCGGCTTTCTTGGTGGTTCCCTTGCTTGCGGTGGCTTTCACTTCGGACATGCTGTTCCCCCTAATGGAAAATGCGGTGGCGATGAACTTGGCGGGGATAACGGCACCCCGCCGCCAAACTTGATACATGCATACCAATCAGACGCCGTTGCGCCATTCCGTATCCTCGCCGTCGAACAGGCGGTTGGCCTCGATGGGCCCCCAGCTTCCGGCCGGATAGGCGTGGATGAAGTCCCGTTCCTGGGCCCAGTGCTTGAGGATGGGGTCCACCACGCGCCAGGCCCATTCCACCTCGTCGAAGCGGATGAACAGGGTGCGGTCGCCTTCGATCACGTCCAGCAACAGCGCCTCGTAGGCGTCCAGCGGCTGGTCGTCCGGATTCCGGTAGCTGGCGTTGAGCTTGAGCACCCGGGTGTCCATGCCCAGACCCGGCTGCTTGGCGTGGAGTTCCATGTGCATGGATTCCTCCGGCTGGATGGAGAGCACGATCCAGTTGGGCTCCAGTTGTTCCAGGGGTGTTTCCCGGAACAGTTGCTGGGGCGGGTGGCGGAAGCGGATGGCGATCATGGACAGGTTCTGCTTCAGGCGCTTGCCGGTGCGCAGGTAGAAGGGCACGCCGCGCCAGCGCCAGTTGTCGATGTAGAACTTGGCGGCGACGAAGGTTTCGGTGACGGAATCCGCTTCCACGCCCGCCTCGTCCTGGTAGCCCGGCACCATCCCCCCGCCGATGCGGCCGGCCTTGTACTGGGCGCGGAAGGCGTGGGCATGAACGGAACGGCGCGGGATGGGGCGGATGGAGCGCAGCACCTTCACCTTCTCGTCGCGCAGGGCATCCGCTTCCAGGGCCGGCGGCGGCTCCATGGCCACCAGGGTCATGAGCTGCATCAGGTGGTTCTGCAGCATGTCGCGCATGGCGCCGGCCTTGTCGTAGTAATCGGCCCGGTTGCCGATGCCCACCTCCTCGGCCACGGTGATCTGCACGTGGTCGATGTAGTTGCGGTTCCACAGGTTCTCGATGAGGGTGTTGGCGAAGCGGAACACCAGCAGGTTCTGCACCGTTTCCTTGCCCATGTAATGGTCGATGCGGAACACCTGCTCCTCCTCGAAGTAGCGGTGCAGGAGCTGGTTCAACACGCGGGCGGATTCGATGTCGGAACCGAAGGGCTTTTCCACCACGATGCGGTGCAGGCCCCGGGGCTTGTTGAGGCCGCAGGCGTCCAGGTGCTTGATCACCGCGGCGAAATCGCCGGGCTTGATGGCCAGGTAGAACACCACGTTGGAGCACACGCCCATCTTGGGCCTGGCCAGGACTTCCTTGAGCCGGGTGTAGGTATCGCCCTCGGCCAGTTCGCCGCGCAGGTAGTCGAAGCGGGCAATGAAGCGGGCCAGGACGGCCGGCTCGGGCTTGAGCTTCTGTTCCAGCAACTCGACCACATGGGCGCGCCAGCCGGCCTCGTCGCCTTGTTCGCCAAACTCGCGCCGCCCCTGGGCGATGAGGCTCAGGCCCTCGGGCAGACGGCCCGCCTCTTCCAGCCGGTACAGCGCGGGCAGCAGCTTGAGCGTGGCCAGGTTGCCGGTGGCGCCGAAGATGACGAAGCTGCAGGGGGGAAGCGGGGTTTCCTGGTCGAACATGGCGAATTCCTTCGCAGCGGATAACGTGGGGGTTCCCCCCTTTTGCAAAGGGGGGACAGGGGGGATTTCTCGACGTTTCCTGCGGGCGAGCCGGGTTAAATCCCCCCCAGCCCCCCTTTATGAAAGGGGGGAGTAGTCTCGCCCGCGCCCTCCTTCACCGCGTGGCCGCCGAAGCCCTTGCGCATCATGGCCAGCATCCGGTTGGCGAAGTCGCCCTGGCCCTGGCTGGCGAAGCGGCTCATCAGGGCCAGGGTCATGACCGGCGTGGGCACGCCCAGGTTGATGGCTTCCAGGGCGGTCCAGCGGCCCTCGCCGGAATCGGCCACCTGGGGGGCGATGCCCTCCAGGCTCTGGTCGTTCTTCAGGAAGTCGGCGGTGAGGTCCAGCAGCCAGGAGCGCACCACGGAACTGTGGCGCCAGAGTTCGGAAATGGCGGCCAGATCCAGGTCGAATGCCTTCTTCGCGCCGAGCAGGGCGAAGCCTTCCGCCAGCGCCTGCATCATGCCGTACTCGATGCCGTTGTGGACCATCTTGGTGAAGTGGCCGGCGCCCACCGGGCCGGCGTGCAGCCAGCCGGTGTCCGGCGTGGGCGCCAATACTTTCAGGAAGGGAATGAGGCGGGTCATGTCGTGGTCGGAACCGCCGGCCATCAGGCAGTAGCCGTTGGCCAGACCCCAGACGCCGCCGGAGACGCCCACGTCGGCGAAACGGATGCCGGCGGCCTCCAGCTCGCCGGATCGGCGCATGGCGTCCTGGTAGAAGCCGTTGGCGCCGTCCACCAGCAGGTCGCCGGGGGCGAGCAGGGCGGAGAGTTCCCGGATGGCGCCGTCGGTGGCCGCCCCCGCCGGCAGCATGAGCCAGACCACGCGCGGCGCGGCCAGGCCCGCCACCATCTCCCGGGCCGCGCGGTGCGCCACCACGTTGGGCTCCTCGCCGGCGAGTTTGTCGGCCACCTCGAAACTGCGGTTCAGGGCGTGCACCCTGACCCCGCCCCGCGCCAGCCGCCGCGCCATGTTGCCGCCCATGCGGCCGAGTCCGTAAAGACCGATTTCCAGCATGCCATGCTCCGATTCTTCCGCGATGACCGAAGTATCGGCTCGGCACCGAAAAATTCACACCTTCACGTACACCCAGCCCTGGCCCATGCGGGTCATGATCTCGTTGATGGCGGAGGTGGCGGTGTGGGCCACGGGCAGGAGGCTCACCCGCGCGCCTTCGCGCTTCAGGCGCGCGACGGTCTGGCCGCAGGCCACGAAGCTGAGGTTGGCGTGGCGTCGCGCCATGTTTTCGATGCGATCGCCCAGGGGTGTGACGTCGGCGCGCAACAGATCCAGGCCATAGCTGTTGGCGACGATCTCGATGCGCGCCGAGGGTTGCCGGTCGAGCAGCCTTTCGGCCAGGTCCAGCACCTGGGCCAGGCGCCCCGGCTCGCCGGAATCCAGGTGCAGGATGATCTTGTCACGGTCCACCCGCTCGCTCAGGGCGATGGCCTGGTAGCCGTCGGGCAGGCCGGCCAGGCGATCGTAGCCGGCCGGGGCGGCGGTGAGATCCCGCGCCATCCAGCCCGCGCCCAGGCCCAGGGCCAGCAGCACGCCCGCCGCCAGGGCCTGGGGGACGCCGTGGAACGCGGGCCGCCGCGTCCGCGCCGGCGCGGCGGGCACCTCGCCGTAGGCGCCCCGGACCATTTCCTTGAGGGTACGCATTTCGCAGGCGCGCGCCTTGAACTCGGGGTCCGATTCCAGCAGGGTCAGCACGTGGGCGCGTTCGTCGGCGGTCAGTTCGCCGTCGAGGAAGGCGTTGAGATATTCCGGGGTCGGGCTGGCGCCCGCGGTGTCGCGCATGTCGGATTCCTTCATTTGATTCTCCTGATGACGGGCCGATCGTCGGCGCCCGCCACCGGCGCGGACTGGTCCGTCGAGAGATGTTGTTTCAGGGCCTGCCGGGCCCGGGACAGGCGGCTCATGATGGTCCCCACCGGCACGCCCAGGATGCGGGCCACATCGGCGTAGCCGCATTCCTCGATATCCACCAGGGTGATGACCTGGCGCTGGCCGATGGGCAGGCGCGCGATGGCCCGGCGCACCCGCTGGACGGTCTGGCGGCTGGCGTAGTGCTGCTCCGGCCCGGGTTCCTCGGAATAGATGGCTTCATCCAGCTCCGATACATCCACGAAATCCCGCCGCGCGCGCAGGTGGTCGCGCCAGCAGTTGTTCAGAATGGAAAACAGCCAGCTTTCCAGGGCCTGCTCGTCGCGCAGCTGATCGCTCCGGGTCAGGGCCTTGGCCAGGGTGTCCTGCACCAGGTCGTCCGCCAACGCGGCATCGTGGCACCAGGCATAGGCCAGGCGGTGCAGGCGGGGGCGCAGGGCCTCCAGCCGGCGACGGGCGGGGAAGTTCAGCAGGGAAAACAGGTTGCGCATCAGGCGGGCCGATCGGCGTGAAGCATCAAGGTTAGGACGGACCGGGTAGTCGGAATATTCCATGCCGGGACGTGGAATATATCGTCTTCCTGTCGCGTCCTATGCAGGTGGCATATCCCACATGACCGTCAAACCCCACTGGAGAAGACCATGAATCGCATCCCCCTGCTCGCCGCCCTGCTGAGCGCCGCTCTCATCCTGCCCGCCGCCCAGGCCTCGACGCCCGCCAAATCCGCCAAGCCCGCGAAACCGGCCGCCGAAGCCGCGGCGCCCCAGGAAAAGGTGGTTTACCACGTCAACGACTCCAGCCTCGCCCGCATCGCCATGCGCAACGTGGAAAACCACGTGAACGCCAGCCCGGACGCCAAGATCGTGGTGGTCACCCACGGCAAGGGCATCGACTTCCTGCTCAACGACGCCAAGGATGACAAGGGCGCCTTCGCGCCCCAGGTGGCCGGCCTGAAGGAAAAGGGCGTGGAATTCCGCGTCTGCCGCAACACGCTGAAAGGTCGCAACCTGGACGACAGCGCCGTGATCATGGAAGCCCAGGTGGTGCCCTCCGGCGTGGCCGAGATCGGCAAGCTCCAGGCCAGGGAAGGCTTCGTCTATCTGAAGCCCTGATCCTCCCGCAAGCCCATCGACAACGGCCGACATCGTCGGCCGTTGTCGTTCTGGCCCGCCCGCCTGAAGATCCACGTTGGCGAGCAATCCGGCACGGTTTCGGATATGGTTATCGACTCACTGATGTCTGCCCGATTCGGGCTGTCGCGACCATGAACATCCTTTACGCCACTTCCGAAGCCGTGCCGCTGGTCAAGACCGGCGGCCTGGCGGACGTCTCCGGCGCCCTGCCGCCGGCCCTGCGGGAAATCGGACTGGATTGCCGTCTGCTCATGCCCGGCTATCCCGCCGTGCTGCAGAAAATGGGCACCGCCGTGGTGGTGGCCCGCTTTTCCGGCCTGCCCGACGCCATGGAGGCCCGGCTTCTGCTCAGCACCCTGCCCGGTTCCGACACTCCCCTCTATGTCCTGGACGCCCCCCTGGCCTTTACCCGCCAGGGCGGTCCCTACCAGGATGCCGCCGGCCAGGACTACATGGACAACGCCCAGCGCTTCGCCGTGCTGAGCCAGGTCGCCGCCCGCCTGGCCTCGCCGGATTCGCCGCTGGAATGGCGCCCCGATCTCCTGCACTGCAACGACTGGCAGACCGGCCTGGCGCCGGCCTATCTGAACTTCCTGGGCCGCCCCGTGCCCAGCGTGATCACCGTCCACAACCTGGCCTACCAGGGCATCTTCCCGCCTTCCACCGTGCCCCGGCTGGGACTCCCGGCCGAGAGCTTCTCCATACAGGGCGTGGAGTACTACGGCAATCTTTCCTTCCTGAAAGCCGGCCTCTATTACGCCGACCGCATCACCACCGTCTCCCCCACCTACGCCGAGGAAATCCAGCGCGAACCCCTGGGCATGGGCATGCAGGGCCTGCTGGCCACGCGCAAGGCGGATATGCGCGGCATCCTCAACGGCATCGACACGGGGGACTGGAACCCGTCGTCCGACCTGCACCTGCCCGGTGCCTACTCCCTGCGCGCGCCCTCGGGCAAGAAGCGCTGCAAACAGAAATTGCAGGAGGAGATGGGGCTGGACCAGGACGCGGACGCCCCCCTGTTCGGCCTCATCGCCCGCATGACCCACCAGAAGGGCCTGGACCTCGTGCTGGCGGTGGCGGAAGGCATCATCCAGCGTGGCGGGCAACTGATCATGCTCGGCACCGGAGATAAGGATCTCGAGCAGGCGGTGCGCGACACCGTGGCCCGCCACCCCGGCCGGGCGGCCTGCTTCATCGGTTACGACGAGGGACTGTCCCACCGCATCGAGGCGGGCGCGGACTGCTTCCTCATGCCCTCCCGCTTCGAACCCTGCGGCCTGAACCAGATGTACAGCCTGCGTTATGGCACGGTACCCATCGTGCATGCCACCGGCGGCCTGAAGGATACGGTGGAGGATGGCGTGACCGGCTTCCAGTTCCAGGAAGCCGCGCCCCATGCCCTCTGGCTGGCCATCGAGCGCGCCCTATCCCTCTACGCGGACAAGGCGGCGTGGAAAAAGATGCAACTGGCCGGCATGAGCCGGGATTTCAGCTGGGAACACAGCGCCAAGGAATACGCGGCGATGTATCGGGAAATGCTCGACCAGCGGGCGGACGGCGCGCCGTAAGCGTTCATCCTGGAAAGCCCCCTCCCGGCCCCGGGGTGCCCGGTACGCCCCGCGCCGCAGGCGCGGTTTTCACGGTGATGAGCGGGGGGCGACGACCGCGCCTACAACATGGTGGCGTGCACGCCCATTTTCCGGACCTGGCCGAGAATTTCCCGGGCGTGGGTACATTCGCTGTCGTACACGACCATCATCAGGTGCGGCGTGCTGTCCGGTATGTGGGCGCTGACGACGCAGTCGCCGTTCATCACGTCGGCTTCCAGCAACCTGCGCTCGCCGGGATACAAATCGTCATCGATATGAACCATGAAATCCGAAATGGCATTGCTCATTTTCGATCTCCTCGTCGGCGTGTGGACTCCCCAATTCTTGATCAATCAAGTTCACTATAGACCGCAAGGGGCGGCACATGCCCATGAACGAGCCGGGGGTATGCAAGGGCACCCGGGCGGGCGCCGGGAAACAACGAAGGGAGTGAGCCCCCTCGCCACGCCGGACTAAGCGCCTATTTCAGTAGGGATCATGCCCCGCCGCCCCGGCCCAGGGGCGGCGGCGACCCCGGCGCTCAGCCGAACAGCAGCCCGTTGACCCGCTTCACGAAGCCCGCCGGATCACCCAGCTGGCCACCGTCCAGAAGTACCGCCTGATCCAGGAGCAGGCCGGCCAGTTCGTCGAAACGCTCGCCCTCCTCGCCTTCCAGGCGTTTCAGCAAGGGATGGCCCAGGTTCACTTCCAGGATGGGCTGGGTTTCCGGCACCGCCTGGCCCATGGACTTCAGCATGCGCGCCAGGTTGGCGTTCATGTCGCCCTCGTCGGCCACCAGGCAGGCGGGGGATTCCACCAGGCGGTGGCTGGCGCGCACGTCCTTGGCGCGGGATTCCAGGGATTTCTTGAGGCGCTCCAGCAGGGGCCTGGCTTCCTCCTCGGCCTTGGCCGGTTCCTCCTTGTCCTCGCCCTCGGACTGGATGGCGGACAGGTCCACCTGGCCCTTGGCGACGGAGGCCAGTGACTTGCCCTCGAACTCGAACAGGTTGGACACCAGCCATTCGTCCACCCGGTCGGCCAGCAACAGCACTTCCACGCCTTTTTTCCGGAAAACCTCCAGGTGGGGGCTGGCCTTGGCGGCGGCCAGGGTGTCGGCGGTGAGGTAATAGATCTTGTCCTGGCCCTCCCGCATGCGGCCCAGGTAGTCGGCCAGGCTGACGCTTTCCTCGTCGGTCCGGGTGGTGCGGAAGCGCAGCAGTCTGGCGATGCGCTCCTTGTTGGCGTGGTCCTCGCCCACGCCTTCCTTCAGCACCTTGCCGAAGTGTTCCCAGACCTTGGCGTAGTCGTCCTTGCGGTTCTCGGCGAGGTCATCCAGCAGGTCCAGGGTCTTGCGCACGCAGCCGTTGCGGATCATCTCCATGTCCCGGGTCTCCTGCAGGATTTCCCGGGAGACGTTGAGGGGCAGGTCGGCGGCATCGATGACGCCGCGGATGAAGCGCAGGTAGGCGGGCATCAGCTTGCGCGCGTCCTCCATGATGAACACCCGCTTCACGTAGAGCTTCACGCCGGCCTTGGCATCCCGGTCCCACAGGTCGAAGGGGGCGTGGGCGGGCACGTAGAGCAGGGCGGTGTAATCCTGGCGGCCTTCCACCTTGACGTGGGTCCAGGCCAGGGGATCCTCGTAGTCGTGGCCCACGTGCTTGTAGAAGGCCTTGTATTCGTCCTCGGTGATGTCGTTCTTGGCGCGGGCCCAGAGGGCGTTGGCCCGGTTGGCGGTCTCCGTCTCGCCTTTCTCGTCGGTAAATTCCACCGGGATGGCGATATGGTCGGAATACTCGCGGATGATGGATTTGACGCGCCAGTCGTCGAGGAACTCGGCCTCGTCGTCCTTCAGGCGCAGCACGATCTCGGTGCCCCGCTCGGCTTTTTCCACCGTCTCCAGGCTGTACTGGCCGGCGCTTTTTCCACCCTCCTCGCCATCCATGGCGCATTCCCAGCGCACGCCATGCTCCTTGGTGAGGCCGGCGCGGCGGGTGGTGAGCGTCACCTTGTCGGAGACGATGAAGCTGGAATAGAAGCCGACGCCGAACTGGCCGATCAACTGGGCGTCCTTCTTCTGGTCGCCGGTGAGCTTGCCGAAGAATTCCCGGGTGCCGGACTTGGCGATGGTGCCGATGTGCTCGATCACCTCCTGGCGGCTCATGCCGATGCCGTTGTCGCGGATGGTGATGGTCCTGGCGTCCTTGTCCACGCCGACCCTGATCTTCAGCTCGGCGTCCTGCTCGAACAGGGCCGGGTCGGACAGGGCCTCGAAGCGCAGCTTGTCGGCGGCGTCGCTGGCGTTGGAAATCAGTTCCCTGAGGAAGATTTCCTTGTGGCTGTAGAGGGAATGGATCATCAGGTGAAGCAGTTGCTTCACCTCGGCCTGGAAGCCCAGGGTTTCCTTGGTGGCGGTTTCGGTCATGGCGGAGAACTCCCCTGTGAATAACAGGGGGTTTAAGTGGGGATCAACGGCGGCGCTTCAAGGGGGGGCGGCAAGCCGGTCAGGAACCGCCACCGGCATGGAGATGCCAGGAGCCATGGCCCTTGGCCCGCGCCTGGGCCAGGGCGATCTCGCCATCGGCCAGCAGGCTGTCGGCGCCGCCGGCCAAGTCATGGAACAGCACGATGCCGACGCTGACGGAAAGCGGGTTCCCAACACCGCCATCGGTCGTGGCATGGACGGCCACCCGGTTCAGGCCGCGCGCCAGCGCGACGGCCTCGGCCGACCCGATGCCGGGGAAAATCAGGGCGAACTCGTCGCCCCCAAGGCGCGCGGTCAAGGCGGGACCGGGGCTCAGTTTTTCGGCATGGCGGGCGAATTCCACCCGCGCGTGGTCGTCGTGGCCGGCGGATGCGCTCGCGGCGAGGAATTCGTCGATTTCGCACAGCAGCAGGGCGCCCTTGAGGCCGTTGGCCAGCATGGCATCCAGTTCCCGCTTGAAGGCGCGTCGGTTGTAGAGGCCGGTGACGCTGTCGTGCTCGGCCCGCAGCATGAGGCTGCGTTCGACCTGCCGGTAGTCGGTCACGTCCAGGCCAACGGAGAGGTAGGTGCGCTCGCCGGACGGGCTGTCCAGGCAGGAATGGAACCAGACCACGTCCCTTTCCACGCCGTCGGGGCGCTGGAAACCGCTTTCGCTGTGGAGTATCTCGCCCACGCGCATCCGGCCCAGGAGGGCGGCATGGTGATCGCGCTGCTGGCTGCTCATGAACACGCTGGAAAAGAAACACCCGGTCAAGCCACCGGGCTGGTAGCCGCTGGTGCGTACCGCGTTGACGTTGGCCAGACGGATGCGTTCATCGCGGCCGTAGGTCAGGATCAGGACAGGCGCGGTATCCAGGATGCCCGCCACGAAATCCCGCTCCTGTTCCAACTGGGTGGCCTGGGCCTGGAGCGAGGCGGCATGTTCCCTGGACTGGGAATGCAAGGCTTCCAGGGTATCGGCCAGGGCATGGGTCAACGCCTCCAGCTTGTCCACTTCGTCCCGATGGAGGCCCGGCCCGCCGCTCACCGGCAAGGCCGCGCGGGCCTCGGCGTAACGCGCCTCACCCAGAAGCGGCAGGGCATCCATGGCCTGGGAAAGGCGATTCATGGTGGGTCGCAGCAGCATGTACAGCAAGGCCAGGGACAGGACCAGGATCAGCCCGCCCAGAAGCAGGCTGGAGCGCATCGCGACGGCCATTTCCCGGCATTCGGCGGTAGTGTCGTGGATGGCGAGGAACTTGACCCCGCCCACGCCGGTCGTCGGTGCGTCGAAACGGTGGAAGCGGAAATGGCGGTCCGAGCGTTCCACCTGGAAAACATCGTCCCGGATCTCCCCGGGTTGCAGTGAGCGCAGCAGTTCCTGATAGGCGAAGCCGCCACTGACCGAGATGATGTGCCCGATCAGGCTTCCGCCCCGCGCATCCAGCACGGCCAGTTCCGCCCCCGACAAACGCCGGAAATCCAGGATCAGATCCTGCAGGCCGGCGGCGAGGATCACGGTGCCGGCATAATGGCCCCGTTCCACCAGGGGTACCGCCGTGATGTACAGGCAACGGGGCTCGCATTCGAGCCAGTGGCTGGGCGCCTCCCTGCCGCTTGCCTCACCGGCCAGCTTCCTGGTGTGTCCACCGGCATCGGCCATGCCCCAGTCGCCCAGGAGTTCGCCGCCCGGCGACAGGAAAGCGATGCGATCGAGGCCATGGTTCAGGTTGAGATCGGACCAGAAAGGGGCGAATACCCGGGCAAGACTCGGCTTGTCCGCCATCAGCAACGCGCCCCGCACGCCGGGAAGGTCGGACACCAGGGTTCCCAGGGAGTGCAGGCGCGCGGACTGATGCTGGAACAGGCGCCCCAGCAATTCGACGGCGCGTACCCGCTGCTCGGCCAGCGTGGTTTGCTGACGCTCGTCCAGCTGGTCCAGGGCCAGCCAGATGAATGCCGCCGTGATCACGGCAAGGGACAGCCCGGCGAACAGGAGGACCTTGAGCCGGATACTCAGGAAAAAAGGTTTGGTCCGCTCCGCCGCCACGTCGGAACCTCAGAACCGCCAGGCGGCCTGGAGCAGGAGCATGTCCCACTCTTGCGATTGCTGGTTGTATGGCGTATCCGCCGGGGACAACCAGGCGGTTCCATCGATTTGGTGCCATTCGGCGGACAGCGTCCATTGGTCGATGTCCTTGCGCACGCCGAGCGTCCAGTCCTTGGCGTAGCGAATCCAGGGATTCGCGCCGGCAATGCTGGCAAAGTCCTCGCCGCTGTGATCCGACTTGTCGAAATAGAACACGTCATACCTGAGAAAAACCTGCCAATCGCCGGAAAAACGACGCGTCGCCTGGACATACCAGGCCTCCGTGGTGTTATCCCTTTCCACGATCGGAATCCCGTACTCCCGGCTTCGAACCTCGGTTTGGCCGTATTCCGCGGTGACGGACCAATTCTCGCTGTTGTGTTCAAGGGACAACACCCAGGTCGAGAGATCGGTGTGACCGGCATTGAAGGGATCGACGACACCCGGCCGGTATTTGATCGCGAGGTCGCCAAGGCTCAGGCCGGCACGCCAAAGTCCACCTTCCCGCTCATACATGATCTGGCCAAGCCAGGAACTTCTACCGTGGAATTCGCCGCCAAAATCACGGCCCAACATCAGGTAGTTGAGATCGGAATCATCGACTTCCGGCTCGAAGGCGCTGATCTGCCATGACACCGCGTTATTGGCATGCTCCCGGTTTCCGTATAGCGAGAGCCCGGAGGCAACCAGCCAGAAATTACGGCCCCGATCCATATAGATGGACTGGGGCATGATGATTCCCGGGCGGGTATGGGCCACGTCCCGGGTGGTGTTGTAGAAGCCGAGGGGGTTCTTGAGCTTGCCCAGCCTGACGCCCACCTGGGTTTCCCCGTCGGCGAGCAGGCTGCGATCGACGAAACCGTAATCCAGGCGCAGATCGCCGTTGTCCGTTTCCCCGGCCCAGCGGGCCAGGGCCTGGCCGGAAACCAGCCAGTCGGGGGTGGGGCGCCAGGACAGGTTGGCGCCCGCTTCGCGCAAATCCCAGGCCGGCCCGCTGTCGCTGTTGCCGCCAAAATTGTTGTCGCTGGTGAGCGACATGCCCTGGCTGATGAAGCCATGGGCCTGGAGTCCCTCGCCCAGTTCCACGCCATGAACCGATGGCGCGAAGACCATCGTCCAGAAGAAGAGGGACGGCGCCCACCTAATCAATGCGGAGAATCTTGACCGGATCATGGGCTCTCGCCTTCCTGACATAGCCGATGGCGCCCGGTGTGGCGGCCACCCTGTTCATGAGTTCTTCTTCGCTGGAAACCTCGCTGGGAGCCTGGGCCATGCCGGAATACACCGAACGGTCCCAGGACTGGCGCAATTGATAGGGGAACAGATTGAGGCGCTCCTTGCAGAGGGCGCCGTGGGTGGGGTGCGGGTCGGGCAGGACAAAGACCCTGATGAGGGTGCCATCAGGCCATTTCACCTGGCGCATGCCGAAGATCGAGCGGGCGGTGGCCAGGGAGAGCGCATTCGGGGGAATCCCCTTGTGGGCGATGATTTCCACAGCCAGTGCGGATCCGCTGACCGGCGTCAGCATGAACATCAGCAACAGCGCATGACCTGCGCAAGCGCAGGTTTTCCGGAATATGGACCGGATTCCGACCTTCACTTCAAACCGAGCACGTCCTGCATGTCGAACAGGCCCGAGGGTTTTCCCGCCAGGAAGCGGGCCGCGCGCAGGGCGCCCAGGGCGAAGGTCATGCGACTGCTGGCCTTGTGGGTGATTTCCAGGCGCTCGCCCACCCCGGCGAACATCACGGTATGGTCGCCGACGATGTCGCCGCCCCGGACCGTCGCGAAGCCGATGGTGGAAGGTTCCCGCTCGCCGGTCACGCCTTCCCGGCCATACACCGCGCAGGATTTGAGATCGCGCCCCAGGGCGGCGGCCACCACCTCGCCCATGCGCAGGGCGGTGCCGGACGGCGCGTCCACCTTGTGGCGGTGATGGGCCTCGACGATCTCGATGTCGAAGCCCTCGTCCAGCACCCGCGCCGCCATGTCCAGCAGGCGCAGAGCCAGGTTGACCCCCACGCTCATGTTGGGGGCGAACACGACGGGAATGCGCTGTGCCGCGTCAGCGATGGCCGCCTTGCCGGCTGCGTCGAACCCCGTGGTGCCGATCACCGCGCCGACGCCATTGCGCGCGCAGGCTTCCAGGTGGCGCAGCGTCGCCTCGGGCCGCGTGAAATCGATCAGCACATCGGCGCCGTCGAGGGCGGCATCCACATCCTCGGTGACTTTCGCGCCCAGGTCGACCCCGATCAGTTCGCCGGCGTCGCGGCCGAGATGGGGATTGCCCGGGCGCTCCAGGGCCGCGCGCAAACGCATGTCCGGCGTCCCCGCCACGGCTTCCAGCAAGATCTTGCCCATGCGGCCGGACGCGCCGGCAACCACGACCTTGATCACTTCTTGCCCCCTTCCTGACCGCCGGCTCCAGGCGCCGCCTCCTGGCCCTTGACGGCGGCGGCCACCACGTCCCCCTCCAGGGCCTTGAGCCGTTCGTCCTCGAAAATCACCGTGATGCGCCGACTTTCCAGCAGCTTGCCGCCTTTCTCGTGGCGATAGACATAATCCCAGCGGTTGGCGCGGAACGGATCCACGATCAGGGGCGTACCCAATATGAAGCGGACCTGGGAAGGCGTCATCCCGGGCTTCAGCTTGTTCAGCATCTCCTGGTTGATGGCATTGCCCTGCTGGATGTCGATCTTGTGGGCGATGCGCTCCATGGGGTTGGACCAGCCGCCGCAACCCGTCGCGGCAAGCAACAGCAAGAAGGGAAAAAGGGAGCGTAAGTTGAGACGCATGGATCGGGGCGCGGTGCCTGTCTGGACGGAAAGCCGCGCTATGATAGCGGCATCTTCACCTTCCGTCATAAGGGACAATGGCCAATACGGATCAACTCAGGACCATGGGCCTCAAGGTCACCGGACCCCGGCTCAAGATACTCAACCTGTTCGAGCAGACCGATCGCCGGCACCTCACCGCGGAGGATGTGTATCGCCTGTTGCTGGCGGAAAACATCGACGTGGGCCTGGCCACCGTATACCGGGTGTTGACCCAGTTCGAGCATGCGGGCCTGCTGATCCGCCATCATTTCGACAACGACAAGGCGGTCTACGAACTCAACCGGGGGGGACACCACGACCATCTGCTGTGCCTGCAATGCGGCAAGGTGGAGGAGTTCTACGATCCCGAAATCGAGCGTCGCCAGCACGCCATCGCCGCCGAGCGGGGCTACAAGCTGGCCGAACACGCCCTCCATCTCTATGTGGAGTGCATCAAGGAAAACTGTCCGAACAGGAAAGACGGGTAGGGCGGGTTAGGTCGTAGGCCGTAACCCGCCGATCCTGGCGGATTACGCCGCAATGCGGCTAATCCGCCCCACTCCCTACTTCCCACCGCCCACTACCCGCTCCCGAGCATTTCCGCCGCATGGGCGCGAGTGGCCTCGGTGATCTTCACCCCGCCCAGCATGCGCGCCAGTTCGGCCACGCGGGATTCGCCCTCCAGCGCCGTCACCCCGGATACCGCCTTGCCATTCCGGCTTTCCTTGCTGACCCGATAGTGCCGGGCGGCGCGGGCCGCCACCTGGGGCAGATGGGTGACGCACAACACCTGCCGGCGTTCCCCCAGCTCGGCCAGCATGCGGCCGACGATTTCCGCCACGCCGCCGCCGATGCCCGCGTCCACCTCGTCGAACACCAGGGTGGCGGCGCCGGAAACACCGGACAACACGGTCTGGAGCGCCAGCCCGATGCGGGAGAGCTCGCCGCCCGAGGCGGTTTTCGCCAGGGACTTGACGCCCTGGCCGGCGTGGGGGGAAACGCGGAACTCCACCTCCTCCAGGCCGTGGGCGGCGGCCTCGCCGGGAACCAATTCCACCTCGAAGCGACCGCCCTGCATGGCCAGTTGCCCCATGGCGCCGGTGACCGCCCTGGCGAGCTGGGCGGCGGCCCTGGCGCGTTTCTTCGACAGGCTGTCCGCCACGCGGCGGTAGGCGGCCTCCGCTTCCGCTTCCGCCTGGGCCAGGGCCGCCGGATTGGCGGCGGCGCCGAGTTTTTCCAGTTGCGCGCGGGTTACGGCCAGATGTTCGGGAATTTCCTCGGGCCGGATGCGGAACTTGCGCGCGGCGGACTGCACCGCGGCCAGGCGCGACTCGGCCTGGTTCAGGGCCTCCGGATCCAGGTCCACCCGGTCGGCATAGCGGGCCAGTTCCCGCTCGGCCTCGTGCAGGGTCTCGGTGGCGCTTTCCAGCAGGGAAAGGGGCTCGGCCAGGGCCGGATCGATGCCGGCCAGTTCGGCCAGTTCGGCGCGCAGGCCGCGCAGGCGGTTCAACACCCCGGTTTCGTCCGAATCCAGGATTTCCCCGGCGGCCCGCGTTCCGGAGACCAGATCGGCGGCATGGGACAGGCGAAGATGGTCTTCCTGGAGTGTTTTCCAGCCTTCCGGCGTGAAATCCAGGGCGGCCAGTTCCTGTTCCATCCAGGCCAGGCGTTCCCGTTCCGCATCCTGTTCGCCGGCATGCCGCTCGGCGGACTGGCGGCGGGCGACGCAGTCACGCCAGGCCCGAAAGCAGCGCGCGCTGTCCGCGGCGAGGTCGGCGCCGCCGGCATATTCGTCCAGCAGGCGGCGCTGCTCGGCGGTCTTGAGCAGGGAGTAGTGGGCATGCTGGCCGTGGATGTCCACCAGGAATTCTCCCGCTTCCTTCAATTGCTGGGCGGTGGCGGGCCGGCCGTTGATGAAGGCGCGGGAACGCCCCCCCGCCTCGATGACCCGGCGCAGCAGCAGGCTGTCTTCCTCCCCGGCCAGATCGTTCTCTGCAAGCCAGTCGGCCAGGCCGGCCGCCCCGCCCAGGGAAAACTCGGCGGAGACTTCGGCGCGCGCGGCCCCCTCGCGCACCACGCCGGCATCGGCCCGTTCCCCCAGCACCAGCGACAAGGCGCCGAGCAGGATGGACTTGCCGGCGCCGGTCTCGCCGGTGAGCACCGCGAAACCGGGCTGGAAGTCCAGTTCCAGGCGCTCCACCAGGACGAAATCGGCGATGGAAAGGGTCAGCAGCATCTGGGGGATGGGGAATGGGGAATGGGGGATGGGAATACGAAGACCCGGGGGTTTCCCATTCCCCATCCCTCATTCCCCATTCCCGGTTTCACAGCTTCTCCCCCCAGTGCAGCTTCTGCCTGAGGGTATCGTAATAGTTGTGGCCTTCCGGGTGCAGCAGGCGCACGGTCTTGCCGGCGCGGCGGATCACCACCCGGTCGCCCACCATCAGGTCGGAGTGCAGCTGGCCGTCGAAGTGGACCCGGGCATCGCTGGCGTGGATCAGGTTGATCTCGATCTCGGAGCGGCTGTTCACGGCAATGGGCCGGGCCGACAGGGTGTGGGGGCAGATGGGCACCATCACCACCGCTTCCAGGGTGGGGTGCAGGATGGGACCGCCGGAGGACAGGGCGTAGGCGGTGGAGCCGGTGGGCGAGGCCACCACCAGGCCGTCGGCCCGCTGGCTGTAGACGAACTGGTTGTCGATGTAGACCTCGAACTCGATGAGCCGCCCCATGGTGCTCTTGCTCACCACCACGTCGTTGAAGGCGTAGGAGGCGATCAGCACGTCCTCGTGGCGCTCGACGCTGGCTTCCAGCATGATGCGGTCTTCCACCACGTACTGGCCGGACAGCATCTCGTCCAGGGTGGAGAACATGGTGTCGATGGAAACGTCGGCCAGGAACCCCAGGCGGCCCTGGTTGACGCCGATGAGGGGCACCTGGCTGTCCACCAGGCTGCGGGCGATGTTCAGAAGGGTGCCGTCGCCGCCCATGACGATGGCCACATCCACCTGGGCGCCGATCTCCTTCAGGGTGCTCACCGGATAGTCCCGCGCCTCGCAGGAATCGGCGGCATGGGCGGTGAGCATCACGGCATGGCCGCGCCGCCGCAGGTAGTCGGCGAGGCGCAGCAGGGAACCGGTGCTGGCCGGGCTGTTGAACTTGCCCACCAGCGCGATGGTCTTGAAATCGGCTTTCATGGCGTGAAATTATAGCCATCCACTTGGACCAATCTCCCATGGGCAAAAACCACGACCTGAACGACCGCGCCCGGCACCTGCTGAAATTCCTCGTCGAACGCTATATCGAGGACGGCCAGCCCGTCGGATCGCGCACCCTGTCCAAGCACAGCGACCTGAACCTGTCGCCGGCCTCCATCCGCAACATCATGTCGGACCTGGAGGAAGGCGGCTTCATCGTCAGCCCCCATACCTCCGCCGGCCGCATCCCCACCTCCCGGGGCTACCGGCTGTTCGTGGACACCCTGTTGACGGTGAAGCCCCTGGCCAGGGGCGAGGTGCGCCAGATCGAATCCACCCTGGCCCCCGACGACCCCCAGCGCCTGGTGAGCGCCGCCTCCCATCTGCTGGCGGAGCTCACCGCCCACGCCGGCGTGGTGCTCATCCCCAAACGGCGCAATCTGGGGCTGCGCCAGATCGAGTTCCTCAGCCTCTCCGACAAGCGCATCCTGCTGATCATGGTCACCGCCGAGGGCGAGGTGCAGAACCGGGTCATCCTCACCGACCGGCCCTACGACCCCGCCCAGCTGGTGCGCGCCGCCAACTACTTCAACGCCCATTTCGCCGGCCTCTCCTTCGAGCAGGTGCAACCGCGGCTGGCCGAGGAACTGGCCGCCCTCAAGTCCGATATCAGCCGCCTCATGGAAATGGTGGTGGCCGCCGGCACCGACGCCTTCAGCGGCACCGGCCAGGAATACGTGCTGTCCGGCGAGCGCAACCTGCTGGGCGCGCCGGAACTGTCCACCAACATGGTGCGCTTGCGGGAACTGTTCGGCCTGTTCGAGCAGAGGACCGAACTCATGCAACTGCTGGACGTCAGCCACACCGCCAGCGGCGTGCAACTCTTCATCGGCGCCGAATCCGGCGTGGCCTCCCTGGACGAGTGCAGCGTCATCGCCGCCCCCTACGAGGTGAACGGCGAGGTGGTGGGCACCCTGGGCGTCATCGGCCCCACCCGCATGGCCTACGAGCGGGTCATCCCCATCGTCGACATCACGGCCCGGCTGTTGTCCAACGCGTTGTCCTACCACTGAGGAAAGTTTGCTGTCGGCAGTCGGCAGTCGGCAGAATGAGTCTTGCTGACAACCGCCGACTGACAACTGATGACTTTCTATTACCCCGAACCCGCCTTCCGCCACGACCAGCCCGCCCGCGTCGGCATCCTGCTGATCAACCTGGGCACGCCGGAGGCGCCCACCGCCGGGGCCCTGCGACCCTACCTGAAGGAATTCCTGTGGGACCGGCGCGTGGTGGAAATTCCCCGACCAGTGTGGTGGCTGATCCTGAACGGCATCATCCTCAACACCCGGCCGAGGAAATCCGCCGAGAAATACGCCTCCATCTGGCGTCCCGAGGGTTCCCCCCTCAAGCACTTCACCGAGCGCCAGTGCCTGCTGCTGGGGGAGGAACTGGCGCGCCGGATGGCCGAACCGCCTCTGGTGGATTACGCCATGCGTTACGGCAAGCCCGCCGTCGCCGACAAGATCCGTGACCTGAAGGCCCGGGGCGTGGACCGGCTGCTGGTCGTGCCCCTTTACCCCCAGTACGCCGCCAGCAGCAGCGGCTCCGCCCTCGACGCGGTATGGCAGACCCTGCTGCGCACCCGGAATCCGCCCGAGTTGCGGGCGCTGCGCCACTTCCACGACCACCCGGGCTACATCGCCGCCCTGCGCCAGAGCATCGAGACCCATTGGGCGCAGCATGGCCGCCCGGATGTGCTGGTCATGAGTTTTCACGGCGTGCCGCGCCGTTCCCTGGACCTGGGCGACCCCTACCATTGCGAATGCCACAAGACCGGCCGGCTGCTGGCGGAAAGCCTGGGTCTGTCGTCCGAGCAATACCGGGTCACCTTCCAGTCCCGCTTCGGCAAGGCCGAATGGCTCCAGCCCTACACCGACAAGACCCTGGAGGAACTGGGCCGGGCCAAAACCCGGCGGGTGGACATCGTCTGCCCCGGCTTCGTGGCGGACTGCCTGGAAACCCTGGAGGAAATCGCCCTGGAGGGCAAGGCCAGCTTCCTCAATGCCGGCGGCGGCGAGTTCCGCCACATCCCGGCCCTCAACGACCGTCCTTTCTGGATCACCACCCTGGCGGACCTGGTGCTTTCCCAACTCGGTGGCTGGCTGGCGCAAGACCGCGGCGACAGCGCCGGAAGCGCGGAACTCGAGCAAAGGCTGCGGCGCGCCCGCGCCCTGGGCGCAAAGAACTAGCGCTTGCTTGCGGGAGTCCGCGTTAGCCCCGAGGACCGCTTGGCGCCCTGATCGCAAGGCGCGAAAACCTATCGGCGATACCTCGGGAAGGCGCGCCAATATTAGAGTTTGCTTGTTGACCGGTATAAAACCCCCATGCCAACATGCCACGGCGCTCGCAGTTGACCTGGATCATGGCGGCTTTTTTGCCGCGCCCATCTCCGGTCTCCGTCGAGTTCGGATCGCCTGGCGGGCAACCGCCGTTTTTCGCTCAACTGGAGGAGCTCATGAAGAAAACTCTCGCCTTGACCCTGCTCGTCGCGGGCACCCTGGGCGCGGTCGCGTCGGCCCAGGCGGTCGACGCGCGCGCCCGTTTCATGGCCGCGAACTGCGCCTACTGCCATGGCCCCGACGGCAAGAGCCGCGGCGCCATCCCCAGCCTCGCCGGCCTGGAGAAGGGCTATTTCGTCGAGCAGATGAAAGCCTTCCGCGACGGCAAGCGCGAAGCCACGGTCATGCAGAAACACGCCATGGGTTACACCGACGCCGAGTACGAGGCGATGGGCGCCTGGTTCGCGGCCATCAAGTAACCCCATTCAAGGAGAAGAAACATGGCATTTGATCGTCGCGAATTTCTGAAAGTCTCCGCCGGGGTCGCCGGCGCGACTACTCTGGCCACCCTGGCCGGTTGCGCCACCAGTTCGGCGCCGGCTGTCGCTGGCGCCAATCCCAAGGTGGTCATCGTCGGCGCCGGCTTCGGCGGTTCCACCTGCGCCCGCTATCTGAAGATGTGGGACCCGAAGATCGAGGTCACCGTCATCGAGCCCAACGACAAGTTCACCTCCTGCCCGTTCTCCAACACGGTGCTGGCGGGCATCAACAACATGGAGGACATCACCTTCGGCTACGACCACGTCAAGAAGGTGGTGAACAACTGGGTGCAGGACACGGTCACCGGCATCGACACCGCCGGCCGCACGGTGAAGACCGCCGGCGGCAAGACCTTCGGCTATGACCGCCTGGTGCTGGCCGGCGGCATCGAACTGCTGTTCGACAAGGTGCAGGGCTACAACGCCGAGGCCCAGCAGATCATCAAGCACGCCTGGAAGGCCGGCCCGGATCAGACCGGGGTGCTGCGCAAGCAACTGGAAGCCATGCCCGACGGCGGCACCTTCGTCATGTCCGTGCCCATGGCCCCGTACCGCTGCCCCCCCGGCCCCTACGAACGCGCCTGCACCGTGGCCAGCTACTTCAAGAAGGCCAAGCCCAAGTCCAAGATCATCGTCCTGGACGGCAATCCGGACATCGCCTCCAAGAAGGGCCTGTTCCTGGCCGCCTGGAAGAAGCACTTCGGCTTCGGCACCGCCGACAGCATGATCGACTACCGGCCCAACAACATGCCGCGCTCCGTGGATCCCAAGAAGATGATGGTGGGCACCGAGTTCGACGACGTGAAGGGCGACGTGATCAACGTGGTGCCGCCCATGCGCGCCGCCGCGATCTGCGCCATGGCGGGCGTGCGCAACGATTCCTCCGGCACCTGGTGCCCCATCGACTTCCGCACCTTCGAGTCGTTGACCGTCAAGAACGTGCACATCCTGGGCGACTCCACCCTGACCAACTTCCCGAAGTCCGGCTCGGTGGCCAACAACACCGCCAAGATGGCCGCTTCCGCCATCGTGGAAATCTTCAACGGCCGGGAGCCGGATGCCGCCCCCGTGGTCACCAACACCTGCTACTCGGCCACCGGCATGGGCACCGCCTTCCACGTGGCCACGGTGTTCCGCTATCAGGCCGCGAAGAAGGCCGACGATGGCAAGGTCACCCCGGCTTCCATGGTGGCCCAGAAGGGCGGCGGCGTTTCCAAGGAAGAAAGCGAACTGGAGTTCGCCTACATGGATGCCTGGGCCAAGAACGTCTGGGCCGACACCCTGGGATTGCCCGAGAACTTCAACTACACCGTCAAGGGCTGAGCCCGAGACCTTCCCGAAAGAGGGGCTTCGGCCCCTCTTTTTTTCACCTTCCTGTTTCCGCCCTCCCTCGCCGGCCAGCCTGGCCACGCGCCAGGGCCTTGTCGGCGACAGCCGTGGAATCACCCGGCCGTCACACCGCGCCGATCAGATTTCCAGCACCTGGCCTTCGCGCAGGGCCTGGAAGGGACGTGAACCCGCCGACGCCAGTTGCTCCAGGATGCCCGCCTCGCCGCCGGGCTTGAGGTGGGTGATCCAGACCAGGGGCCCGGGTTTCAGGCTCGCCAGGTCGGCCGCCAGGCGGGCCGGGTGATAGTGGCGGGAGGCATGGGCAATCTCGCGCTGCTCGTCATGGAACGAGCACTCCACCACCAGGTGCAACAGGTCGGGGGTCATTTCCGCCAGATCCCACAAGGCGGGGTGGCTGTCGGTGTCGCCGGAAAACAGCAGGCTGCCGGCCCGACCCCGCAGGCGATAGCCGGTGGCGGGCACCACATGGTGGGCCGGGATGGCGGTGATTTCCCGCTCGCCCAAAACCACGGGCTGGCCGAGGGCGATGGGGGAATAACGCAGGAACGGCGCCGCCACCGACGGGATGCGGGAGAAATCCGGCCAGATGCGCCAGTTGAACAGGTGATCCTTGAGGATTTCCAGCACCTCGGGAATGGCATGCAGCACCATCGGGCCTTCCCGCTCGCCGGCCACGCTGTCCAGCAGCAGGGGCAGGCTGAGGATATGGTCCAGGTGGCTGTGAGTGAGGAACACGTGGTCGATGCGGGCCAATGCCTCCCGGGACAGCCGGGTCACGCCGGTGCCGGCATCCAGCAGGATGTCGTCGTCGATCAGGAACGACGTGGTGTGGCGACCATCGCCGATCCCCCCGGAACAGCCCAGCACCTCGATGCGCATCGGCGCGCTCCTACTTGGTGGTGAAGGTGAACACCCCGTCCCAGTTCGGCCCGGGCGGATTGAAGCGGAAATGGGTGACCCGGTCCAGATAGACCTGATAGAGCTGCCGGGGTTGCAGGCGGCCCAGTTCCATCAGCTTGATCTCCGCCTCGTCCCAGTGCTGGGCCTCGTAGTCGGCATAGGCGGCGGCGAATCGCTCGGCTTCCGCGAGACGCTCCGGCGGCAGTTCGGCGGCGATGCCCAGGGGTTCGTGGATGGCCACCGGCACGTCCTTGCCCTTCACGCGCACCCGGTCGATCTGCTGAAAGGCGATGTCCGGGCACTCGGCGCGGGTGGCTTCACCCACCAGGATGCCGACGCCGTACTGGCGGGTGAGCGCCTCCAGGCGGGAGGCCAAGTTCACCGCGTCGGCCATGACGGTGTAGGCCATGCGGAATTCGGAGCCCATGTTGCCCACGCTCATGCGGCCGGTGTTGACGCCCACGCCGATCCTGACCGGCGGCCAGCCCCGGGCTTCCAGGCGCGGATTCAGTTCCGGCAGGGCCGCCTGCATGGCCAGGCCGGCCAGGACCGCGTCCCGGGCGTGGTGCTCGTCGCTCATGGGGGCGCCCCAGAAGGCCATGACGGCATCGCCGATGTACTTGTCGATGGTGCCCCGGCCATCCTGGACCACCCGGGTCATGGTGGACAGGTACATATTGAGCATCTCGGCCAGTTCTGCGGCTTCCAGCTTCTCCGAGAAATGGGTGAAGCCGACGATGTCCGAGAACAGCACCGTCATCACCCGGGATTCGCCGCGCAGGCTGTAGCGGGCCGGATCCTTGGCCATCTCGTCCACCAGTTCCGGCGGGATGTACTGGCCGAACAGCTTGGTGATCTGGGCCTTGGAACGGGCCTCGACGAAGAAGCCGTAGCTCATGTTCAGCACGAACAGGCCCCACACCGCCAGCAGCGACGCGGCCAGTGGGAGTTGGGCATGCGCGCCGGTCCAGGCATAGAAGTTCGCGGCGGTGAGCGCCACCGTGAGTCCCAGGGTGGCGAGGGCGGCCCACAAGGGGGTGGCGATGGGCAGCAGGGCCGCCAGCAACAGGCCGACGACGGCGATGGCCGCCACTTCCAGGCCGGCGATGCCCACGGGTTCCCACTTCACCGTGCCGTCGAGGATGCCGGAGATCAGGTTGGCGTGGATTTCCACGCCCGGGAACACCTTGGAGACCGGCGTCACGCGCAGATCCATGATGCCCGGCGCGGTGGAGCCGATCAGCGCGATGCGCCCTTCCAGGCTGGCGGCGGGAGCGCGGGCATGGATCACGTCGCTGGCGGAGAGATAGGCGAAGGCATCGGCGGCGCGATAGGGCACCAGGGCCCGGGCGGCGGCGTCCACGGGAATGCGCAGTCCGTCCAGGTCCAGCACCGGGGGCCGGTGGCCCGCGGCGGGCATCGGCTTGAGCATCTGGCTGCCCATGCCGGCCATGGTGGTCATCAAGGCCAGGGAACCGAAGCAGCGGCCCCGGTGTTCCATGATCACCGGCATGCGCCGGGCGACGCCGTCGAAATCCGCCTCCATGTTGAAGAAGGCGGCGCCGGCCGCCTTGTCCTGGAGGCGCTCGAGGTTGGCGTTGTAGCCGCTGGCCACCAGGGGCGCGATGCCCCGTCGCTTCAGTTCGGCGCAGTCGACCACGGGGGCGGGCAAGCGGCCGACGATCTCGGGCCGCTCGGCGAAATTGAAATAGAAGCCCAGGACCGACGGTCCCGTGGCCAGCGCCTCGGCGAGCTTGCCGTCATAGTCCAGCTGGGGGCGGATGCGCGCCAGGCTGGCGCTGAAGCCGCCATCGCCGGCCAGGGGGCCCCGGGCGAGATTCTCCAGGACGGGCAGGCCGGAGCTCTGGTCGGCTTCGGCGAACACCACGTCGAAGCCCACCGCCGCGACGCCGTACTGCTCGAACAGATTGCGGGTCAGCCGCGCGGTCTGCTCCCGGGGCCAGGGCCAGCGGCCGATCTCCTTCAGGCTCTTCTCGTCCACGTCGACGATGACCACCCGCTCGTCCACCCCGGGAGCCTGGAACACGCGGACTTTCAGGTCGTACAGGGCGGCATCCAGCTGGGCGATGAAGCCCAGGTTGTACACGCCGCCCGCGTGCCCCAGCAGCAACAGCAGCAGCACCAGGCTGACGCCCAGTTGGCCGAGAAAACGCCGGCTCTTCAAGGTCATGTGGCCACTCCGTCGCGACGCGGGTCAGCGCAGCCGATAAAAACGCTTTTCCCCGGCCTGCCCCTCGGGCAGCCCGTCCAGCCTGTCCCCCGCCGCCTCCGAGAGATGCTCCAGGCGATCCTCGGGCAGGGGATGGGTCTTGAACAGCAGGGAAACGCTCTTGTCGCTCTTGGCGACGTGGCCGATCTCGGCCAGCACCGCCGGCAGGGCATAGGCGTCGTAGCCGGCGCGGGCGGTGAGCACCATGCCGATGCGATCCGCCTCGTACTCCGCGTCCTTGTCCAGCCCCCGGGCCACGATCTCGGCGCCGTTGCCGATCAGGTTCTGCACCACCTGGCTCTCGTCCTTGAGCTTGCGACCGAGAAAACCGCCCAGGGCGGCGATGCCCTGGGATTGCTGCAGCAGCTTGAGATGGTGCTTGCGAATCACGTGGCCGATTTCATGGCCCAGGACGCCGGCCAGTTCGGCCTCGTTGCGCAGCTTCCGGTACAGCCCCTTGGTGAGGAAGACATAGCCGCCGGGCGCCGCGAAGGCATTGAGGTCGTCCGTGTCGATGACGCCGAAATGCCATGCCAGGTCGGGCCGCTCGCTTTGCAGGGAGACCCAGCGGCCGACCCGGTTGACGTAGCGCTGCAGCGTGTCATCCCGGACCAGGGGCGCGGCGCCGAGCAGATTGCCGGCGATCTGCTGGCCGATGCGCGCCTCCTCCTCCGGCGAGGCATTGCCGCCGAGCAGGGCCTTCAGCAACTGGTCCCGGGGCTTTTCCGGCTTGGCGGTTGGCGCGGCGGGCGCGGTGGGCTGGGTCGGCGCGGTGGGCGTGGCGGGTTGCCGGGGGGCTTCCGCCGGCGGTGGCTTGAGCAGGCCCTTGAGGATGTCATCCAGCCCGCCGGCCCGGGCCGGGCCGATCCCCAGGGCGGCCGCCGTCAGCAAGGCCAGGATGGGTTTGACTGAGAAGGCGTGGATTTTCATGGTTCGTTCCCTTTCCAGGAGGCGTTGTTTGCCGCCGCCCCCGGCGGCGGCAGGTAGGGCAGCGCGCTCGCCCGGAGTCCGGCGGCCTGGGCGAACTGTTCCGCCTCGGCGCGCCCCAGGGCGTAGCCACCCAGCAACTGGAGTTCGGCGGCGTTGAAGCTGGCGGCTTTCAGCACGGCTTCATCGAGGCCGCGCACCCCCGCCACCGCCACCACCCTGCCCGGATCCCGCGCGGTGGTGCCGACCTCCACCAGTCCGGCCAGATCGGCGCCGCCCTGGGCACCCTGGCGCACGGAAAGCACGCGCACCCAGCCGCTGGCGCCGCCGGCGGCGATCCGGGTCCAGCCGCCCTCGCTGGCGACGACGCGCACGCTGGCGCCCTTGGCCAGGCGTTTCACCACGCTGGCGGAGGCCGACGGCGCGGTCCGCAGATCATCCTCCCTGAGCATCACGGAGGCGACACCCTCGGGCCTTGCGGCGGCCTCCCCGGGCCCGGCCGCCTGGCGGGGGGGTGTCCCCATGGCCAGCGCCGCGCCCCAGGCCAGCCAGAACAGTCCGATCAGGACGCTCCTCACTGGCCGTCGCTCCACGAACTCGGCCTGTTTTCCCGCTGCTGGCCCTTGGGGTCGGGCAGATAGGCGACACTCGCCGGACGCAGGCCCGCGTCTCGGGCGTGGCGCTCGGCATCGCTCCGGTTGCTGGCGTAACGATCCAGCAGCAGGAGTTCGTCGGGATTGAAGCGGGCCAGCCTGAGTTCCTCCTCGTTGAGGCCGCGCAGGCCGGCCACCGCCACCACCTTGCCGGGATCCCGCTTGCTGGTGCCGGCCTGGACGAGGCCGAGCACGTCGCCGGCACCGGCGGCCGGCGCGCTGGATTTCACCGCCAGGATGCGTACCCAGCCGGTTTTCCCGGCGCTGGTGACCTGGGTCCAGCCGCCCTGGCGGGCGAGGATCTCCACCGACGCCCCCTTGGCGACCCGGCCGAGGGATGCCGCGGCGGCGCTGGCCGTGGCCTTCAGCTCGTCATCCTTGAGCATGACGCCGGGCGCGGCGAACGCCGGCGTTGCCAGCAAACAGGCACAGAACAGCGCGATTCTCGGTTTCATGGCGACACCTCCGTCAACGGCCGAATGATACAACCGCCATCGCCGGGAAATCCCCGGTAGTAAGATTCCGCCATGGCCCTCCTCACCAACTTCCTCACCCGCCGGGGCGCCGCGCTGCTGGCCACCGGACGCATCTGGCGGGACACCCTGCGCTTCGCCGGCGCGGCCACCATCACCGCTTTCACGCCCTCGGCCTACAACAGCGCCACCCGTACCGTGGTGATGAAGCAGATCTACTTCACCGCCTGGCAGATCCTGCCCGGCTTCACCCTGTTCGCCGCCCTGCTGTCCTACGTGCTGATCCAGATCGTGGTGACCACGGCGGCCCGGTACGGGCTTTCGGAGTACGCCCTGGAAGTCTCCATGCGCCTGCTGGTGCTGGAATTGCTGCCCCTGATCACCGCCCTGTTCGTGGCCCTGCGCTCCGGCTCCGCCATCAACACCGAGGTGGCGCTGATGCGGATCCATGGCGAGATCGAAGCCCTGGAGGATGCCGGCGTGGATACCCTGCGGCTGGAATTCATGCCCCGGGTGATCGGCGGCATGATTTCGGTGCTGGCCCTCACCGCCGCCTGCAGCGTGCTGGCCCTGGTGCTGGCCTACCTGGCGGTCTACGGCCCGCAAACCTGGAGCTTCCCGGACTTCACCCGGGTCATGGGCAAGGTTTTCCCCGCGCCCATCCTGCTCGGCCTGCTGCTCAAGAGCCTGATATTCGGCCTGGCGGTGACGGTGATTCCGGTGACCGAGGGCCAGGCCACGCCGCGCAAGCTGTTCATGGCGCCCATTTCGGTGCTGCGCGGCATGGTGCGGCTATTCTTCGCCCTGATGCTGATCGAGGTGGCCTCCCTGGCCATCAAGTACATATGAAATACCTATGAACCTGCTGGTGAAATGGATGGCCGACGACGCCGAGCGCCGGGCCTGCATCGCCGAACACCCGGATTCCATCCTGGTCTCGCCGGACATGCCCCTGCGCGCCAACCTCTCGGTGCTGGACAACATCGCCCTGATTCCCCAGTACCGGGACAACCTGGGCTATGACCCGGCCGCCGACCAGGCCTGGAGCCTGCTGCTGCGGGCCGGCGCGGAGAGCGCGGCCTTCAAGCGCGACCCGGACCTCACCCACGCCGAGCGCTTCGTGGCCAAGCTGTTGCGGGCCGTCATCGGCCAGCCCCCTGTCATCCTGGTGGATCGTCCGGGTATGCTGTTGCCCGACACCCATTACCCGCCCCATATCGACGCCCTTCTGGACAAGCTCGCCGACGCCCTCAACGACTGCTGGATCCTGGACTACCGATGGAACGCGCCCCTGTACCCGAACCGGTGAAACGCCCGATCGTGCCGCCCCTGGTCAAGAACCTGGAATTCAAGATCGGCCTGCTGCTGGCCTTCACGGTCCTGCTGGTCGGCGCCTTCGTGCTCTATGCCTTGTATGCCCGGGGCGCCTTCCAGATCACCCAGAACCTGATCCTGACGGCGCCGGACGCGGAGGGCGTGACGGTGGGCATGCCCATGACCTTCTCCGGCTTCCCCATCGGCAAGGTCAGGCGCATGGACCTGACCGAGGACGGCAAGGTGCATATCGAGATCGCCGTGCCCCAGCAGGATGCCAGGTGGCTGCGCCAGAACAGCGTCTTCACGCTGGAAAAATCCCTGGTGGGCGGCGCCAAGATCAAGGCCTTCACCACCGACCTGAAGGACAAGCCCCTGGAGGACGGCGCCCGGCGCGACCTGCTGACCGGCGATGTCAGCCAGGAAATCCCCGTGCTGGTGGAAAAGGTGAAATCCATCCTGGCCAATGTCGATGCCATGACCAACACCGAATCGTCGATCAACCGCGGCCTGGCCAACGTGGCCACCGTTACCGGCCGCATGGCGGGGGAATACGGTGTGCTGGAAGGCGTGCTGGGCGGCCCGGAAAAAGCCCACCAGGTCGTCGCCGCCCTGGAGAAGGCGAATTCCCTGCTGGCCAACCTCAATGGCGTCTCGCTGAAGGTGGACGGCATCCTGGCCAAGGCTGACAGCCAGGTGTTCGGGCCCGAGGGCGTCATGGACCAGACCCGGCAATCCGTGGCCAAGGTGAACGGCATCCTGGGCGATGTCCGGGAAAGCCTGAAGAAGGCCGACGCCATCCTGGCCAACGCCCAGACCGCCAGCGCCGACGTGGCCAGGATCACCGGCAACGTCAGCGCCGCCACCACCGACATGGCCCAGTTGCGGGTGGAAATTGACGACAGCGTGCGCAAGGTCAACCACCTGATCAACGAGATCAACAGGAAATGGCCCTTCGCCCGGGACGTGGAGATCAGGACACCATGAAATTGACAGTCGACAGTCCTCAGTGGGCAGTAGGCAGTCTGTTGCTCGCGGCCATGCTGCTGGTGGGCTGCTCCGGCGGGCCGCCGCCGGCGGACTGGAAGATGAACGCGGTGAGCCTGCTGGAAAGCACCCAGAAACGCTGGCTGGAAGGCGACACCGGGGCGGCGGAACTGGCCCTGGCCAAGACCCGGACGGAAATCGCCCGCTCCGGGCGCGCCGACCTGCTGGCGCGGGCGGAACTGGCCGCCTGCGCGGCCCGGGTGGCCAGCCTGGATTTCGCGCCCTGCGCCGCCTACGACAAACTGGCCGCGGACGCGTCCGCCGGCGATGGGGCCTATGCCCGCTTCCTGGCCGGCGACTGGCGCGGACTGGACGCCAAGTTGTTGCCGGCCCACTACGCTCCCCTGCTGGGGACTGCGGACGATGCCGCCGCCAACAAGGCGGTGGCGGGAATCAAGGAGCCCCTGCCCCGGCTCGTCGCCGCCGCCCTGTTGCTCAAGACCGGGCGGGCCGATCCCGCCACCCTGGCCCTGGCGGTGGACACCGCCTCCGAGCGGGGCTGGCGCCGGCCGCTGCTGGCCTGGCTGGAGGTGGAACTGAAACGCGCCAGGGACGCGGGCGACAGCGCGTCCGCGGGACGCATCCAGCGCCGCATCGACCTGGTCATGGCGAGCGGCGGCAAACCCGCGCCCTGAGATCGCCCGCCCGGGGCGCACCATGGCGACCGGGCGGAATCCGGAGCACGGATAAGCGGGGCCCCGGCCGCCTCCGATAACGCCGAATAACGAAGCAACGCAAGTCCGGGACTGGTCAATTCCGACTAGTCCGCTTTGTTTATTAGCAGTTGCTTATATAATCGCGCCCACTATTACACGGAGAAGACAACATGGATTGGCTCGTCCATCCCTGGCCCTGGTATGTGGCCGGCCCCCTGATCGGCCTGATGGTGCCGCTGATGCTGTTCATCGGCAACCGCTCCTTCGGCATTTCCAACAACCTGCGCCACCTGTGCGCCATCACCCAGCCCCCCACGGTGGAGGTGGATTTCTTCCGCTACAACTGGAAGGAACACATCTGGAGCCTGGTATTCGTCATCGGCACCGGCCTGGGCGGTTATCTGGCCGGCGTGGTGTTCGCCGATCCCGAGCCCGTGCAACTCAGCCAGGCGGCCCGCGACATGCTGCTGTCCTGGGGCTTTCTGTTGCCCAGCGGCAGCCTGGTGCCGGACGAACTGTTCCAGCCCAGCGTGCGCAACTTCACCTTCCTGTTCGCCTGCGGCGTGCTGGTGGGTTTCGGCACCCGCTATGCCGGCGGCTGCACCTCCGGCCACGCCATCACCGGCCTGTCCACCCTGCAACTGCCATCCCTCTACGCGGTCCTGGGCATCTTCGGCGGCGGCCTGATCGCCTCCTGGTTCCTGGTTCCCCGCATGCTGATCGGTTGAGGCCGCCATGACCCGCTACCTGCCCTATCTCCTCGTCGGCGTGATGTTCGGCTTTGTCCTGGTGAAGTCGGAAGCCGCTTCCTGGTATCGCATCCAGGAGATGTTCCACTTCCAGAGCTTCCACATGTTCGGCATCCTGTTCTCCGCCATCGCCACCGGTTTCCTCAGCATTCAGATCGTCAAGCGCCTCGGCCGGAGGAATGCCCTGGACGGCCAGGCCATCGACATCCCGGAAAAATCCCCCGGCACCGTCAGCTATGTGGTGGGCGGCCTGGTGTTCGGTTTCGGCTGGGGGCTCATCGGCCTGTGCCCCGGCCCCATGTTCGCCCTGGCCGGCACCGGCTCCCTGGGGGCCATCGTGGTCCTGGCCGGCGCCCTGCACGGCACCTGGCTGTACGGCGCCCTCAAGCAGCACCTGCCCCATTGACCCCTCCCGCTCAGAAGGCCCCTGGAAGGCAAGTTCCGATCAGAATTATTCATAGTCTGATCCAAGGGTTTTTTTGACAGCCCCCCCCTTGGGGGCTAACCTTGCGCCGGCTTTTTCGCCGTCCGCTTACGCAACGTTTGGAGGAGAACATCATGCGTATCAGCACCATCACCCTGGCCGCCGCCGGCCTGCTTTCCCTATCCGCCCAGGCGGCTCCCCTGATGTCCGCCGACTGGGCGACGCAGGCCTGCGCCTACTGGAACACCAACCCCGCCCTCACCACCGAACTGGCCGAGAGATGGGCCAAGAACGACGGTGGCCGCGGCCACAAGATCATCCACATGTACCGTACCGATTGCGGCGAGGCCAGCAAGGTGGAAATGACCATTTCCACCAAGGGCGGCAAGACCACCTGCGTATATGCCGGCAAGATCCAGCACGCCGAGCTCGACTACGACATGGACTACCTGATGCACGCCGAGACCAAGCGCTGGAAGGAAATGGGCGCCGGCGAGTACGGCCCCATGCGCGCCATGATGTTCGGCCGCCTCAAGTTCGACGGTCCCAAGGGCGAAGCCATGAAGGTCATGGGCCCCTTCGAGCAGTTCCTGCTGATCCCCGGCAAGGTGCCCGGCGAGGATGCCTGCCCGAAGTAATCGTCCACGCTCCGCATGAAGCCCGCCTCGGCGGGCTTTTTTCTTGTGCGCCGCCACCGCGCGGCGCCCCCCGTGGCGGGCGCGCCGAATCGCCGGCATGGGTTTTGACCTGGCCCGGCCGCGAGCGCATGATTTCCGCCGTCATCGGCCCGCTTCCCCCGGCCGCCATCTTTTCAACGAGGACACCCCATGATCCGGTTCGTGCACTGCATGATGCGTCGCTCGGACGTCGATGAAACCGAGTTCCGGCGCTTCTGGAACAGTCCGGAATTCGATGCCCTGAACCAACGCCTGGCCACCCTCATCGAGCCGATCCAGGCCCGGCGGACCCTGGTGCTGAACATCGACGAGAACCAGAAGCTGATGCACGAGCGCGGTGGCGCCGAACCCTTCGACGCCATGCTGGAGCTCTGGTTCGACAATGGCCGGGCCCTGCAGCGCTTCAACGCCGACCCCGGTTACCGGGCCCTGATGGCGGAAATGGAAGCCCTGCAGGCCCGCTTCGTGGACTTCAGCCGCTCGGTGCGCTTCTTCACCGAGTGGGGGGACTGACCGGAGCCCGGCCTCGCCCCGACCTCCGGCTGACACCAGCCCCCCTCCGCGCCCACGGATACCGCCGTCATGACCCTGCGCGCCCTCCTGCTCGACTTCAATTCCTACTTCGCCTCGGTGGAGCAGCAACTGCGGCCGGAATTGCGCGGGAAGCCCGTGGGCATCCTGCCGGTGATGGCGGAGACCACCTGCTGCATCGCCGCCAGCTACGAGGCCAAGCGCCTGGGCATCAAGACCGGCACAACAGTGGCGGAGGCGCGCCGGCTCTGCCCCCGGGTGGTATTCGTCGAGGCCAGGCCCTCGGTGTACGTGGAGATGCACCACCGCCTGATGGACGTGGTGAACGGCGTCATCGCCATCACCGAGGTGCTGTCCATCGACGAGGTGGTGTGCGAGCTGACCGGCAGCTGGCGGCGGGAGGACGTGGCGGTGAAACTGGCGCGGGAAGCCAAGGCCCGCATCCGCGACCGGGTGGGCGAATGCCTGACCAGTTCGGTGGGCATCGGCCCCAACCGCTTCATCGCCAAGATGGCCTCCAACATGCAAAAGCCGGACGGGCTGACGGTGGTGCATCAGGAAGAACTGCCCCAGGCCCTCTACCGGCTGAATCTCGGCGACATCCACGGCGTCGGCCGCGCCATGCTGGCGCGCCTGGAACGCCACGGCATCCACAGCGTGGAAGCCCTGTGCCAGGCGGACCGGGCCACCCTGCGCCGGATATGGGGCGGCGTGGAGGGCGAGCGCCTGTACGACCGCCTGCGCGGCGTGGACGTGCCGGTGGTGCCCACCCGGCGCGGCAGCATCGGCCATTCCCACGTGCTGCCCCCCACCCTGCGCTACGACCAGGGCGCCTACGCGGTGTTGTCCAAGCTCACCCAGAAGGCGGCCCGACGCATGCGGGCGGAAGGCTTCCTGGCCCAGCGACTGGAGGTATGGGTGGACTGGCGGCATCGCGATCCCTGGGTGGTGGAGGGCCGCTTCAACGCCCTGTCCGACACCCTGGGCTTCCTGCGCATCCTGGATACGCTATGGGCCGAGCGGCCCCGGGGCCGGGAACCCATCAAGGTGGGCGTGGTGCTGAAGGGCCTGACCCGGGCCAACCAGGCCTCCCTGCCCTTGTTCCCGGAAGCGGATGCGCCCC
>WBZL01000065.1_pt1 | contig 97677 bp, 91 predicted proteins | sample 5204291 | NCBI WGS metagenome assembly WBZL01 (sample SAMN12344345, study PRJNA552823) | activated sludge metagenome | biome: Activated sludge suspended growth; feature: Nitrification reactor; material: Wastewater; isolation source: activated sludge from nitrification reactor of wastewater...
GACGAGGTTGCTGGCGGGGACGTGGACGTCGTCGAAGAAGACCTCGTTGAAGTCGAGGTCGTCGGGGGAGATGAACGAGCCGAACGGCCGGCGGGTGAGGCCGGGGGAGTCGGTCGGGATGATCAGGACGCTGATGCCCTTGTGCTTGGGGACGTCGGGGTCGGTGCGCACGAAGGCGAGGATGAAGTCGGCGTCATGCGCCCCGGAGGTCCACACCTTCTGGCCGTTGACCACGAAGTGGTCGCCGTCGAGCACGGCCCGGGTGCGCAGGCCGGCGAGGTCGGAGCCGGCGTCGGGCTCGGACATGCCGAGCGCGGCGGTGATGTCGCCCCGCAGCAGCGGCACGGCCCACTTCTGCTTCTGCTCCTCTGTGCCGAACCCGAGCAGCGACGGGCCGATGATGGTGAGGCCCTGGGGGTTCTGAGTGACGTCGATGCCCCGGCTGGTCAGCTCCTCCTGGTGGACGAACTGCTCGACCAGGGTGGCGTTGCGGCCGCCGAATTCGGGCGGGTTGCCCGGCAGGAGCCACCCCGCCTCGAAGAGCTTGCGCTGCCAGTCCCGCGCCCACTGGGGGGCGTGGGCGCTCGACAGCGAGGGCTCGGTGACCTCGGAGGGGTCGGGGGCGTTGGCGTCGAGCCAGGCGGCGAACTCGGCCCGGAAGGCCTCGGTCTCGGCGTCGAAGGCGAGCTTCATCGGGCGACCTCCCCGGTCGCGCCCGCCGCAGCGAGCGATTGGGCGATCACGGTCCGGCCCGCCTGGGCCCGGTGGTCCTTGGTGGTGCCGAACAGCAGCTCGCCGGCCTTGGCCCGCTTCACGTAGAGCTGCACGTCGTTCTCCCACGTGTACCCGAGGCCGCCGAAGAGTTGGATGCCGTGCTTGGCGGTCAGGCGCTGGCAGTCGCCCGCCGCCGCCTTGGCCAGCGACGGGGCGAGGTTGCGGCGCTCGTCGTCCTCGGCGATGGCCAAGGCGGCGAACTGGGCGAGGGCCCGGGCCCGCTCGATGACCACGTAGACGTCGACGGCCATGTGCTTCACCGCCTGGAACGAGCCGATGGGCACGCCGAACTGGTGGCGGGACTTGATGTGCTCGAGCACGATCTCGAAGGCCCGCTGGCAGGCGCCCACCATCTGGGCCGACAGGCCGGTGACGGCGAGCTCGCCGGCCCGGACCACGGCGGCGGCCACGTCGTCGGTGCCGGTGAGGGCCCCGTCGGCGCCGACCCGGGCCCCGCCGAAGTCGACGGTGGCGACGTGCAGCGCCGGGTCGAACGAGCCCTCCCGGGTGGCGGTCACGGCGTCGGCGGGGACGACGAACACGCCGAGCCCGCCTTGTCCCTCTTGCTCGTTGCCGTCGCCCGTGGACGCCACCACGGCGATGCGGTCGGCCCGGTCGCCGTCGACGACGTGGGCGGCGGTGCCCGAGAGCACCCAGCCGTCGCCGTCGGCGGTGGCCGAGACGGTCTCGGCGCTGAAGGCGGCCGCGCCCGTCCCGCCGGCGCAGATCGCCCCCAGCAGCTCGTGGCGCTGGGCGTCGGTGCCGCACTCCTGGACCAGCGGCACGTACTGCGTGGTCGTGGCCAGGAAGGGGGTGGGGTCGCCGCCCCAGCCGAGCTGCTCGATGGCGATGATCAGTTCGACGGCGGAGGCGCCGCTGCCCCCGTCGGCCTCGGCGACGGCCAGGCCGGGCCAGTCGTGGGCGACGAGGGTCTTCCAGAACGACGAGCCGTCGTCCTTGCCCTCGAACACGGCCCGCAGCAGGGTGGCGGGGCAGTCACGCTCGACGAGGTCGTGGACGACCTCCTGCAGCGCGTGCTGTTCGTCGGTGAGCTCGAAGTCCACGGAGGCTCCTTCTCGGTTTCTCGGGAGGTGCGGCGGAGTGGGGCGGCTGGCGGGTGGTTCTGGTCGGCGGGTCCGGTCGGCGGGGCTGGTCGGGCGGCCGGGCCGCTCGGACGGCGGGTGGTGCGAGGCGGGTGGGTGGGCGGTGGGCGTCGACGGACGGCTGTCGGTCGGGGAGGGGAGTCTGGGTCGAGAGCGTCGTGGTGAAGGTGGGTGAGCGTTCAGTCTCGCGGCAAGAGGCGGTCGAGGTTGGCACGGAGCTCGGGGGAGTCGAACGAGCGGTGCTCGGCGCTCAGGGCGTAGTCGAGGGTGGCCAGCACGGCCCGCTCCAGGTGGAGGTTCATGACCCGCTTGGTGTCCTCGACCGCCCCCTGGGGGAGCTTCGCGATGCGGCGGGCGCAGGCGAGGGCGGCGTCGAGCACCTCGTCGTCGGGGACGACGTGGTTGACCAGGCCGATCTCGGCGGCCCGCTGGGCGGGGATGCGGTCGCCGGTGAGGGCGTACTCCTTGGCCAGCATGAGGCTCGTCATCAGCGGCCAGGTGATGGGCCCGCCGTCGGCCGCCACCAGGCCCATGAGGACGTGGGGGTCGGCCAGGTGGGCGCTCTCGGCCATGAAGGCGATGTCGGACAGGGCCACGAGGCTGCAGCCGAGGCCGACCGCCGGCCCGTTCACCGCGGCGACGATCGGCACGCGGCACCCGACCATCCCCGTGACGATCTGGCGGCCGTGGACGAGGGTGAGCTTGCGCAGGTCGAGGTCCTGGGTGAGATCGTCGATGTAGTGGAAGTCGCCGCCGGCGGAGAAGGCCCGGCCGGCGCCGGTGAGCACCGCCACCCGGGCGTCGGCGTCGGCGTCGACCTGGGGCCACAGCTCGGCCAGGCCCTGGTGCAGCGCGTGGTTGGTGGCGTTGAGGTCGTCGGGCCGGTTGAGGGTGATGATCCGCAACGGCCCGTCGGCCGTCACCTGGATCTCGTCGGGCAGGTCGTAGTCGCTCACGGGGTCTCGCTCATCGGGTCGGCGGGTCGGGCGGCGGGGGCGGCGGCGCCATCACAGGATGGCCGCTGCGTGGACAGCGACCCGGCAGAAGGAAGTCGGCGCTCGGCCATCCCTCGTCCCGGTATCTGGCCGGAGGGCCACGGCATGGGTGTCAGACACCGTTGCCCTTCGGCACGGCGGGCTGACGTGCTGCAGGCTGGCACCGGACCGTCGGACTGCGGCGTCGGGGGTCGCCAGGTCGCCAACCCGTGGGTCGATGCCCGGAGGGCGAGGGCCCGGCGGGACCATCGTCCCCGAGTCGTCGAGGCGCGCCGGCAGATGCGCGTCCCGCGGCACAAACGCGAAGTCATCGGGGGAGGCCCATGATGCGGGTGGCGATCAGGTTGCGTTGGATCTGGGACGTGCCGCCCATCACGGACTGGGCCCGGGAGTAGAGGTAGACGGCCAGCCAGGTGTCGTCGTCCTCTCCTTCTTCTCCCTGTGCGGCGCCGCCGGTGGGGAGGCCGCCGACGGCGAGGGCGGCGTGGCCGACGGCCTGCTCGGTCCACGTCATCAGCAGCTTGTCGACCGAGCCCTCGGGGCCGTGGGTGACGCCGTCGTAGCGGTCGGACAGGCGGCGGGCCACGTGGCTGCGCAGCATCTCGGCGCCGACGTAGGCCCGGGCCAGGTCGCGGCGGGCGTGGACGCCGTGGCGCTCGGGGTCGGCGGCGACCCGGCCGGCCAGCTCCTTGACCACCTTGCGGTAGCGGGCGACGTAGCCCAGCTCGCCGGGCTCGCGCTCGTGGCTGACCACGGTCATGGCGAGGGGCCAGCCCTCGCCGGGCTCGCCGATCATGTTGGCGGCGGGCACCCGGGCCTCGTCGAAGATCACCTCGCCGAACTCCCGGGTGATCCCGTTGATCATCTTCAGCGGGCGCTGCTCGATGCCCGGCTGGTCCATGCGGATGGCGAAGGCGGAGATGCCCTTGTGCTTGGGGACGTCGGCGTCGGTGCGGGCGAGGACGAGGCACCAGTCGGCGAGGTCGGAGTAGCTGGTCCAGACCTTGTGGCCGGTGATCACGTAGTCGTCGCCGTCCCGGACCGCCCGGGTGCGGAGGGAGGCGAGGTCGGAGCCGGCGTCGGGCTCGCTGAAGCCCTGGCACCAGCGGTCCCGGCCGTTGACGATGCCGGGCAGGAAGCGGCGGCGGATCTCCTCGTTGCCGTGGTGGAGGATGCCGAGCACGAGGTAGCCGAGGCTCGGCCGGGGTGGGGCGCCGGCGGCGGCGAGCTCGTCGTCGACGATCACGTCGTAGACGCTGGGCAGCCCCTGGCCGCCGACCTCCTCGGGCCACGAGAGCCCGAAGAACCCGCCGTCGTAGAGGGCCTGGTGCCAAGCGGGCTGGCCCTCCCAGTACTCGTCCGACGTGGAGGAGGCGGGCAGGTGCGGGTTGTGGTCGACCAGCCAGGCCCGCAGGCGGGCCCGGAACTCGGCCTCGGCCGGCGAGTCACCGAAGTCCACGACGGGCCTCCTTCGTGTGATCGATCGGGGTCATGCGCCGGCTCCGAGGCCGAGGTGGGTGAGGACCCGGTCGAGGTTGGGGCCCTCGCCGCCGGCGATCTCGGTGGACACGAGGGCCCGGCGGAGGTGGACGTGGGCCAGGCATTCCCACGTGTTGCCGATGCCGCCGTGGACCTGGATGGCGGTCTCGCAGGCGGTGCGGGCGGCGGCGCTGGCGTAGGCCTTGGCCACGGCGCCGGCGACGACGGCCGACTCGGGCGGGAGGGCGTCGACCGCCCAGGCGGCGTGGAGGGCGGCGCTGCGGGCGCCCTCGGCGAGGGTGAAGGCGTCGGCCAGCAGGTGCTGGACGGCCTGGAACGAGCCGACGGCCACGCCGTACTGCTGGCGCTCGGCGGCGTAGGCCCGGGCCAGCTCGGTGGCGCCGGCCATGGTGCCGACGAGATCGGCGGCGGTGACGGCGAGGGCGAGGGCGGTCCAGCGGGCCAGGGCGTCGTCGTCGAGCGGGGCGGCGCCGCCGACGGGGGTTGCTGTTGCGCCGGCGGGGAGGGCGACCGACGGCCGGGTGAGGTCGACGGCGGCGGCGCTCGTCGCACTCGAGTCGGGCAGATCGACCGTCGCCAGGGCGTGGCCACCGGCGACGGGGGAGAGGACGAGCGCCTGGGTGGCGCCGGCGGCGTCGATCGCGACGAGGGCGTCACCAATCGCCGTACTGGCACCGGATTTCGGTGTCAGGACACCGAAATCCGGTGCCAGTTCGGGCGCCTCGGCGCCACCGAGGGCGAGCACGGCCAGGGCGGACAGGTCGAGGGTGAGACCGACGGTCTCGGGCGCCTCGGCGGCGGGCGCCCCGGCCAGGCGGCGGAGCTCGGCGGCGAGGGTGGGCCCGACGAAGGCGGCGTCGGCGACGCCCCACCCGAGCGCCTCGGCCACGATCCCGACCTCGACCGCGGAGGCGAGGGGCGCGGCGCCCGGCCCGGCCGGCTCCTCGGCGGGCAGGCGGAGCTCCCGCCACCCGGCTGCGGCCACGGCGGCGTCGAGCTTGGCGGCGCGGGCGTCGTCGTCGAGGTCGCCGACCGCCTTGGGCCCGAGGTCGCGCACGACCTGGGCCGCGGCGTCGCGCAGCGCCTTCTGCTCGGCGTCGAGCCGGACGTCCATCAGCGCACTCCTGTGGCGATCGGGGCGGCGTCCACCGAACTGGCTCCCGATTTCGGTGCCCTGGCCCCGAAATCGGGAGCCAGAACGGAAGAGGTACGGGGGGCGTTCAGGTGAACGTCGGGGGTGGGCATCAGGCGGGGACCTCGGCGCCGGCGAGCCACTGGTCGCGAAGGACCCGGCGGAGGGCCTTGCCGGAGGGGAGGCGGGGGATGGCGTCGACGACCTCGACCTGGCGCAGCTGCTTGTAGGTGGCGAGGGTGTCGGCGACGAGGGCGCGGAGGGCGTCGGGCTCGACGGGGTGGGCCGGGTCGAGCACGACGGCGGCGACGGGGACCTCGCCGGCGGCCTCGTCGGGCACGCCGAAGACGGCGCAGTCGACCACCGACGGGTGGCCGAGCAGCACGGCCTCGACCTCGGCGGGCGCCACCTGGAAGCCCTTGACCTTGATCATCTCCTTGGAGCGGTCGGTGAGGTGGACCCAGCCGTCGGGCTCGAGCCAGCCGATGTCGCCGGTGCGGTACCAGCCGTCGTCGAAGGCGTCGGCGGTGGCCTCGGCGGGGAGGTAGCCGGCCATGACCGAGGCGCTGCGGGCCTGGATCTCGCCGGTCTCGCCGGCGGGCAGCACGGCCCCGGTGTCGAGGTCGACCACCCGCAGCTCAACGCCCGGGGCGGGGAGGCCGGCGGAGTCGAGGCGCCACTCGTCGGGGCGGTCGACGGGGTTGCAGGTGATGACCGGCAGCTCGCTGGCGCCGTAGGCGGGGAGCCAGCGCACGCCGGTGCGGGCGGTGACGGCCTCGGCCACGCTGGCGGTGACCGGGGTGGCGCCCCACATGACGTAGCGCAGCGAGGAGAGGTCGTAGCGCTCGAGGTCGGGGTGGTTGGCCATGGCCAGGGCGATGGGGGCGACGGCCATCTCGAGGGTGAGGCGGTCGGCTTCGATGCTGCGCAGGACCTCGTCGAGGTCGAACCGGGCGTGGAGGCGGACGGTCGCGCCGGCCTCGGCGGCGGCGAGCAGGTTGAGCAGGCCGAGGATGTGCGTCGGCGGCGTGGCGACCTGGAAGCGGTCGGCGTCGGTGAGGCCGAGGCAGTGGACCCAGTGGTCGGTGGCGGCGCCCATGGAGGCGTGGGTGTGGCGCACGGCCTTGGGCATGCCGGTCGTGCCCGAGGAGAAGACGAGGACGGCATCTTGTCGTGGGTCCGGGTCGGTGCCGGGATCGGGACGGGTGGTGGGGCCGGCCTGGGTGGCGGCGAGGACGGCGGGGTCGTCGAGGTCGGTGACCCGGGCGGCGCCCATCGCCTCGGTGAGGAGGGCGGTGCCGGCGCCGTCGGCCACCGCGTGGACGGGCTCGGTCAGGGCGAGGGCGTTGCCCACCTCGGTGGCCTTCCACGCCGGGCTGACCATGACCGCGGCGGCGCCGAGCCGGCTGGCGCCCTGGACGGCGAGGATCAGCTCGACCCGGTTCGTGAGCATGACCGCCACCCGGTCGCCGGGGCCGACGCCGGCGGCGGCGAGGTGGTGGGCGAAGGCGTTGCTGAGGCCGTCGAGCTCGGCGAACGTCCAGGCATCGTCGCCGGCGAGCACGGCGGGCTTGTTGCCGAGGCGCGCGGCGGCCCGCTCCAGCCCCCCGTGCATGACCCCCGACACGGAAACATTGTTCTCGTCTGAGAAGAGTGCTGTCAACACGCCGGCGTGAGCGCCGTTTCCACCCGGAACCGAGGGCGCTGTGAGCCCAGACGTTCTTGTCAGTGGCCCTCCCTAGCTTGCGGGCCGTGGACCACGAGCGGGCCCGTCGGGCCCTCGACCTGTTCGAGCGTCGTGGCGACGTCGAACCCATCGAGGGCGACGTCGCCGCAGCCGCGTGGGTCTGTCTCGACCGAGCGAAGGCGCGTGGGACGGCCGCGGCGCTTCTCGTCGATGCCGGCCTGTGGGATCCGGCGTTCACGTCGGCGTACGACGCCTATCGGAGCGCCGCCGACGCCGTGGTCCTTTGTCTCGGCTATCGGGTGCCGGCGGTCGCCGGCGCCCACCGCATCTCCTGCGACATCGCGGCGGCGACCGTCGGGGCAGGCCCGGGGCCGTTCTCGCCGGCGTCCGCCGAGCGGTTCCGTCGGGAGCGACACACGTCGGAGTACTTCGACCCCGAGCATCCGGTGGAGAAGGTCGAGGCCGACGCGAGGTGGGCGCTCGACCTGGCCGGCCGAGCGCTCGTCGTCGTGGAGTCGGCGCTCTCAGCCGGTTGAGGTGGTGTATCGGGGAACGGGGACGAGGGGGCGGGAGGTCACGGTGGCGTGGAAGGTGCCGTCGCCATCGGCGAGCCAGGTCGCCGGGCGGATGGTCACCTCGATGGGGCGGCCGAGGCGCTCCTCCGCGGTCGAGACGGCCGCGTAGAGGGCGTCGCGGTCCGGGTCGCCGAGCACGAGCAGGTCGAGGTCGGCGACGGGGCGCTCGGGTACGGCGCCGGCATGGGCCGCCGCCCAGGAACCGAAGACATGGGCTTCGGTGATCCCGTCGACCGGGGCGAGCGCGGCGGCGAGCACCCACGGGACGCCGAAGGCACGCTCGAGCAGGTCGGCGAGGGGGCGGTGGTACGGGCTGTCGACGTCGGCTTTGACCAGGCGGGTGTTGCCGATCCGTTGGGAGCGGATGAGGCCGGTGGCCTGGGCCCGCTCCACCTCCCGGTGGGCCGACGGGTACGGGATACCCAGGCGCCGGCTCAGCTCGGTGACGCTGATCTCACGCTCGGGCTGGGTGAGGAGGAAGGTGAGCAGGTCCGCTTGCTGGCGGGACCGGAAGATCGGGAGCAGCGGCGGCGCCGGCGCTTTGTCCACGAATTGGATGATACCTCTCATTTCGTGGATATATGATCGACCACTGGCGCAGGTCCCGATCGGGTGTGAGGCTCGGGGGATGGCCCCGCGGAGCTTCCTCATCGACGATGTTCTCAACGACTACCTCGTCGCCCACACGACGCCGGCGGACGAGGTGCAGCGGTCGCTGATCGAGACGACCCAGGCGCTCGGCGACATCTCGGGGATGCAGATCGCGGTCGACCAGGGGAACCTGCTCACCCTGCTGGTGCGGATCGTCGGCGCCCGGCGGGCGGTCGAGGTCGGAACGTTCACCGGCTACTCGGCGCTGTGCCTCGCCCGGGCGCTGCCCGACGACGGGCACCTGCTCTGCTGCGACGTCAGCGAGGAGTGGACCGCGATCGGGCGCGAGCACTGGGACCGGGCCGGCGTCGGCGGGAAGATCGAGCTGCGCATCGGGCCCGGCGCCGACACCCTGGCGGCGCTGCCGGCCGAGCCGCAGTTCGACCTCGCCTTCGTCGACGCCGACAAGCCGAGCTACGTCCGCTACGTCGATGAGCTCGTACCCCGCCTGCGGCCCGGGGGCCTGCTGCTCATCGACAACGTCCTGTGGAGCGGCAACGTCGTCGACGCCGAGATGAGCGACGACAACACCGAGGCCATCCGCCGCTGCAACGACCACGTCGCCGCCCACCCCGAGCTCGAGTCGCTGATCCTGCCCATCGGGGACGGCCTCACCCTGGCCCGCAAGCGCGGCTGACGGACGACTTCGGGGTGGCACCACCTCGACGTGACCGGTGACACGCCTGCGGCGGGCACCAGATGCGCGCCGCTAGCGTTGTGGTGGGTAACGCCTCCCATCGAGGCGGGACGAGGAGAGATCGTGGCCGTGAGCACGAAACCCGACGATGTCCGAGCGGCGTCCGAGACTGCCGCCGCCCCCCGCAAGCGCCGCGGGTTGAAGGCCACCGAGTGGGTGGTGCTCGTCATCGCGGCGATCTACATCCTGTCGCCGGTGGACGTGATCCCGGAGGCGCTCCTCGGGCCCCTCGGCCTCACCGACGACGTCGTCGCCTTCGCCATCCTGGCGAAGCTCGGCTGGTCGGCCATCCGCCCGGCGGAGCCCGAGACCGCCTCGTAGCCGTCGGCCGCGAGCTCGGTTCGCGCCTCCGGGCCAGCCAGGCCTCGGAGGCGGGCCAGCCCGGCGATCATGACTCGGTTCGGTCGAGGAACTCCCGGACCGTTGTGGCCATCTGCGGCAGGTGGACCGTGAGCGTGTCCCACACGACGTCGTGGTCGATGTCGAAGTAGCGGTGGGTGATCCGGTCGCGCATGGCGGCGACCTGCGACCACGGGATGCCGTCGAGCTGGTCCTCGAGGCCACCGAGGTTCTTGGCGGCTTCGCCGATGTCGGTGAGGATCGACTTCGCTGCATGCTGCAGGAGCACGTCTGCATCGAAGCGTTCCCGGCCCTCGGCGACGATCAGCCGAGCTGCTTCGCAGCGGTCCAGGATGTCATCGAGGCGCCGGCGAGGGTCGTTCGTCAAAGGGCGACGGCCTCCTCGTGGATGTGGGCCATGCGGTCATGGCCCGACGTGACCACGTCCACCGGGCACCCGAGGAGCTGCTCCAACTCGATCTCCATGGCGCTGAGGCCGAACAGTGAGGTGCCCCGGTCGAGATCGACCAAGAGGTCGACGTCCGATCCCGGCCGGGCCTGACCGCGGGCGACGGAACCGAAGACCCGGACGTTGCGTCCGCCGTGGGCCCTCACGATCTCGGCGATCTCGTCGGCTCGTCGGCGGAGGGCCTCGAGCGTCGGCGCCTCGCTCGCCTCGCTCCGCTCGAAGGTGAGCGCGAGTCCAAGGTGTTCGGCGATGGCGTCGAGGGTCTTCACCGTCGGGTTCGGGTTCGCCCCCGAGAACAGGCGCCGCACGGCTGGTTCGCTGAGTCCAGCACCCCGGGCGACGTCGGCCTTCGACTCGCCGCGCGCCCGGCGGGCGTCGTCGAGCTGGGTCAGGAGGCGGAGGAGCACCTCCTGGTCGGGCGATGTGTCCCTCGGCATCGAGGACGAGCGTACCATCTGTGGTACGCTACTCGGCGCTGTTTGCGTCAGGACACAGGCACACCATGCGCCGAGCGGTGTCGGTCACCGCAGCGGGGTGGGGCTCAGGCGCCGCTGAGGTCGACGCCTTCGATGCCGAGCTCGACGAGCACCGACGTGTAGCGCCGGCGGGCGATCTTCCAGCCGTCGTTGGTGCGGACGAGCTCGTCGTCGTAGTAGCCGCAGGCCCGGGTGGCGACCCGGTTGGCGCCGTCGAGGAGCACGACGTCGACGTAGGCCCGTGCGATGGCTCGGCCCGGGTCTGCGTCGCCGTCGCCGTCGCCGTCGCCGTCGCCGTCGGGGGCCGGGGTCACGGCCACGTTCGTGATGCGGTGCAGCGTGTGGCCGCAGGGCTCGTGGGTGTCGCGCATCCACGCCGTGATGGCGTCGGCGCCCTGCCACGCGCCGATCACGCCGTAGTCGGCGTCGCAGTCCTCGGTGAAGCACGTGCGGAACAGTGTCCAGTCCCGGCGGTCGATGCCGGTGGCGTAGCGCACGAGGACATCGGCGATGTCCTGGCGGTCGTCCCGGCTCAGCCCGCCGGCGGCGCCGGGGTCTGTGGCGGTCATGGCGTCCCTGTCGTCCTTCCCCGAGCGGCGCGGCCGGAGAACCACGCTCTTGTCTCACGAGAGTACGCCATCCGATCTGCCCTACGATGGGCGCCGCCGGAGGCCCGGCGACCCGGCGACGGGGGACGACGAGGGGGAACGATGGGGGAGCAGCCGCTTCGCGTGGTGCAGTGGACGACCGGCTACGTCGGTCAGCAGGCCGTCAAGGAGATCGTGCGCCGGCCCGACCTCGAGCTCGGCGGCGTGTTCGCCCACGACCCCGGCAAGGTGGGCAAGGACGCCGCCGAGCTGTGCGGGCTCGACGAGCCGACCGGCGTGCTGGCCACGAACGACGAGGCCGCGCTGCTGGCACTGGCGCCGGACTGCGTCTCCTACAACCGCCTCCACATCGACCCCGACGAGGTCGCCCGCATCCTGCGCGCCGGCGTCAACGTCGTCACCACGTCCGAGTTCCTCACCGGCTACGGCATCGGGCCCGAGGCCACCGCCACCATCCGGGAGGCGGCCGAGGCGGGCGGTGCCACCATCCTCGGCACCGGCGTGAACCCCGGCTTCGCCGAGCTGTTCGCCGCCGTGGGTGCCGGCATCAGCCGCAACATCCGCAAGCTCACCCTGAGCGAGTCCGCCGACGTGACCCTGTTCGCCAACGACCCCAACTTCACCGGCGTGGGCTGGAACCGCCCCGGCGGCGACCCGGGCCACGCGGCCGACGTCGAGCAGGCCACCATCGTCTTCGGCGACGCCCTCGAGGAGCTGGCCGGCCTCATGGGCCTCACCCTCGACGAGCGCCGCTGCACGGTCACCTTCGCCCACGCCACCGAGGACCTCGAGATCCCCGGCATGTCGATCCCCGCCGGCCATGTCGCCGGCATGGACGTGGACTGGGACGGCCTGGTCGACGGCCAGGTGCGCATCGGCGTCCACCAGCGCTGGGCCATCGGCGACAAGATCGACCCGCCGCTGCCGGTGGAGTTCGGCTACGTGGTCGAGGTCGAGGGTGACCCCAACCTGCGCATCAAGCTCGACCTCTGGCCCGACGAGGACATGACGACCATGGACGTCGACGACTTCCGCAGCATCGGCATGCGCATCACCGCCACCCCGGCGGTCAACGCCATCCCCGCCGTGGTCGCGGCGGCGCCCGGCATCGCCACCTACGCCGACCTCCCCACCGTCACCTCGCTCATGACCTGAGCCTCGTCGGCGGCGCCCAGGTCCAGGAATTTCCTGTTGGTTGTCCCCCGTAACGGGGGCGAACCACCACGAAATTCGAGGACCGGTGTCGTCGCTGGCGGTCAGCCCAGGGAGAGGTGGAGGAGCGCTGGCGGGTCGGCGTTGCCGACGGGGACGAAGAGCTCGTCGCCGGCGACGGCCATCCAGCCGTTGACGCCGCCGCCGGCGTCGCCGGTCCAGACGACCTCGCCGCTGTCTCGGTCGAGGGCGAGCAGGGTGCCGTCGAGCAGGACGGTGAAGACGAGGTCGTTGACGACGGTGGTGGCGCCGAGGGGGTCGCCGGGCACCTCCGTCGCCCAGAGCACCTCGCCGGTGTCGGCCGAGACCGCGGTGATCTCGCCGTCGGCGGACCCGAGCGGCGCGCCGAAGTAGGCGGTCTCGTCGGGCGGCAACTCGGTGGGGGCGTCGACCGTGGCCAGGTACACGACGCCGTCGGCGGTGGCCGGCGGGGTGAGCACGCCGCCGTAGGTGCCGGGGGCGACGACGGTCGGGCCGTCGAGGGCCTCGAGGTCGTCGTTCTGGTGGTGCCCGACCTCGGTCGTCCAGCGGACGGTCCCGTCGGCGGGGTCGAGGCCGACGACGACGCCCGACTTGCCGGCGCTGACGATGACGTCGGAGCCGTCGTCGAGGCGGGCCATCAGGGTGTGGACCTGGTCCCGGTCGAAGATGTCGTGCGGCGTCACCTGGTGGAACCACTCGAGGTCGCCGGTGTCGAGGTCGAGGGCCACGATCGAGTTGGTGTACAGGTTGGGCCCGGGTCGGCTGGTGCCGTTGGGGAACTCGGGGGTGCCCGGGAACGGCGCCGGGTTGGCCACGCCGGCGAAGACGAGGCGGCGCTCGAGGTCGACCACCGGTGAGTACCAGACGCCGCCGCCGGAGTTGACCTCGGGGTGGCCCCAGAGGTCGCCCTTGACGGTGTCGAAGGTCCAGCGCACCTCACCGGTGGCGGCGTCGAGGGCGCTCACCACGCCGCGGTCACCGGGGGCGTAGATCCCGCCGATGCTGATGGGGACCGAGCTGGCGAGGACGGTGCCGTCGGCGATCACCGGCTGGATGTCGACGCCGGTCGTGTCGGTGGCGGTGATGTCGGTGGCCCAGGCCTCGGTGCCGTCGGCGGCGTCGAGGGCCACCACGCCGATCGCGGCGTCCATGCCGTAGACCCGGCCGTCGCCCACGGCCACGCCGAACGGCCCGATGTTGAGGCCCCGGGGCTCGGAGGACCACCGCTCCTCTCCCGTCGCCCGGTCGAGGGCGAACACGTCGCCGAAGCCGCCCTGCAGGTAGACGGTGTCGCCCTGGACGATCGGCACCGTGGTGAGCGCGCCGGCGCCCTCGAGCTCGGCCCGCCAGGTCTCGGACAACTGGTCGACGTTGTCGCTCGTGATGGTGGAGCTCGCCGCGGTGCGGGTGTTGAGGAGGTCCTGGCCGGCGGTGGGCCAGTCCTCGGCGTGCTCGACCAGCTCGGCCGGGGTGCCCGCCGGAGGCGGGCCCTCGGTGGTGGTCGGCCCGCTCGTCTCGGCCGCCGAGCCCTCGCGGGGTGCGGTGTCGTCCGACGTGTCCGCACTGCACGCCGCCCCGATCAGCGCGAGTGCCACCGCCGTCGCGGTCAGGCCGAGGAGGCGCAGCGGACGTCGACGGGGGCGGAAGGGCACGGGCGGCGACGCTACCGGCTGGCGCGACCCCGGCTGACCACTTCTTCCAGCAGATCCGGAAGGTGCCACCGCGCGGATCTGCTGGAGGAACGAGGCTCGATTGACCGGCCGCGATATTCGTGTCACGGTGCTGCCATCAAATTGCCGAGCGGCCCGACCCGAGCCGCCGACCAGGGGGACACTGCGCAGCGATGACGGTCACGACCGGCAGCGACGTCTACTACGACCCGTACGACATCGGCATCAACGCCGACCCGTACCCGACGTACGAGCGCCTGCGGGCGGAGGCGCCGCTCTACTACAACGAGCCGCACGACTTCTGGGCGGTGAGCCGGGCAGCCGACGTCGAGCGGGGCCTCGTCGATCGGGAGACGTTCATCTCGGGCCGGGGCGGCATCCTCGAGATCATCAAGTCCGGGATGGAGATGCCGCCGGGCCTCGTCATCTTCGAGGACCCGCCGACGCACACCATCCACCGCAGCCTGATGGCGCGGATGTTCACGCCGAAGAAGGTGGCCTCGCTCGAGGACGAGATCCGCGAGCTCTGCGCCCGCTGCATGGACCCGCTCGTCGGCAGCAGCGGGTTCGACGTGGTCGAGGAGATCGGGCGGGTGGTTCCCATGCAGGTCATCTCCAAGCTGCTCGGGATCCCCGAGCAGGACCAGGAGGCGGTGCGGGCCCGTAGCGACGAGCACCTGCGCACCGAGGCGGGCAAGCCCATGGAGATCGACGAGGACTTCATCGACCCGAGCCACTTCGGCGAGTACGTCGACTGGCGGGCCGAGCACCCGTCGGACGACATCATGACCGAGATGCTCCACGTCGAGTTCGACGACGAGCACGGCGAACACCGGCGCCTCACCCGGGAGGAGCTGACGACCTACCTCACCGTCGTCGCCGGTGCCGGGAACGAGACCACCACCAAGCTCATCGGCTGGTTCACCAAGCTGCTCGGCGAGTACCCCGACCAGCGGGCCGCCGCCGTCGCCGACCCGGGCCTCGTGCCCAACACCATCGAGGAGGTCCTGCGCTTCGAGCCGCCCGGGCCCCACATCGCCCGGTACGTGGCCAAGGACGTCGAGCTGCACGGCCAGACCGTCCCCGCCGGCAGCGCCATGCTCATGATCGTCGGGTCGGCCAACCGTGACCCCGAGCGCTTCGTCGACCCCGACCGCTTCGACATCCGCCGCAACACCGCCGGCCACCTCACCTTCGGCTACGGCGCCCACTTCTGCCTGGGCGCAGCGCTGGCCCGGCTCGAGGGCCGGGTCGTGCTGGACGAGATGCTCAAGCGCTGGCCCGAGTGGGAGGTCGACCTCGACGGCGCCCACCTGGCGCCGACGTCCACCGTCCGCGGCTACGAGACCATGCCCATCCGCCTGCCGTGAGCTCGTGACCGAGCCGTCCCGGCGCCGCTACGACAGCCCGCTGCGGCGGGAGCAGGCCAACGCCACGCGGGACCGCATCATCGAGGCGGCGTGCGACCTGCTCGCCGAGTCGTCGATCCGGGACTGGCAGGGGATCACCGTGCGGGCGGTCGCCGAGCGGGCCGACGTCAGCGAGCGCACCGTCTTCCGCCACTTCGGCAACGAGCGGGGGCTGCGGGACGCCACCATGCGCCGACTCGAGGAGCAGGCCGGCATCGACCTCGAGCAGCTGCGCCTCGGGGACCTCCCCAAGGTGATCGGCCGGGTGGTCGAGGAGATCGCCGCGCACCCGCTCGAGCCCCGGGGCCCGCTCGACCCGACGCTCTCCGAGGTGAGCCGGCGCCAGCACGCCGGCCTGCTCGCCGCCGTGGGCGCGGTGGCCGAGGACTGGCCGGAGGAGGACCGGGTCGTCGCGGCGGCGGTGCTCGACGTGCTCTGGGGCGTCGCCACCTACGAGCGCCTCGCCGTGGACTGGGGGCTCGACGCGGACCGCGCCGTCGCCGGCATCACCTGGGTGGCGACGCTGGTCGAAGAGGCCGTCCGCGCTGGCCGCCGCCCCCTCGCCGACTGACCTGCGAACTCGAGGCAATAGCCCCCGGAAGCCGGGGGCTATTGCCTCGAGAACGAGGGATCCGGACGGGAGAGGTCCGGTGCGACACGCAACGCCCGGTCAGAGGATGGTGCCGCGGGCCTTGAGGGTGGCGAGCTCGTCCCAGGTGACGCCGAGCTCGAGCAGGACGGCCTCGGTGTCCTCGCCGTGCTCGGGTGCCCGGGTGGGGTGCGCCGGCGTGCCGTCGAACTGGACGGGCGCGGTGACGAGGGGGATGGCGCCGGCGCCCACGTCGACCTCGGCCAGGTAGCCGTTGGCGGCGACCTGGGGGTCGGCGACCACGTCGGCGGGGGACTGCACCGGCGCCCACTCACCGGCGAAGCCCGCCAGCGCCTCGGTCCACTCGGCGAGCGTCCGGGTGGCGAAGGCCTCGTCGAGCGCGGCCACACAGGCGGCGGCGTTGGCGCGGCGGGACTCGAGGTCGGCGAAGCGGGGGTCGGCGGCCAGTTCGTCGCGGCCGAGCACCGCGCACAGCGCCGGCCAGTGTGGGTCGGGGGTCAGGACCATGAGCGCCACCCAGCGGTCGTCGGCGGTCCGGTAGGGGAGCATCAACGGGTTCCAGACCTCGTCGCGCGCCGGCGGCGCAGGCGCCGGGGCCGCCCCGCCCGACACCGCGGCGTCGACCAGGTCGGTCTGCACCTGCCACATGCCGGAGGCGAGGAGCGAGGCGTCGACGACGGACGTCTCGCCCGTCGTCGCCCGCTGGTAGAGCGCGGCGCTGACCGCGCCGGCGATGCCGAGGCCGCCCACCACGTCGCCGAACGCCGGCCGGGGCGCGGGCGGCGCGCCCTCCCCGCCGGCGGCGGCGTGGACGAGGTGGGCCATGCCGCTGCGGGCCCAGTAGGCGCCGGTGTCGTAGCCGCCCCGGTCGGCGTCGGGGCCCCGGCTGCCGAAGGCCGTGCCCCGCACGTAGACGACGTCGGGGTTGTCCGCCCGCACGTCGTCGACGTCGATGCGCAGCTTGGCCCGGGCGGGTGGCCGCAGGTTCGTGATGAACACGTCGGCACCGGCGACGAGCCGGGACAGCAGCGCCCGCCCGTCCGGGTCGGCCAGGTCGATGCCCACCGAGCGCTTGCCGCGGTTGGCGGCGAGGAAGAAGAGGTCGACGCCGAGGTGCACCTTGTGCAGGCCCACGGTGGCGAGCCCCCGGTACGGGTCGCCGGTGACGGGATGCTCGACCTTGACCACCTCGGCGCCCCACTCGGTGAGCACCGCGCCCGCGATCGGCACGAACACGTGCGAGGCCACCTCGACCACCCGCACCCCGTCGAGCGGCCCCGTCACGCGGTCCTCGCCGCGCGCTCGGTCACGACGCCAGTCTGGCCGCACGACGCCCTGCGCAGGTTCGGCGGGGCCGGGCGTCAAACCGTGCCGGGGCAGAGGTAGCGTCGGGCCGATGGCCCGCAAGGTCTGGACCGCCGCTGAGCTCGAGAAGCTGACTCGCGCGGAACAGCAGGCCATCTTCGACGAGAGCATCGTCACGGATCTCGACGAGGTGCCCCCGGCGTTCCTCGCACAGGTCCGAGCGGATGCGGAGCGTCTTCTGGGAACGGACGAGCGTCGACCCACCGACTAGCCCGGTCATGGCTGCAACACGCCGCACTGTCCGGGTCGCCAGAGAGGTCTTCGCCGTTCTCGATGATGTTCTCGGGGACGAGCGTGGACCCAATGGTGAGCCGTCCGTCGGCGACTTCCTGTCGATCGAGCTGCTGGCGATCGTCGACACCTTTGCGAAGCGCTTCGACGAACTACCGGAGGCCGTTCCCGGGCACCCCGACCTTCGGCTGCTCATGGTCGCCGGCTCGTTGGTCCCTGCCGTCGCCACGATCGGCCGTCTCGATGCCATGGGTGACGTCGAGTTGATGTGGATTCGCCTCGACCTCTCCGCGCCGTGGGACTGACCGCGGGCGTCAGCCGGGGCCGGTGCGGCCGGCGTCTGCGGCCCGGGTCCGCAACTCGTCCTTGACGACCTTGCCCGTGGCGTTGATGGGGAGGGCGTCGACGACCTCGACGACGCGGGGCGCCTTGTAGTTGGCCATGTGCTCGCGGGACCACGCCACGACCTCGGCGGGGTCGAGGGTGGCGCCGGGCGCCGGCACGAGGAAGGCCATGCCGACCTCGCCGAGGCGGGCGTCGGGGATGCCGATGACCGCGGCCTGGCCGATGCCCGGGTGGGCGAGCAGGAGGTTCTCGATCTCGGCGGGGTAGGCGTTGAAGCCGCCGACGATGAACATGTCCTTCGAGCGGCCGACGATGCGCAGGTTGCCCCGCTCGTCGACCACGCCCAGGTCGCCGGTGCGGAGCCAGCCGTCGGTGGACAGGGCCTCGGCGGTGGCGGACGGGTCGTCGAGGTAGCCCAGCATCACGGTCGGGCCCCGCAGCACGATCTCGCCGGGCTCGCCGGCGGGCATCTCCCGGTCGCCCTCGCCGAGGATGCGGACCTCGAAGCCGGGCCGGGGCCGGCCGACGGTGGTGGCCACGGTCTCGGCGTCGTCACCCGGGACGGTGGCCGACGCGGTGCCCGCCTCGGTGAGCCCGTAGCCCGTGACCACGACCGAGAACGGCAGCTCGTCGAAGACGCGGCGGATCAGCTCGACCGGGATGTCGGCGGCGCCCGTCACCGCCACCCGCAGCGTCGACAGGTCGTGGGTGCCGCGGTCGGGGTGGTCGAGGATGGCCTGGTAGATCGTGGGCGCGCCGGGGAGCACGGTGATGCCCTCGGCGGCGACCCGGGCGAGGGCGCGGTCCACGTCGAACACCGCCTCGGGGTACATGGTGGCGCCCGCCGCCACCGAGGCGAGGATGCCCGCCTTGAGCCCGAACATGTGGAAGTACGGGTTGACCATCAGGTAGCGGTCGTTGCCGGACAGGCCGGTCATCGCCACCCAGTCGGTGGCCACGCCGAGGGTGCGGCCGTGGGTCATGACCACGCCCTTGGGCACGCCGGTGGTGCCCGAGGTGAAGAGGATGTCGGACGGGTGCTCCGGGGTCAGCGCCGCCGACCGGACGTCCGCCTCGGCGCAGGCGGCCTCGTCGGCGCCGGCGAGGAAGTCGGCCCACGCCACGGTGCCAGCGGGGGCGGGGCCCCGGGCGATCACCGTGAGGGCGAGCGCGGGCAGGTCGGCCTCGGCGGCGGCGAGCAGGGCGACATAGTCGGTGTCGAGGAAGTCGGTCGCCGTGATCAGCGCCTTGGCGCCGCTGCGCTCGAGGAGGACCGCCGCCTCGGTGCCCTTGAACCGGGTGTTGATCGGCACCAGGACGGCGCCGGCCCGGAACAGGCCGAGCACGGCGACGATCCACTCGATGCCGTTCGGCGACCAGATCGCCACCCGGTCGCCGGCCCCGATGCCGGCGGCGACGAGGGCGCCGGCGAACTCCCGGGACCGCTCGTCGAGCTCCGCCCACGAGACCGGCCCGTCGTCGGTGACGACCGCGGCGCGGTCGCCCGCCGCCGCGACGGTGGCCGCCAGCAGCGCCGGGATGCTCGGGACGCCCGCCGCCATCACGCCGCCGCGGTGAGGTCGACGTTCATGAGCCGGGCCAGGTTGCCGCCCATGATCTGGCGGACGAGGCCGTCGTCGAGGTGGGTGAGCTCGTCGAGGTAGCTCGTCGGGTTCCCGAGGCCCTCGGGGTGCGGGTAGTCCGACCCGAACAGCACCTGGGTGGGGCCGAGCACGTCGGCGAGGTGGCCGAGGTCCTCCTCCCAGAACGGCGAGATGTGGATGTTGCGCTTCACCACCGCCACCGGGTCCTCGGGGAAGTCCTGCGGCATCTTCTTGTAGAGGTCGCGCATGCGGTCGAGCAGCGGGCCGATCCAGCTGGCGCCGTTCTCGATGGCGGCGATCTTCAGGGTCGGGAAGCGCGACAGCGCCCCGTGGCAGACGAGCGACGACACCGCGTCCTCGATGGGCCGCCACGCCGACAGCATCCGGAAGGCCTCGGGCTTGAACGGCAGCATCTCCGAGTCGTTGCCGACCCACTCGTTGGCGAAGCGCTCGTAGCCGGAGTCGGACGAGTGCAGGGCGACGAGCAGGTCGTGCTCGACCACCTTCTCCCAGAACGGGTCGAACTCGGGCAGCGCGAACGAGCGGGGGCCCTTGATGCCGAACGCCGGCGCCGGCCGGATCAGCACGACCTTGGCGCCGCGCTCGACCACCCACTCCAGCTCCTCGATGGCCTTGTCGACGATCGGCAGCGTGATGACCGGGGTGGTGTAGATGCGCGACTCGTAGTCGAAGGTCCAGGTCTCGTAGAGCCACTGGTTCAGCGAGTGGATGACGGCGTGGGTGAGCTCGGGCGCGTCCCGCATGCGCTCCTCGATGACGCTGGCCAGCGTCGGGAACATGAGGGTGCGGTCGAGGCCCTGCTCGTCCATGAGCTCGAGTCGCGGCTCGGGCGCCCGGAACGCGGGGATCGACTTGATGGGGTCGCCGAACAGTGCCCGCCGGTCGAGGCCGTCGGGGTTGCCCTTGCGGTAGTAGTCCTCCATCGCCCCCGGTCGGGCCACCACGTCGAAGGTGGGGTTGGGGATGTAGTCGCTGATCTTGCCGCGCACCACGATCTTGGTGCGGCCCCGCACGTCGACGTAGTCCACCGCGCCCTTGTAGCGGTCGGGGAGGAACTTCGTGAGCGCGTCACGGGTTTCGTAGAGGTGGTTGTCGGCGTCGAACACCGGGATGCCGGCGGCGGTCATCGGGGTCCCCCCTTGGTCTTTGGTTCGGTCTGAGGTTCGGAGTGGAAGCGGGTGGAGCAGGACGGTGGTGCCGCCCGTCAGGCGAGGGCGCCGACGAGCGAGGCGAGCAGGTCGCGGGTGCGCTTGGACGAGGCGATGAGCTCGTCGCGGCCCTCGCCGATGGGCACGACCCGCACGGAGAGGTCGGTGACGCCGGCGTCGGCGTAGGCCCGCAGGCGCCGCTCGACCATGGCCTCGTCGCCGGCGGCGAGCAGGTCGCCGACGCTCTCGGCGTCGCCCAGGTCGAGCAGCTTCTGGTAGTTCGGCGAGACCTCGGCCTCGCTCAGGATGCGGTTGGTGCGCTCGGCGGCGCGGTCGACCTCGTCGGGCCGGCACAGGCACACCGGCACGCCGGCCACCACCCGGGGGGCGGGACGGCCGGCGCCCTCGGCGGCCTTGGTGAGGTGGGGCACGACGTGGGACTCGATGGCCTTCTCGTCGGCCAGCCAGAGGATGGTGCCGTCGGTGCGCTCGCCGGCGAGGCGCAGCATCACCGGGCCGAGGGCGGCGAGCAGGACGGGTGTGGGGGTGACGTCGGTGACGTCGAGGGGGTTGTGGATGCGCCAGTCGTCGTTCTCGACGTCGACCATCCCGGGGCCGGCGAGGGCCCGGTCGACCACGTCGAGGTAGTTGGCCATCCGCCGGGCCGGGCGCTCGTAGGGGAGGCCGAGCATCTCCTCGACGATCCAGTGGTGGGACACGCCGAGGCCGAGCGAGAAGCGGCCCTCGCAGACGGCCTGGGTGGCGAGCGCCTGCTGCGCGGTGGCGATCGGGTGACGGGTCTGGATGGGGACGACCGCGGTGCCGATCTCGACGCGATCGGTCACGTCGCCGAGGAGCGCCGCCGCGGTCATGGCGTCGAACTCGTCGGGGATCTGCGGGACCCAGACCGAGGCCAGCCCGGCGTCCTCGGCCCAGGTGGCGTCGGCGCGCATGCGGGCGACCTTGGTCGCGTAGCGGCCCCGCTCCGGGCCCACCATCACACCGATGCGCATCCCGTCCCCCTTGTGGTGAGAATCACGTTCTCACCACAGCGTAACGCGGATCTCGACGGCGCGGGCGGGGGAGGCGCCCCCGCCCGCATCCGCCGTCAGATCAGAACTCGCCCTCGAGGAAGCCGACGGCGAGGCCCGCGGTCTCGAACGAGCCGGTCACCCCGGAGGCGTGGTAGCCGGCGTCGGTGAAGACCGTGACGCCGGTGATGCCGACGGCGGCGTCGCTGCAGAGGAAGACCAGCGGGTAGGCCTGCTCGAGCGGGGTGGAGGCGGCGATGCCGGTCTCCTCGCGGTAGTCGGCGCCGAAGGTGAGCCACGTGTCGGCGTTGGCCTGGGCGAGGGGGGTGTCGGTGGGGCCGGGGAGGATGGCGTTGATGCGCACGCCCTGCTTGAGCAGGTTCATGCACTCGCCGGCCACGTAGCCGTTGACCGCCATCTTCGACCACATGTAGTCGGCCTTGGCGTTGTCCTTGGCCCAGGTGGACGCCTCCTCGAAGTCGGCGATGGCGAGGTAGGTCTGCACCTTCTCGAGGTTGGTGCGCCAGCCCATGCCGGCCGCCGACGAGATCATGCCGATGGCCGAGCCCCGGCCGAGCTTGCCGTTCGCGAGCAGGAGCTCGACGAGGAGGCGGTGGCCGAGGAAGTTGATCTTCTCGATGCCCGGGGTGCCGTCGGCCACGCCGGCGCAGGAGAAGAGGGCGTCGATCGGGCCCTCGACCTCGGCGGCGAGCGCCTCGATGGAGGCCCGGTCGGCCAGGTCGACCGAGAGGGCGGTGACGCCCTCCTGGGTGACGGGGGCACGGTCGGCGTTGAGGACCTCGGCGCCGGCGTCCTTGACCAGCTCGGCGACGGCCGCGCCCATGCCGGTGGCGCCACCGACCACGAGGGCGCGCTTTCCGTCGTACCGGAACGCATCGAACAGGCTCATCAGGGGGTCCTCCAGGACATCAGGGGTGGGTGGCTCGAGTGGGCCCCCGCCCCCTCGGCCCGGGCCCGCTCGGGCCCGATAGGGGGATTCTGGCCCAGATGAGCATGGCGTGCACGAAAAGGTGGAACGGCGTTCTCATCGGGTCCGGCCGGGTGGGCTAGGGTCTGCGCCCACCGGCCCCCGGGTCGGCGTCGCGGCGACCACCGCCCAGGGGGAAACGAGCATGGCGAACGCATCGGGGCGTCACGGGTGACCGGCATCCTCGCGGCGGGCCTCGGCACCGACATCTTCCGGGGGTTCCTCCAGGGCCTCCCGCCCGGCACCGTCTACGCGCTCATCGCCCTCGGCTTCGTCCTCACCTACAAGACCTCGGGCGTGTTCAACCTGGCCTTCGGGGCGCAGGCGTACATCTCCGCCGTCGTCTACTTCAAGGCCCACACCGAGTGGGGCTGGCCCATCGTCCCGTCGGTCATCCTGTCGGTGATCATCCTGGCGCCGCTCGTCGGGTTCGTGCTCGAGGCCCTGATCTTCCGGCACCTCCGGACCGCGACACCGGTGGCCAAGCTCGTGGTGACCATCGGCCTCTCGCTGGCCCTTCCCGCGCTCGTCGACCTCGCCGCCAACTTCCAGTCGGTGGCCGGTGTCACCCCCGAGGGGATCGTCCCCGACGGCGCCAGCGTCTTCTACGACCCGTTCGGGGTCTACGCCTTCAGCCGCAACGAGCTCGTGGCCATGGCCGCCGCGGTGCTGGCCATGGTGGGCCTCGGCGCCCTGTTCAAGTTCACGGTCAAGGGCCTCCAGATGCGGGCCGTGGTCGAGTCGCCCCGCATGACCGAGCTGAACGGCTGGGCGTCCGACCGCATCTCGTCGTTCGCCTGGATGCTCTCGTCGTTCTTCGCCGGCCTGGCCGGCGTGCTCATCGCCCCCCGCTTCAACACGCTCGGCGCCGGCGACTTCTTCAACCTCGTCGTGGTGGCCATCGCCGCCGCCGCGGTCGGCAAGCTCGTCAGCCTGCCCCGGGCCCTCCTCGGCGGCCTCGGCCTCGGCATCCTCATCGCCGAGATCAACACCTTCCTGCCGCGCTGGGCCGAGACCTACGACTGGCTCACCCCCCTGCAGGACAACCTCACACCGGCGATCCCCTTCATCGTCCTGTTCGGGGTCATCGTGTTCGCCCCGTCGATCGGACGCAGCCGTGAGGCCACCGATCCGCTGGCCGGGGTCGACCCGCCGCCGCCGGCGCTGGGCGGGCGCTCGCTGAAGGGCCGCTCGGCACTGCTCACGTGGGCGATCGGCGGCGCGCTGTTCCTCCTCGTCGGCTCGGTCGTGTTCTTCCGTGCCGACGACCAGTGGCTGTTCCTGGTCACCCAGGCCGCGATCATGACCACGGTCTTCCTCTCCATCACGGTGATCACCGGCATGGCCGGGCAGATCTCGCTGGCCCAGGGCGCCTTCGCGGCGACCGGCGCGTTCACCGTCTTCCAGCTCGTCGACCGCTTCGACCTCTCGGTGATCGCCGGCGCGCTCCTCGGCGGCGTGGTGGCCGCCGGCGTGGCGGTGCTGGTCTCCCTGCCGCTGCGGCGGGTGAGCGGCATCTGGGTCGCCATCGGCACGCTGGCCTTCGCCTTCTTCTTCGACTCGGTGATCATCAAGCTGTCGTGGGTCTCGGGCGAGGCCTCGCTGCTCCAGGGCACCGACGTGCCCCGGCCGGTGATCGGGCCCTGGGACTTCGCCGACGACCGGGCCTTCCTCGTGCTGTGCCTCGTGGTCGTGGCCATCGTCGGCGTGATCGTCGTGCAGATCCGCGAGGGCACCACGGGACAGGCCCTGCGGGCGCTGCGGGGCAGTCAGGTGGCGGCGCAGTCGATCGGCATCTCGCCGGGCCGCTCGCGGCTGATCGCCTTCGCCCTCTCCGGCTTCATCGCCGGCCTCGGCGGCGCCCTGCTCGCCATGCACCAGGAGAACGTGAACTACGGCACCAACTTCGCCCCCTTCGCGGCGCTGTTCTGGCTCGTGCTGGTGGTGACGCTCGGCTCGCGCACCTTCGAGGGCGCGGCCGCGGCGGCGCTGGCCTTCGCGGTGTTCGACACCCTCGTGCTCAAGGGGACCATCTTCGAGTGGATCCTCCGCAGCCCGGACCGCGTGCCGGGCCTGTTCCCGCTCGACCCGACGTGGCGCTTCGTGCTCTTCGGCCTCGCCACCATCGAGTTCGCCCGCCATCCCGAGGGGATGATCGAGTCCCGCCGCCGGCGCATGGCCGAGAAGGCGGCCCGCAAGGCCGCGGCGGAGGCCGACGCCGCACCGCCCTCGGCGGCGCCGACGGCGGAGGTGGCGGCATGAGCGACACCGCCGGCACCACCGCCGGCCGCCGGGCCATCGAGGCCGCCGGCATCACGAAGCGCTTCGCCGGCATCGTCGCCCTCGACGGCGTGTCGCTCGCCGTCGACGAGGGCGAGCGGGTCGGCCTCATCGGGCCCAACGGCGCCGGCAAGACCACCTTCTTCAACTGCCTGCTCGGGGTGCTGCGGGCCGACGAGGGCACCGTCACCCTCCAGGGCCGCGACGTCACCCGCCTGCCGGTCCACCAGCGGGCCCGCCTCGGCATCGGGCGCACGTTCCAGCGCATCGAGCTCTTCCCCGACTCCACCGTCCGCGAGCACCTGCTGATCGCCGAGCGGGTCAAGCGCCGCACCGGCCGCCTGTGGAAGGACGTCGTCGGCCTCGGCCGCCCCAACGCCGACGAGGTCGCCACCTGCGACGAGGTGCTCGAGCTGCTCGGCCTCGCCGACCTCGCCGACGAGCCCATCGAGCGCCTCAGCCTCGGCCAGGGCCGCCTCGTCGAGGTCGGCCGGGCCCTCATGACCGACCCCAAGCTGCTGCTGCTCGACGAGCCCTCGTCGGGCCTCGACCGGGCCGAGACCGCGGCGCTGGCCCAGACCCTGCGCGAGGTCCAGGCCGAGCGGGGCTTCGCGATCCTCCTGGTCGAGCACGACGTCGAGCTGGTCAGCAGCTTCACGTCGCGCTGCTACCTGCTGGACTTCGGCCGCCTCATCGCCGAGGGGCCCACCCCCGAGCTCATGGCCAGCGACGAGATGCGCCACGCCTACCTGGGCGACCTGGAGGTGTCGTCGTGACCGACGCCGAGACCCCGACGCCCGAGACGCCTGACCCCTCGTCTGCCGATGCGGCCGACGCGCCCGAAGCCGTCGAGGCGCCGGCGCCGGCGCCCGCGGCGAGCCGCACCGCCGGCACGCCGGCCCTCGAGCTCCGGCACGTGAACGCCGGGTACGGGCCCTTCCGGGCGCTGTTCGACCTGTCGCTCTCGGTCGCCCCGGGGCGGTCGCTCGCCCTCGTCGGCCCCAACGGCGCCGGCAAGACCACGGTGGCCCGCCTGGCCTCCGGGCTCGTGGCCCCCACCTCCGGCCAGGTGTTCGTCGGCGGCGAGGACCTCACCGGCGCCGACCCCTACCGCTTCGCCCGGGCCGGCATCGCCCATGCCCCCGAGGGCCGGTCGGTGTTCGCCACCCTCACCGTCGAGGAGAACCTCGTCCTGTCGTTCCGCCGCACGCTCGGTCGCAGCGGGGTGAAGGACGGCCTGGCTCGCGCCTACGAGCTCTTCCCGGCGCTCGAGCGGCGGCGCCGCCAGCAGGCGGGCGACCTGTCCGGCGGCGAGCAGCGCATGCTGGCCATGGCTCGGGTGATGGTGGAGGCGCCCAAGGTGCTCGTGGCCGACGAGCTGTCGCTCGGCCTGGCGCCGATCATCGTCGAGCGCACCTACGAGTCGCTGCACCGCCTCGCCGACCAGGGCACGGCCCTGCTGATCATCGAGCAGCACGTGTCGCACGCCCTCGAGCTCTGCGACGACGTGGCCATCCTCGACCACGGCGCGATCGGGTGGACGGGCCCGAGCGCCGACGCCGGCGCCCGGGTGGCGACCCAGCTGGGCTAGCGCTCCCGGGTGGTCAGGTGCCCTCGCCGGCCATCTCGCCGAGCTGCTCGGCCAGCTCCTCGGGCATGGGGCTGACCCGCGGGGCGAGGGTCACGGTGGGGACGGCGACGGTCGAGCCGGCGGACAGCACGGTGTGGGCCACCGCGATGACCTCCTCCACGTCGAGGAGCGAACCGCTCAGGTAGTTGCGCTGGAACCAGATCGGCACGACCTCGCCGGCGAGCTCCATGTCCCAGCCCTCGTTGAACTCGGTGCGGCCCTCGCCCTCGCCGCCAGCGCAGTCGCCGACCACGAGCCGGGTGAACCCCACCGAGGGGTGCTCCATGCGCCACGCCTCGACCAGCTTGTCGAGGGCGGCCTTGCTCACCGCGTAGGCGCCGAGCGCCGGCCACGGCGGGGTCAGGGAGGCGATCACCGAGGAGAGGAAGATCACCGTGCCCTTCGCCTCTTCGAGGTGGGGCATGGCCGCGGCGGTGACCAGGGCGGCGCCCGTCACGTTGGTGGCGAAGACCTGGGCCCAGGTGTCGCCGTCGATGTCGGTGAGCTTGGCCAGGGGGCCGATGGCGGGGGCGTAGACGAGGCCGTCGATGCCGCCGAGCAGGGCGGCGGCTTCCTCGATGGCGGCCTTCACCGAGGCGTCGTCGGTGACGTCGCACTCGACCACCTTGGCGTGCTCGCCGGCCTCGGCGGCGGCGCTCTCCAGGCGCTCACGGCGCCGCGCCAGGAGCGCGACCTCGTCGCCCCGCTGGGCCAGCCCCACTCCGATGCAGCGGCCCAGACCGCTCGACGCTCCGACGACGACCGTGCGCATCGCGCACCTCCCCCTCTGTGAAGTTGACGCCGATGTTAGACGAGCCCCCGCCCACCCCCACCCCGGCCCGTTCTGGTCACGGATTCGCGAGGCACCACCTCGCGTTTCCGTAGCCAGAACGAGGGGCGCTCGGGGTCAGACGATCGACGGGTCGGCGGCCGAGGGCGCGACCTCGTCCCTTCTGGTGTACGGGTTCGCGATGCACCACCTCGCGTTTCCGTTACCAGAACGAGACTCAGGTGAGGGCGGGGCGGCCGAGGAAGCCCTGTTCGATCACGAGCGCCGCCGTGTCGGTCGCCGCCGCGGCCCGGGGGCGGGCGCCGTAGGCCTCGAGCAGGGCGACGAGGGCCACGGCCTCGGTGTCGACGTCGCCGAAGCCACGGGGCTCGAGGAAGCCGGCCATGCGCCGGCGGCCCCAGTCGAACACGGCGGCGGATTCCGAGCGCAGCTCGGGGTCGGCCGCGGTGGCGTCGGCCCACACCCGCACCAGCGCGGTCTCGGTGGACTGCGCCGCGTTGTAGCGCCGGAGCCACTCCCGCAGGGCGTCCCGGCCGGCGTCGCCGTCGTGGACCGCCTCGACCGGGAAGTCCTCGAGGGCCACGGCGACGGTGCGCATGGCCTGGCCGGCGACGAGGCGGGCGAAGTGGTCCTTGTTCTGGAAGTACCGGTAGAAGGCGCCGTGGGAGAGGTCGGCGGCGGTGGCGATGTCGTCCACCCGGGTGCCGTGGTAGCCGCGGGCGACGAGGACACCTCGGCCGGCGTCGAGCAGCGCGTCGAGGGTGCGCTGGCCGGCGGCCGTGAGCCCGGTGCCGTCGAGGCTGGAGGCGAGCACCTCCTGCATGGCGGGCCCGAACGACACCTGGGGTGGCCGCCGGCGGGCGGGCGGGTGCGCGTTCACCTCGGGGCGGAGGCCGAAGAGGGTGCGGTGCAGCAGGTCGGCGAGGGCGTCGTCGACCCGGTCGACGGTCCACACCTTGGGGTTCGCCCCCCGCAGCGTGGCCGCGATGGCGAAGGCGGCCGTGACGGCCTTGAGCAGCAGGTCGATGGCGGCGTCGGTGCGGCGCTCGGGGAGCGCGGCCGGCGCCAGCTTCGAGCGCACCCGGGCCACGTTGCGCTCGCTGGCCCGCTGCGCCGGCGCGGCGATGGTCTCGTCGCTCGACAGCGCGGCCTGGAAGACCACGAACACCGGCGCGTAGGCCTGGTGGATCTCGTCGTAGCGGCCGACCCACTCCCGCAGCGACGCCCAACCGGCGGCGTCGGGGGTGATCGGCCCGAGCTCCTCGGTGATCTCCGAGATCTGACGCAGCACGGTGCCGCCGAGGTGGCGGAACACGTCCTCCTTGCCGGCGAAGTACTGGTAGAAGCTCACCCGAGAGCAGCCGGCCGCCTTGGCGATGCGGTCGATGCTGCACTGGTGGTAGCCGGCCTCGCCGAAGACCTCGAGCGCGGCGTCGAGGATGCGCTGCTGGGTGCGCTGGCCCCGCACTCCGACCGTCGGGTTGGCCGAGAAGGGGGCGCGGCGGGTGACGGGCTCGGCGCCGGCGCCCTCGGCGGTGGTGCTCACCGCCCCACCGCCGCCGTCACCGTCGCTGCTGCCGGTCCCGCCGGTGCCGCCGCCGTCAGTCGTCGGCCCGGACCTTGTCCTTGACCGACGGCACGATGGGCGGGGCGTCCTTGAAGTGCGGGATGCCGTCCTGCTCCTGGGCCACGGGGTAGCCGCCCTCGTGCACCCACGCCCAGTGCGCGTGGTTGAGCTCGTGGATCGTGAAGCAGGCGTTGAGCGAGTTGTAGAACCCCATGTTGTCGACGGTCTGGTTGACCGCCTCCTTGATGAGCAGCGCCGCCATCGTCGGCCGTTCGGCGATGCGGCGGGCGAACTCGACCGTCTTGTCGGCGAGCTCCTCCGGCTTGAAGACCTTGCTGACCATGCCGAGGGCGTGGGCCTCGTGCGCGTCGATCGAGTCACCGGTCAACAGGAGCTCCTTGGCCTTGCGGGGGCCGAACTCCCACGGGTGGCCGAAGTACTCGACGCCGCACATCCCGAGGCGGCTGCCGACCACGTCGGCGAAGGTCGTGTTCTCGTCCGCCACGATCAGGTCGCAGGCCCAGAGGAGCATGAGGGCGGCGGCGTAGACGTCGCCGTGGGCCTGGCCGATGGTGATCTTGCGCAGGTTCCGCCACCGCAGCGTGTTCTGGAAGAAGTGGTGCCACTCCTGGAGCATCAACGTCTCGGCGCCCTCGCGCGTCCCGCCGTTGACCGCACGGCTCGGGTGCTGGTTCGGCCCGGGCGTGTACTCCTCGACGGAGACCTTGGAGCCGAGGTCGTGGCCCGACGAGAACATCTTCCCGTTGCCGCCCAGGATCACGACCCGCACCTGGTCGTCGGCCTCGGCCCGGAGGAAGGCGTCGTTGAGCTCGACGAGCATGCCCCGGTTCTGGGCGTTGCGGGCCTCCGGTCGATTCAGCATGATGCGGGCGATCGTCCCGTCATCGAGGGTCTCGTAGGTGACGAAGCGGTACTCGTCCTGGCCGTCGGGCATGCTCGGGTTCCTCCCCCTCGGCGTCGACCGGTGGCGACGCTCGGTCCGGTGGTTCGCCCGGACCCTAGTGGCTATCTAACGGTGACGTCACCCGTCGGCTAGAGTCCCCGGCGCCATCGCAACGAGGCGCCGCGCCAGTCGCCGAGCGCCGCCACGGGGGAGGACTCGAGGATCCATGGAGCTACGACCGGGCCTGAAGCTGGCGAGTGCGGTCTGCGACGCGCAGGTCGTGGTGGTGCGGGCCCCCGCGGGTGACGTGGAGATCGGCTGCGGTGGCGCCCCGATGCACGAGGACGGGGGCGAGGCCGCGGCCGGCGCCGCCCTCGACGAGTCGCTGGGCGAGGGCCCGCAGCTCGGCAAGCGCTACGCCGACGAGGAGCTCGGCCTCGAGCTGCTGTGCACCCGCGCCGGCGCCGGCGCTCTCACCGCCAACGGCGCGGTGCTCGGGCTGAAGGGGGCCAAGCCCCTGCCCTCCTCCGACTGACGGGCCACCTGACGTGAACCTCCTCCTGCTCGCGGACATGGCGGCGGCCGGGCGTCCCGACGAGGTCGCGCTCAAGGCCGGGCACGACACGCTGACCCCGACCGAGCTGCTGGCCGGCGCCTGGGCGGGCGCGGCCCTGGTCGACGGCGCCGACGTGCTCGCCTTCGTGGGCACCAACGGCCTGGCCTTCCCCCTCGCGCTCTTTGCGGCCGCCGCCGCCGAGGTGCCCTTCGTCCCCTTGAACTACCGGCTCTCCGACGAGCAGCTGCACGAGCTGCTCGAGCCCCTCGGCCGGGCCCTCGTCATCGCCGAGGGCGAGGTCGGCGACCACCTCGCCGCCCGGGGGCACCGGGTGATCTCCACCGACGACTTCGTGGCCGCCGCCCGCGCCGGCGCCGAGATCGGCGACCTGCCCTTCGACGCCGAGGCCACCGCCGTCCTGCTCTACACGAGCGGCACCACCGCGGCGCCCAAGGCCGCGGTGCTCCGCCACCGCCACCTCACCTCGTACATCATCGGCACCGTCGAGTTCGGCGGCGCCGGCGAGCACGAGGCGGTGCTGGTCAGCGTGCCGCCGTACCACATCGCCGGCATCGCCAACCTGCTGTCCAACCTCTACGCCGGTCGGCGCATCGTCTACCTGACCCAGTTCGACGCCCAGAGCTGGGTCGACGCCGTGCGGCGCGAGCAGATCACCAACGCCATGGTCGTGCCCACGATGCTGAGTCGCATCTGCGACCTCGTCGAGGCCGAGGGCGAGGGCCTGCCCACCCTGCGCTCGCTCAGCTACGGCGGCGCCCGCACGCCGTCGACGGTGCTCCGGCGGGTCATGCGACTGTTGCCCCACGTCGACCTCGTCAACGCCTACGGCCTCACCGAGACCAGCTCCACCATCGCCGTGCTCGGCCCCGAGGACCACCGGGCGGCGCGCGACGGCGACCCGGTCGCCATCGACCGGCTGTCGTCGGTCGGCCGGGTGCTGCCCACCGTCGAGGTGCAGGTGCGGGGCCCCGACGGCCGGCCCGTGGCGGCCTGCGAGCCCGGCGAGATCTGGGTGCGGGGCGAGCAGGTGTCCGGCGAGTACGCCGGCCGGGACAACCCCCTCGACGACGACGGGTGGTTCCCCACCCGCGACCGCGGCTGGGTGGACGAGGAGGACTACCTCTTCGTGGAGGGCCGGGCGGACGACACCATCATCCGTGGCGGCGAGAACGTGGCGCCGGCCGAGGTCGAGGAGGTGCTGCTCTCGCACCCCGACGTGGCCGAGTGCGCGGTCGTGGGCCTGCCCGACGACGAATGGGGCCAGCGCATCGCCGCCGTGGTCGTGCCGGTCGACGGCTCGACCCCCGACGCCGACGCCCTCCGCGAGCACGTGCGGACACAGCTCCGCGGCTCGAAGACCCCCGACGTCGTCGTCTTCCACGAGACCCTGCCCCACACCGAGACCGGCAAGCTCCTACGCCGCGTGGTGCAGTCGGACCTGCAGTCCGAGCTCGACGCCGGCGCCTGAACCGCCGAGGGCGAACTCCGACTGATCCCGTTCTGGGACCACGCGGGCGGTCCTGGTGACGCGACGGTGGTCCCAGAAAGAGCCGGATTCGTTCTGGGACCACGCTGGTGGTCCTGGTGACGCGACGGTGGTCCCAGAAGGGGGTGGGTTCGTTCTGGGACCACGCTGGTGGTCCTGGTGACGTGAGGCTGGTCCCAGAAGGAGGAGAGCGCGGTCAGGCGGGGGCCGGAGGCAGGTCGGCGTCGACGGTGAGCGCCGGGTGGGCCGCCTCGAAGCTGAGCATGCCGCCGACCAGGAGGCTCTCGGGGAGCGGGTCCTCGTAGCTCCAGGCCACGTCGGCGTGGGTGGCGCCGTCGACCATGGCACTCCACCAGGTGGCCGTCCCCTTCGAGGGGCACAGCGTCGTGGTGGTGCTGGGGACGAGCAGGTCGGTGCGCACCAGCGCCTTGTCGACGTAGAGCTTGGGCTCGAGGGCGGTCTCGTAGAGGACGATCGAGGCGGGGGCGTCGACGAGCACCACGTCGCCGACCGCCACCCGCAGGTGCCGGGTCGTCCGCAGGCACTCGATGCGGTGGTACGGGTTGCGGGCGTGGAGGAAGACCTCGTCCTCCTCCTCGTACCAGTGGTCGACGGCGCCCCACTCGACGAGCAGGTGGCCGTCGGCGTCGGGGTGGGGCGTGGCGGCGGCGCCGAGGGCGGTCGTATCGACGGCGGCGGGCGGGAAGGCGTAGGTGGGCGGGCCGCCGGCGCGGTGGACGAGCAGGGCGTCCTCGGTGTCGACGACGGTGGCGTCGCCGAGCCGGGCCCGCACGCGCCGGCGCACGGGCTCGACGTAGGCGAGGTCGTCGGGCACCGGCGCCGAGAAGCGGCCGGCGGGGTTCCGGGACAGTGGCCCCCGGCCCGACGTCAGGCTCATCGCTCGTGACCGACCCGAACGGTCGTGCGCACGACGACGGCGTGCGGCGATCGACGCGAGGAGCATCCGTCTCGCCGGTCCGGCCCACCTCCGGGCGCCGAGCGGGCGCCGACGGCGGGTCGGATCCCACGCTCGGTGACCGTCACGCGGAGCGGAGCTGAACTCGAGGCAATGGCCCCCGGCGCATCTCCAACGACAGGCCGGGGGGCATTGCCTCGAGAACAGTCCCATGCGTCCCGTCGAACGCGCCGCGTGGCCCGCTCGTCGCGACACGGACGACCCTGGCGCGGGGAGGCGGTCACATCGACGTCCGGGCGTCACCGGGGACGGTGGGGGCCATGCCCCGCACCATGGCGTCGACGGTGAACGACGCCACGAGGGCACCGTCCTCGTCGTGGACCCGGCACTCGCTGTGGGTCATGCCGTCGGCGGCCACCGTCGAGCGGTGGTGGTAGAGCAGCCAGCGGTCGGCCCGCACGTCCGCGTGGAACGACAGGGCGATGGCGTTGATGCCGGTCGACAGGGTCACGTGGGCGGCCGACTGGCCGATCCCGGCGTGGGGGCGCAGCGCGGCGGCGATGCTCATGTGTCCGGTGTACTGGGCGAGGAGGCCGGCGTGGAGGGCGGGGTCGTCGGGGACCTCGTGGAAGCGCACCCAGGTGTCGAGCTCGGGCGGGCCGACGGGGGCGTCGGGGTCGCCGGTGTAGGCGTCGTCGACGATGCGCAGGTCCCGGCCGGTGACGGCCATGTCGAACGCGGGGCACTCGAGGGGCCCGGGCACGTCGGGCGCCGGCTCGGCGTGGCGGACGACGTCGGGCGCGGTGGCGTCGAGGAGGAAGGTGCCGGCGGCGACGAGGCGGTCGCCCTGGTGCACCTCGGCCGCCAGGTTGGAGAACGTCCGGCCGGCGCTCAGCTCGTCGAGGGTGATGCGCACCGGGAGGCGGGCGTCCGCGATGCGGGGCACGACCAGGTGGGACGAGACGACCCGCCGGCCGCCGGCGTGGCGCATGGCCGCCACCACGCACTGGCCGAGCATCTGGCTGGCCTCGACCACCGGCCGGCGCCAGTCGGCGCGGGCCACCGAGAGCCAGGCGCTTCCGCCCTCGGACGATCCGCCGGGCCGCACGTCGAGCACGTCGACCAGGTCGGCGGCGTCACCCCACGTGGGGAAGCGCTTGACGTCGATCTCGTCGACGAGCTCGACCCGGACCACGTCGTGGTCGAGGGCGACGTACCCGTCGATCCCGGTGGAGGGCGCCGGGGCGTCGGCCCACACCGCCCCGTCGGGGAGCGCGTCCCGCTGGACGTCGGCGACCGGAAACCACAGCGCCGGCGGCCCGTCGGCCTGGTCGATCCGCACCGCGCCGGTGGAGTCGGCGACGAGGGCGCCGCCGTGCCAGGCCCGCGCCCGGTAGGCGACGGGGACCGGCGTCGCACCCCCGTGTTCTGGCGTCATTCGTGCCCGCCTACCGGGCGTCGGTGACGCCAGAACGGGATGTCAGGCGACGTCGTGATCGGTTCTGGCGTCATTCGTGCCCGCCTACCGGGCGCCAGTGACGCCGGAACGGCAGGTCAGGCGACGACGCCACGGACCTTCAGGTCGACGATGGTGTCCCAGTCGAGGCCGAGCTCCTCGAGGATGGCGTCGCCGTGCTCGTTGAACTCGGGGGCGCGGAGCGCCTGGGCGGGCTGCTCGTCGTACTGCACCGGGGCGGTGGCGAGCTGGAACGGCGTGCCCGCGCTGGTGGCGCAGTCCGAGACGTAGCCGTTGGCCACGGTCTGAGGATCGGACACCACCTCGATGGTGTCCTGCACCATGGCCCACTGGCCGCTGAACGTGCCCAGATGCTCGCGCCACTCGTCGGCGGTGCGCGACAGGAAGGCCTGCCGCACGAGCTCGGTGGCCTCGACCTTGTTCTCCATGAGGTCGGCGACCTCGGCGAAGCGGGGGTCGATGGCGGCCTCGGGGATGCCCAGCACCTCGCAGGCCTCGGCCCAGTAGCGGCCCGGCTGGAGGCAGGTGAGCGAGATGAAGCGACCGTCCGAGGTCTTGTAGGTGTTGACGAGGGGGTTGCCCGGGGGAGCGTCGCGCGGCGGCGGCGCCCACGGCATCCCGAGCTGGAGCGAGAGCGCCAGCGCCGCGCCCATCGACCAGATGCCGACGCTCAGTAGCGAGACGTCGACCACCGTGGCCTCGCCGGTGCGCTCGCGGTGGAACAGCGCCCCCATGATCCCGCCGGCGATGGTCATGGCGCCGATGGAGTCGCCGAAGGCCGGGGCCGGGGGCGGCGGCGGGAACTCGTCGTCCTCGCGCTTCTGGCCCATGGCGACGCCCGCCCGGCACCAGTAGGCAAGCGAGTCGTAGGAGCCCTTGTCGGCGTCGGGGCCCCGCTCGCCCTGGCCGGTGCCGCGGACGTAGATGATGTCGGGGTTGGCGGCTCGGATCTGCTCGACGTCGATGGCGAGCTTCTCGCGGACGCCCGGGAGCTTGTTGGTGAGGAAGACGTCGCAGGTGGCGGCGAGCTTGTAGAGCACGTCGAGGCCGTCGGGGGAGGTGAGGTCGAGGCCGAGGCTCTTCTTGCCCCGGTTGGAGTGCTCGAGCAGGACGTGGACGTCCTTGCCCATCACCGCGATGCCCGACGAGGCCAGGCCCCGCATGGCGTCGCCGCGCTCGACGTGCTCGATCTTGATGACCTCGGCGCCCCAGTCGGCGAGCAAGGCGGAGGCGGCGGGCACGAAGGTGTGCTCGGCCACCTCGAGGATGCGGACGCCCTGCATCACTGCGGTCATGGTTCTCCCCCTGGAAGGCCCCGTCGGAGGGCCGGCTGGCGACAGTGACGCCGATGTTAGAACACGCCCGCCACGGCCGCGCCCAAGCTGTTGACACGACTGTTAGATATCCGTAGCGTCGAACCATGGCCCGCACCTGCGACTACCCCGTCTTCGACGCCGACAACCACCTGTACGAGACCAAGGACGCGTTCACCCGACACCTCCCGGACAAGTACAAGAAGGCCATCGACTACGTGGAGGTCCGGGGACGCACGAAGATCGCCATCCGGGGCCAGATCAGCGACTACATCCCGAACCCCACCTTCGACGTCGTGGCCCGTCCCGGCGCCCAGGAGGAGTACTTCCGGGTCGGCAACCCCGAGGGCAAGAGCTACCGCGAGCTCATCGGCGAGCCCATGCGGGCCCTTCCCGCCTTCCGCGAGCCGGCGCCGCGCCTCGAGCTGATGGACGAGCTCGGCGTGGACCAGACCCTCATGTTCCCCACCCTCGCCAGCCTCCTCGAGGAGCGCATGCGCGACGATCCCGAGCTGACCCACGCCGCCATCCACTCCCTCAACGAGTGGCTGCTCGACGAGTGGACCTTCAACTACGAGAACCGCATCTTCACCACCCCGGTGATCACGCTGCCCATCGTGGAGAAGGCCATCGAGGAGCTGGAGTGGTGCGTCGAGCACGGCGCCAAGACCGTCCTCATCCGGCCGGCGCCGGTGCCGGGCTTCCGGGGCTCGCGCTCGTTCGGCTTCGAGGAGTTCGACCCGTTCTGGAAGGCCGTCACCGACCACGACATCCTCGTGTCGATGCACGCCTCGGACAGCGGCTACTCCCGCTACCAGGGCGACTGGACGGGCCCGTCGGAGATGCTGCCGTTCAAGCCCGACCCGTTCCGCTACATGACCGCCCACCACCGGCCCATCCAGGACGCGATGTCCGCGTTCACCTGCCACGGCGTGCTGGCCCGCCACCCCGACCTGCGCCTCGTGCTGGTCGAGAACGGCGCCGAGTGGGTGCCGAGCTTCCTCGAGCAGCTCGGTGACACCTACTCGAAGATGCCCCACGAGTTCGACGGCGACCCCGTCGAGCAGTTCAAGCGCAACGTGTGGGTCAGCCCGTTCCACGAGGACGACATCGCCGAGCTCTGCGGCCTCCTCGGCGCCGACCACCTGTGCTTCGGCTCCGACTACCCGCACCCCGAGGGCCTGGCCGAGCCGTGCTCGTACGTCGACCACCTCCCCGAGGGCCTGCCCGAGGACGACGTCAAGGCGATCATGGGCGGCAACCTCGCCCAGATCATGAAGGTCGACACGCTCGCCGCGGCCTGACCTCCGCCACTGGCGCCGGTCCGCGTCCGGACCCGCTCGTACTGGCTCCCGATCTCGGTGCTCTGACCCCGAAATCGGGAGCCAGAACGGTTTTCGGGGTTACGCCGTGCGGACGGGGAGGGCCTCCCAGCCACGGACCGTGGAGGTGAGGGCCTGCTTGGCGCCGTCCCAGTCGACCTCCCACTCGGGCCAGCGCTTGAGCACCTCGTCGAGCGCCACCCGGCCCTCGAGGCGGGCCAGCGCCGCGCCCAGGCAGAAGTGGATGCCGTAGCCGAAGCTCAGGTGGTGGTCGATCTCGCGGTGGATGTCGAACGAGTCGCCGTCGGGGAAGTGGCGCTCGTCGTGGTTCGCCGAGGCGTTGATGAGCAGGATGATGCTGCCGGCGGGGACGGTGTGGCCGTGGTGCTCGACGTCCGTGCTGACGAGGCGGGCCTGCACCGGTGAGGGCGCCTCGAAGCGCAGCAGCTCCTCGATGGTCTGGGGGACGAGGCTGCGGTCGGCGACGATCTCGGCCCGCTGGTCGGGGTGCTCGGCCAGCACCTTGCCGGTCCAGCCGATGAGCCGGGTGGCGGTCTCGTTGCCGGCGCCGCTGAGCAGGCCGATGTAGGTCAGCACCTCCTCACGGGTGAGGGTGCGGCGCTCACCGGTGGAGTCCTCGAACTCGGCGTTGAGGAGCTCGGTCATGAGGTCGTCGGACGGGTTCTCCTTGCGCCAGTCGAGGTACTCCTCGAACAGCTCGTTGTTGAAGCCCCGCTCGGAGAAGTCGGGGATCTCGCCCTCCTCCATGCGCAGGCCGTCGTCGGCGGCGTCGCGGATCGCCTCCTGGTCGGCCTCGGGGATGCCCAGGAGGTAGCCGATCGTGCGCATGGGCATCTGGGCGCCGAGGTCGGCGATGAAGTCGAAGCCGCCGCTGCCCACCAGCGGGTCGAGGGATCGGGCGCAGAACTCGCGGACCAGCGGCTCGATGGCGTTCATCTTCCTGGGGGTGAACACCCGGGAGAGGACGCTGCGGTGCACGTCGTGCTCGGGCGGGTCCTCGAACAGGATGATGCCCGGCGGCAGCTCGAGGTCGGCCTTGATGAGCTCGAGGATCGTGCCCTTGCCCGAGAGGTAGGTCTGCCACTCGACGAGGGCCTTCTCGACGTCGTCGAAGCGGCTCAGCGCGTAGAACTCGTGCTGCTCGTTCCAGTAGAGGGGGGCCTCGTCCCGCATGCGCTTCCAGACCGGGTAGGGGTCGGCGTCGATCTGGGCGTCGTACGGGTCGTAGTAGACGTCGCTCTGGTTGATCAGCGTCACGGGGTCCCCCTGGTCGGCGCCGTTCGGGTGCGGGCGCGGCGGTCGGCGCCGCAAAACTAACACTCGTGTCGACTCTGCGGAGACGGGCGCGGACATTTGGTGTCATACTCCTGCCACGGAATCGAGCCGGGGGGCCGAGGGCCCGTCCGGAGGGGGAGCACGAGCGATGGGTCTTCTCGACGGCAAGGTCGCGGTCATCACCGGAGCGGGGTCGGGCATGGGCCGGGCCGCCGCCCAGGTCTTCGTCCGTGAGGGCGCCCAGGTGCTCGGCGCCGACGTGAGCGGGGCCGAGGAGGAGACCGCGGCGATGCTCGGCGACGCCTTCGTCGCCGCCCACTGCGACGTCACCAAGGAGGACGAGGTCGAGGCGATGATCCGGGGTGCCGCCGACCGCTTCGGGCGGGTCGACGCCGTGCTCAACGTGGCCGGCATCGCCGACGCCCAGGAGGTCCACGACATGGACATGGCCCTCTACGACCGCATCCTCGACGTCGACCTCAAGGGCGTCGTCCACGGCACCAAGCACGCGCTGCGCCTCATGCGCGAGCAGGGCGGCGGCAACATCATCAACTGGTCGTCGATCGGCGGGATCAACGGCTCGGCCTTCACCGGCGCCTACTCGGCGGCCAAGGCCGGCGTGATCGCCCTCACCAAGGCGGCGGCCATCGAGGACGGGCCCCACGGCATCCGGGTCAACGCCATCTGCCCCGGCTTCATCGTCACCAACATGTCGAAGGGCGCCGAGAACCTGCCCGGGATCCCCGAGAAGGCCTGCCTCCTGCGGGTCGGCCAGCCCGAGGAGGTCGCGGAAGTGGCGGCGTTCATCGCCTCCGACCGGGCCTCGTTCGTCACCGGCGCCGTGATCCCCGTCGACGGCGGCTGGATCGCCAAGGTCGCCTGACCCTGCACCTCGCCCGTCCGGTGCCCTCGACCCCGCATTCGTCCGAGCCGTCCGTTCTGGCGTCGGTGGCGCCCGCTCCGCGGGCGTGTGGGACGCCAGAACACGGGATCCGTAACGATGGTGGGGTGGCGCCGGGCGTGTCTCCGGTTCTGGCGTCAGCGGTGCCCGCCCCGCGGGCGCACGTGACGCCAGAAGACGGGATCCGGTCGTGAGCGAACCCGCCGCCACCGCGCCGGTCGAGCCGACGCCGGCCACGGGGGCCGCGCCCGCAACCCGGTACGCCGGCGCTCGGATCAACCGCGTCGAGGACGCCCGCCTGCTGACCGGGACGGGCACCTTCGTCGACGACGTCACCCGGCCCGGGATGCTGCACGCCTGCTTCGTGCGCAGCCCGTTCGCTAGGGCCCGCATCGAAGGCATCGACGCCGGCGAGGCGCTCGCCCTGCCCGGCGTCCACGCCGTGCTCACCGCCGCCGAGATCAACGCCGGCGTCCACGAGCAGTGGTACACGCTCGTCGGCCCGAAGGACCCCGACACCCCCCGCCCGCCGCTGGCCGAGGGCGAGGCGAAGTTCGTGGGCGACCCCGTCGCACTGGTCGTGGCCGACAGCCGGTACGTGGCCGAGGACGCCGTCGACCTCGTGGTGGTCGACTACGAGCCCCTGCCGGCGCTGGCGGACTACGCCACGGCGGTCGGCAGCGACGAGCTCGTCCACGACGCCTATCCCGGCAACCTCGCCGCCGACGTCGGCATCCTCCCGCCCGAGACCCTCGACGACACATGGGTGAGCGCGGCCCACGTGGTCGACGCCACCATCCACCAACAGGCCTACGCCGCGGTGCCCATGGAGACCCGAGGCCTCGTGGTCGAGTGGTCGGCGTCCAGCGGCGAGCTCACGATCTGGGCCGCCACCCAGGCCCCCCACGAGGTGCGGGCCTTCGCGGCCCGGCTGCTCGGCATCCCCGAGCACAAGGTGCGGGTGCTGATGCGCGACACCGGCGGCGGCTTCGGTCAGAAGGTCATCCCGATGCGCGAGGACATGGCCGTGCTGCTCGCCGCCCGCCTCGTCGCCGGTCCGCTCAAGTGGATCGAGGACCGGCGGGAGAACCTGCTCGGCGCCGGCCAGGCGCGCCACGAGCACGGCCGGGTGCGGATGGCCTTCGACGAGGAGGGCACCTTCCTCGCCGCCCAGCTCGACCACGTGCAGGACGTCGGCGCCTACCCCACGCCGGCGCCGGGCCAGGCCGCCTTCGCCGTCGGCCTCATGTTCCCCGGCCCGTACCGGATCCCGGCGGGCAACTTCACGACCAAGCTCGTCTTCTCGAACACGCCGGGGCGCACCGCCTACCGCGGGCCGTGGCAGTTCGAGTCGGTCGCCCGCGAGGTCATGCTCGACCGGGCGGCGCGCGCCATGGGCGTGGACCCCGTCGAGCTGCGCCGGCGCAACCTCCTCCGCCGCGACGAGCTGCCCTACGCCAACATGCTCGGGATGCCCTACTCGGACATCTCGCCCACCGAGACGTTCGAGCAGGCGCTCGGCATCCTCGACTACGAGGCGTTCCGGGCCGAGCAGGCCGCGGCCCGGGCCGAGGGCCGCCACCTCGGCGTCGGCACCTGCACCTACGTCGAGCCGACCGCCTCGGGCATGGGCTTCTACGGCACCGAGGGCGCCACCATCCGCATCGAGCCCTCGGGCATGGTCAACGTCTACGTGGCCGGCGGGTCGACCGGGAACAGCCTCGAGACCACCGTCGTCCAGCTCACTGCCGACGCCCTCGGCGTGTCCATCGACCAGGTCAACACCATCCAGGGCGACACCGCGGTGACGCCCTTCGGTGCCGGCACCGGCGGGTCGCGCAGCGGCCCCATGACCGCCGGCGCCGTGGCTCAAGCCGGCGGGACGCTGCGGGAGAAGCTCGTGGCCATCGCCGCCCACCGCCTCGAGGCCGCCGAGGACGACATCGAGCTCGCCGAGGGGCGGGCCTCCGTGCGGGGCACGCCGGCGGTGGGCGTGACCGTGGCCGAGCTCGCCAACGTCGCCTACTTCCAGCCCGCGGCGCTGCCGCCCGGGATGGAGGCGGGCCTCGAGGCCAGCGCCCGGTTCACCGCGGCGGCGCCCATGATCTGGGCCAACGCCACCCACGTCTGCACCTGCGAGGTCGACATCGCCACCGGGGTCGTCACCATCCTGCGGTTCATCGTCAGCGAGGACTGCGGCCGCATGATCAACCCCGCCGTGGTCGAGGGCCAGATCGCCGGCGGCACCGTGCAGGGGATCGGCGGGGCGCTGCTCGAGTCGCTGGTCTGGGACGAGGACGGCAACCCCCTCGCCACCACGTTCGTCGACTACCTGCTGCCCACCGCCACCGAGGTGCCCGACCTCGAGTACGGCCACGTCGAGACGCCGGCGCCCGGGCCCGGCTACAAGGGCGTGGGGGAGGGTGGCGCCATCGGGGCGCCGCCGGCGGTCATCAACGCGGTCGCCGACGCCCTATCGCCGTTCGGCGTCGAGGTCGAGCGCCTGCCCCTCACCCCCGCCGCCATCGTCGACCTCCTCGACGCCGCCGCAGCCAGTGGGACGAAGGGCCGGCCATGACCGAGATCCGGCTCGCCTCGTCCGTTCTGGCTCCCGATTTCGGTGCCCTGGCACCGAAATCGGGAGCCAGTTCGGAGTTGCTGGGCCGGGAGGGGGCGGCGTGAAGCCGGCGCCGTTCGCCTACCACCGGCCCGCCACCGTGGCCGAGGCCGCCGGGTTGCTGGCCGAGCTCGGTGACGGGGCCAAGGTGCTGGCCGGCGGCCAGAGCCTGGTGCCGATGCTGAACCTGCGCCTCGCGGTGTTCGACGACCTGATCGACATCGCCCGGATCGATGAACTGTCGGGCATCGAGCGCCGCGACGGCCACCTGTGGGTGGGTGCGGGCACCACCGAGGCCGCGGTCGAGCACGACGCCGAGGTCGCCGCCGCCGTGCCGCTGCTGGCCCGGGCCACCCCGCTGATCGGTCACCGCCAGATCCGCAACCGGGGGACCGTTGGCGGCTCGCTGGCCCACGCCGATCCCGCCGCCGAGTACCCGGCGGTGGCGCTCGCCCTCGACGCCGAGCTCGAGGCGGTCTCGCCCCGCGGCAACCGCACGGTCGCCGCCGCCGACTTCTTCACCGGCGTGTGGGACACCGCGCTCGCCGACGACGAGATCCTCACCGGCGTCCGCTTCCCGGTCTGGTCGGGACGCTGCGGCTTCGCGGTCAAGGAGCTGGCCCGCCGCCACGGCGACTTCGCCATCGCCGGCGCGGCCGTGGCCGTCGAGCTCGACGGCGACGACCGGGTCGCCCGGGCCGCGATCGCACTGATCGGCATGGGCTCGACGCCGGTGCGCGCGTCCGCCGCCGAAGCCGCCGCCGTCGGCAACCCGGTGGGGTCGCCGACCGGCGAGGAGCTCGGTCAGCTGGCGGTCGCCGACCTGTCCGAGGTGCCGTCCGACCTGCACGGTTCGGCCGCCTACCGCCGGCGCATCGCCGCCGTGCTGGTCGCCCGGGCGTGGGCCGACGCCGTCGCCGAGGCCAAGGGAGCGGGGCACCATGGCTGACCGTCGTCTTCGCCTCCGACCATGTTCGTCAGCTGGTCGGGCCGGGGTGGTCGTGCGACCCGCCCGGCTCACCGCCCCCACAAGAGGTCCCCGCCATGGATGAGGTCGCGGTGCGGGTGACGGTCAACGGGCAGGTGCGGGAGGCCACGGTCGAGCCCCGCCTCACCCTCGCCGACTTCCTGCGGGAGCGCTGTGCCCTCACCGGCACCCACCTCGGGTGCGAGCACGGCGCCTGCGGCGCCTGCACGGTGCTGGTCGACGGCGCGTCGGTCCGCTCGTGCCTGATGTTCGCCGTGCAGGCCGACGGCCTCGAGGTGACCACGGTCGAGGGCCTCGGCGGCGCCGAGGGCGCGCTGTCCCCGGTCCAGGAGGCGATGCGCGAGTGCCACGGCCTCCAGTGCGGCTTCTGCACGCCGGGCTTCGTCGTGACCATCACCGCGCTGCTCGAGGAGAACCCCCACCCCGACGAGCAGGAGATCCGCGAGGCGCTGTCGGGCAACCTCTGCCGCTGCACCGGCTACCAGGGCATCCTCGCCGCCGTCCGCTCCCTCGCCGCCCGGGAGCCCTGACGCCGAACCGGAGAGCGGGCTAGGGTGAGAAAAGTGAGTGTTCGCTCATTGAGGGGGCCCCGGTGACTGACCGGTTGCTGCTGCGGAACGCCCGGGTGCTCACCTGCGCCGCGGGCGACGACGAGGTGCCGTTCGACGGCGACGTCCTGGTCGAGGGGGAGCGCATCGCCGAGGTGTCCCACGGGCGCCAGGCGGTCGACGAGGGCGCCACCCGGGTCGTCGACGTGGCCGGCGCCACGGTGCTGCCGGGCCTGGGCGACGCCCACACCCACATCAGCTGGCCGCTGGACTTCGTCTTCGACCACGCCGCCGTGGCCGCGGCGCCGCCCGCCGAGCACGCCCTCGACCTCGCCGCGGTCGTCCGCACCTTCCTCGAGAGCGGCTACACCACCATCGTCGGCGCCGGCGCCACCCAGCCCGCCGACGACCTGCTCACCCACGACGCCATCGAGCGCGGCCTCATCCCCGGCCCGCGGATCATCCCGAGCGGGCCGATGATCGCCGCCGAGGACGGCCTCGGAGGCGACGGCGAGATGATGCAGGTCGCCCGGGACGCGGCGTCGCTGCGCGAGATCGTGGCCCGCCAGTGCGACCAGGGCGTGAAGGCGCTCAAGCTCTTCCTCTCGGGCGATGGCGTGATCCCCGAGTACCCGTCGCAGGACGTCTACATGGACGTCGCCATGGTGAGCGCCGCCGCCGAGGAGGCCGAACGCCACGGCGCCTTCCTCACCGCCCACGCCCGGGGCTCGGCCAGCGTCACCCTCGCCGCCCGGGCCGGCGTGCGCATCGTCCACCACGCCTGCTTCCTCGACGACGAGGCCATCGGCGCGCTGCAGGACCGGGGCGACGACGTCTGGGTCTGCCCCGGCTTGCACTACTTGTGGGCCATGGTCAGCGGCCACGCCGAGCCCTACGGCATGGGCGCCGATCGCATCGAGGCGTCGGGGTACCGGGACGAGCTCGCCGCCCAGGTCGTGGGCATGCAGGGCCTGGTCGAGGCGGGGGTGCCGATCCTCGCCGGCGGCGACTTCGGCCACCAGTGGACCCGCCACGGCACCTACGCCGCCGAGCTGCAGCGCTACGTCGAGCTGGTCGGCATGGCTCCGGTGGCGGCGATCCACACCGCCACCCGGAACCTCGGGCCGGCGATCGGGCTGGACATCGGGCAGGTGCGGACGGGCGCGCTGGCCGACCTCCTGGTGGTCGACGGCGATCCCACCACCGACATCGCCGTCCTGCAAGACCCCGAGCGCCGGCGCCTCGTCCTCAAGGGCGGCGCCCTCGCCCACGTGAACCCCCGCCTCTACCCTTGACCGCCGTGGGGGAGGGGCACCGCGCCAGCGGGGCTGCCGGGTCGACGAGCGTCCTGTCGGGCGTCGACGCCCTCGTGCAGCTGCTGCTCGTGCGCCGGCGGGTCGACGAGCGCGACGGGCTGCGCACCGGGACGATGGTCTCGGGCTACCCGGGCTCGCCCCTGGCCGGCTTCGACCTGCGCCTCGAGTCCCTGGCGGACGAGGCCGCCGCCGCGGGCATCGTCCACCAGCCCGGCCTGAACGAGGAGCTCGCACTGGCCGCGGTGTGGGGGAGCCAGATGGGCGCGGTCGTGCCCTACCGCGACGGCGTCGACGGGGTGGCCGGCGCCTGGTACGGCAAGGCGCCCGGGCTCGACCGCTCGGGCGACGCGCTCAAGCACGCCAACGCCCTCGGCGCCGGGCCGAACGGCGGGGCCGTGCTGTTCTGCGGCGACGACCCGACGGCCAAGTCGTCGACCCTCACCTGCGACAGCCAGCACACCTTCGAGGACGCCTGCGTGCCCGTGCTCTACCCGGGCGACCAGCAGGAGGTGGTCGACCTCGGTGTCCACGCCTTCCGGCTGTCCCGCTACGCCGGGTGCTGGGCGGGCATGAAGATCGTCACCGCGGTGGCCGACGGCATCGGGTCCGTCGACCTCGGCCTCGACCGCCATCAGCCGGTGGACCCCGACGACCTCGTCGTCGACGGGCAGCCGTGGCGCCACGAGCCGCTGACCCGCATCGGGCCCCACACCGTCCAGGCCCAAGAGGCGCTGGTCGTCGACCACCGGCTGCAGGCGGCGCAGGCGTACGTGCGGGGCAACGGCCTCGACCGGGTGGTGGGCGCCGGGCCGGGTGCGTCGCTCGGGATCGTCTGCGCGGGCAAGATCTACTACGACGTCGTGTCGGCGCTGGCGGGCCTCGGCGTCGGACTCGACGGGCTGGCCGACGCGGGCATCCGCATCCTGAAGCTCGCCCTGACCTGGCCCGTGGTGCCCGCCACCGTCCTCGACTTCGCCGGCTCGGTGGACGAGGTGCTCGTCGTGGAGGAGAAGCGGCCCTTCGTGGAGGGGCAGCTGCGCGCGCTGCTGCACGAGGCGGGCGCGGCCACCCCGGTGCGGGGCAAGCGAGACGGCGCCGGCGAGGCCCTGGTGCCGATCACCGGCGAGCTCGACGCCGCCGCCGTCGCCGGGATCCTGACCCGGGTGCGGCCGGCGCTGGTCACCCACGGCGGCCCGGCGAGTGGGCCCGTCGGGGTGGACCGGGATCCGAGCGCGGCCTCGGTGCACAGGGCCTCGACGGAGCCGGGGGCGGCGGCCGCCCGCGCCGTCGCCGGCCACGACGAGCCCTCGCCGGAGCCATCTCGGATCCCCGTGCTCGCCATCCCGCCGCGTCCGCCGGGGTTCTGCTCGGGGTGCCCGCACAACCGCTCGACGGTGTTCCCCGCCGGCGCCCTCGTCGGCGGCGGCGTGGGGTGCCACGGGATCATGTACTTCGAGGCCCGCCACACGGGCATGACCGCGCTGCCGCCCACCCCCATGGGCGCCGAGGGCGTGCCGTGGATCGGCCTCGCCCCCTTCGTCGACGAGCCCCACCTGCTGCAGAACCTGGGCGACGGCACCCTCAGCCACTCGGGCTCGCTCGCCATCCGGGCCAGCGTGGCCGCCGGCGTGAACGTCACCTTCAAGGTGCTCTACAACGCCGCGGTGGCCATGACCGGGGGCCAGGACGTGACCGGCCTGCAGGACGTGCCCTCGCTCACCCGGGCGCTCGAGGCCGAAGGGGTGCGCCGGGTGGTGGTCTGCGCCGACGACCCCCGCCGCTACCCCCGGGGCGCCCGCTGGGCCGCCGGCGTCGAGGTCGTCGACCGCGACCGGCTGCCCGCGGTGCAGGAGGCCCTGGCCACCGAGCCCGGCGTCACCGTCATCGTCTACGACCAGCAGTGCGCGGCCGAGGCCCGGCGCCTGCGCAAGCGGGGCGACCAGCCCGAGCCGCCGCGGCGGGTCGTGATCAACGAGGCGGTGTGCGAGGGCTGCGGCGACTGCTCGGTGAAGAGCAACTGCCTCTCGGTGCTCCCCCTCGACACCGAGCTGGGCGAGCGCCGCCAGATCCACCAGGGGTCGTGCAACAAGGACTACTCCTGCCTCGACGGCGACTGCCCGTCCTTCGTCACCCTCGAGCCCGTCCCCCGGGGGCGGCGGCGAGCGGCGGCCCCGTCGAGCACGGCGTCCGGCGGCTCGTCCTCGGTCGCCGCCGGCACCGCCCCGCCCGCCGGCGACCTCCCCGTGCCCGCTGCCGCCGAGATCGACGGCGCCTACGGCGTCTACTTCACGGGCATCGGCGGCACCGGCGTGATCACCGCCAACCGGGTGCTCGCCGCCGCCGCCGAGGAGGCCGGCCTCGTGGTCGGGGGCATGGACCAGACCGGCCTCTCGCAGAAGGCGGGCGCGGTGGTGTCGCACCTCCAGCTGGCCCGGGACGCCGCCGCCCTCGGGGCCCACCAGGTGAGCGCCGGCGGCGCCGACCTCTACCTGTCCGGCGACATCCTCCAGGCCGCCGGGCCCGTGCACCTGGCCAAGGTGCGGCCGGGGTGGACGCTCGCGGTGGTCGACCGGGACGTCACGCCCACCGCGGCCATGCTCCAGAGCGACCTCGACGCGCCGGCGCTTGCCGACCTGGAGGCCGCCGTCGCCGAGGTCGTGGGCCCCGACCGGGTGGTGTTCGTCGACTCGACCCGGCTGGCCGAGGCCCTGTTCGACATCCACCTGCTGGCCAACATCGTCCTGCTCGGCGCCGCCTACCAGCGGGGCGGGCTGCCCTTCACGCTCGAGCACCTCGACGCCGCCTTCGCCCGCCAGGGCCGGTCGGCCGCGGCCAACCGGGCCGCCTTCGAGTGGGGGCGTTGGGCAGTGCACGACCCTGCGGCCGTGGCCGCCCGGTTGGCGGCGCGGGAGGCCGCCGACCTGGCCGGCGCCGGGGCGGCGAGCGTCTTCGACCCGACCGACGCGGCGGTGGCCGCGGCTGGCCCCCTCGTCGACCGCGGCAACCTGCCGCCCGAGCTCCTCGACCTCCTCACCCGCCGGGCCGCCCAGGTCGTCGACTACCAGTCCGTCGCCCTCGCCGAGCGCTACCTGGACCTCGTGGCCCGCGCTGCGGCGGTGGACGGCGCCGACCACGGCTGGGCCCTCACGGCGGCGGTGGCCGAGGCCTGGTGCAAGCTGCTCACGTACAAGGACGAGTACGAGGTCGCCCGCCTGCACCGCAAGGTCGATCTCGACCACCTGGCCCATGATCTCGGCATCGAGGGCGCCTACCGGGTGCGCTACTACCTGCACCCGCCCGTGCTGCGCCGCCTGGGGCGGGAGAAGAAGCTGCCCCTCGGCCGGCCCTACGAGGTGGCCTTCGGGGCGCTGGCCCGGATGAAGCGCCTGCGGGGCACGCCCTTCGACCTGTTCGGCTGGGACCGCGACCGCCGCCTCGAGCGGGCGGTGATCGAGGAGTACGCCGCGCTGATGGACGAGGTGCTGGCCCCCGGCGCCACCTGGTCGTACGACGACCGGGTCGCCCTCGCTGCCTCGGCGCTGGAGGTCAAGGGCTACGGCCCGATCAAGGAGGCGTCGGTGGCCCGCTGGCGCGCGCACGTCGCGTCGCTCCGGTCGGCCTCCGCCGACCCGAGCCACGCCGACGTCTCGACGACCGCATGACCGGGCGGCCCCGCCCTCGCCTGACGGGTGCGGTCCCGGCCCTCGCTCGACGGGATCCAGCTCGTTGACCAAGCGCGTCCACTTCGTCGGCGACGGCGACGAGATCGACGCCGTCGTGGCTCGTCTGGCCGCCGCCGGCCCTGAGCGGCTCACGGTGAACGCGGTGCTGGCCGAGCGTTCCGACCCCGGGACGGGGATCGCAGCCGTGGTGGTCGACTGGCGGCCCGTGGACGTCGACGGGTCGGACCTGCCAGGCGGGATGGCCGTCGAGGAGGTGGTGCTGCGGGGCGCCGAGTGGCTGGACGAGCGGTGGCGGTCGGGTGGCGCCCGGTACAAGCACGTGGCGCTGGCCGCCCGCTCGCCCGGCCTCACCCCGGCCGAGTTCGCCGAGCGCTGGCGGGCCCACGCCGGCACCGCGTCGACGGCCGGAGACGGGCCGGCCGTCGCCATCCCCGAGCGCGCACGCGGCACCGCCTACGTCCAGGACCACCCGGTGCTCGACCCCGTCGCTGAGGCGGGCCCCTACGACGGCCTCAACGAGGTGTGGTGCGAGGACCTGGCCGGCCTCGACGCCCGCCTGGCCTGGTTCGCGGAGCACGGCGTCGGCCGCACCGACGACGGCCTCTTCGCGCCCGCCACGTACCTCGCCGTCCTCGAGACCGTCGTCGTCGGCTAGACAGCGGGGCGACCGACGAACGGGGAGCGACGATGTCGACCGAGCAGACCGAGGCGATGATGGAGCACCACTCTGAGGCCTTGGCCGCCGAGGTGATGGACGAGGCCGCGCTCGACGAGCTGCTGTCCGACTACCACGAGGACGCGGTGTTCATCAGCAACCTCGGCGGGGTGGTGCGGGGCCACGACGCCATCCGGGCGATCTTCTCGTCGGCCGGCTCCCTGGCGGGCTTCGAGCAGACGAGCAAGCACGTCGACGGCGACACCGGGTACGTCACGTGGAAGGCCGACGGCATCCCCTTCGGCACCGACACCTTCGTCCTGCGCGACGGCAAGATCGCCGTGCAGACCGTCGCCCTCCACTTCAGCTGAGCGGGCCGCGCTCGAGCGACCAACGGCCGGCCGTTCGGAGCCGGTCGGCGGCCGTGGCATCCTGCAGTGACGACGACGACCGGGGGTGACGTCGATGACCACGACCGCAGTCGAGTTCGACCCGATGTCGGAGGAGTTCTTCGACGACCCGTCGGAGGTCTACCGCCGCCTGCGCGATGAGGCGCCCGTCTACTTCAACGAGCGCTACGGCTTCTACGCGCTCTCCCGCTTCGAGGACGTGGCCGCCGCCCACCGCGACTGGCAGGGTTTCTCGAGCTCGTACGGCGTCGACCTGAGCATGCTCACGCAGCACACGGACATGAGCAGCCTGCGGATGATCATCATGATGGACCCGCCCGAGCACACCCGGTTCCGGGCTCTCGTGAGCCGGGTGTTCACGCCGCGGGCGGTCACCGACCTCGAGCCCATGATCCGGGAGGTCGTCACCGGTTTCCTCGACGGCCTCGACGGCCGGGACACCTTCGACGTGGTGGCCGACTTCTCGGCACTGTTCCCCGTCGAGATCATCAGCCGGATGCTCGGCGTGCCCGAGGGCCGCCGCCAGCAGATCCGGGAGGCCCTCGACCTCAGCCTGCACCGAGAGCCCGGCGAGGTCGGCCCCACCCCCGAGGGCGCCGCCGCCATGATGGAGCTGGTCGGCTACTTCCACGAGCTCATCGGGGAGAAGCGGGCGCACCCGACCGACGACATGTTGAGCCGCCTCACCCAGGTCACGGTGGACCGCGGCGACGGCGAGCAGACCGGCCTCGACGACGAGGAGATCGCCGGGTTCGCCGGGCTGCTCGGCGGCGCCGGCGCCGAGACCGTCACCAAGCTGGTGGCCAACGCCGCCGTCCTGTTCGATCGTCACCCCGACCAGTGGCAGCGGATCGTCGACGACCCCGGCGCCATCCCCGCCGCGGTCGAGGAGATCCTGCGCCTGCTGCCGCCGTCGCAGTACCAGGGGCGCTACTGCGTGGAGGACCGCGAGTTCGAGGGCGGGACGATCGAGGCGGGCAACCCGGTCCTGCTGGTGACCGGCGCGGCCACCCGTGACCCGCGTGCGTTCGACCGCCCCGACGACTTCGACATCGACCGCCCGCCCAGTGTCTCGCTCGGCTTCGGCCACGGCGTGCACAGCTGCCTCGGCGCCGCCCTCGCCCGCATGGAGAGCCGCATCGCGCTCGAGGAGCTCGCCCGCCGGTGGCGCCGCCTCGAGGTCGACGAGGCGGGCCTGCGGCGGGTCCACATGTCGAACGTGGCCGGCTACGCGAACGTCCCGGTGGCCGCCATCCGCTGAGCCGTCGTCGGCTCGTCCGCCGGGGTGGCCGTCGCGACGTCCCACGTTCTGGCGTCGATGGTGCCGGGGAGCGGGCGTCGACGACGCCAGAACGGTGAGTCGGGGCAGGGCACGAGGAACGAGGGCCCCTGGCAAGTGAGTGTTCGCTCACGTATGATGGCGCCGCTCCACCGGGGGGCTGCACCACGACGCGCCGCCTCGGCGGCAGGGGAGGGACCGGGATGGCCGAGCTCGTCGACGACGTGCGGGTGATCGACGCCGACACCCACATGACCGAGCGCCACGACCTGTTCACGTCCCGGGCGCCCAAGGGCTTCGAGGACCGCGTCCCGCGGGTCACCGACGTCGACGGCGTGGCCACCTGGACGATCGAGGGCAACGTGCTCGGCCCGGCCCGCGCCGGCGGGGTGATCGACCGCGACGGCAACAAGTACCCGTTCGAAGAGACCAAGGTCTGGGGTATCGACCGGGTCCACCTCGGGGCGTGGGACCCCGAGGCGCGCCTCGCCGTCATGGACGAGAGCGGCATCCACGCCCAGGTCGTGTACCCGAACGCGGTGGGCATCGGCGGCCAGAACCTGGCCCGGGCCACCGACGATCCCGTCCTGCGCCGCCTCTGCGTCGAGATCTACAACGACTCCATGGCCGAGCTGCAGGCCTGGTCGAACGAGCGCTTCCTGCCCATGCCCGTGATGCCGGCGTGGAGCATCGAGGAGTGCGTGGCCGAGGCCCAGCGCTGCGCCGCCCTCGGCTTCCGTGGTGTCAACATGACCTCGGCGCCCCAGGAGGCGGGCTCGCCCGACCTGGCCAGCAAGGAGTGGGACGCGTTCTGGGAGGTCTGCGCCGACCTGCAGCTGCCCGTCCACTTCCACATCGGTGCCAGCCTCACCGCCCTGGCCTTCTACGGCTCGTACTTCTGGCCGTCGCTGCACGACAACATGAAGCCCGCCGTGGGCGGCTCGATGCTGTTCCTCAACAACGCCCAGGTCGTCATCAACAGCGTCTACGCCGGCATCTTCGACCGGCACCCGAAGCTCAAGATGGTCTCGGTGGAGAGCGGCATCGGGTGGATCCCGTTCATGCTCGAGGCCATGGACTACGAGATCCTCGAGAACGCGCCGGCGCAGGCCGCCGAGCTCGGCCGGGCGCCCTCGGAGTACTTCCAGGACCACTGGTACGCCACGTTCTGGTTCGAGAAGGCCCAGGGCGACCTCCAGGGCCTGATCGACAAGGTCGGCGAGGGCAACGTCATGTTCGAAACCGACTTCCCCCACCCGACGTGCCTCTACCCCGACCCCCTCGGCACGGTGGGCGACGTCATCGGCGGCCTCCGCCCCGAGACCCAGCGCAAGGTCCTCGGCGAGAACGCCGCGGCGCTCTACCGCATCTGAGCCAGCGCGCCCCGCCCCCAGGTGGGAGGGTGGGAGATGGCACACCCCACAGACGGGAACGTCACGGGCGCGGACGGGGTCGAGATCGCCTTCCGCGATCACGGCGGCGACGGGCGGGGCCTCGTGCTGCTCCACGGCGGCGGCGCCAACCTCGTGTCGATGGACCAGTTCGCGGCTCGGCTGGGCTCGGCGCGTCGCGCCGTTGCGCTCGACCTGCGCTGCTGTGGGCAGTCCGGTGACCCCGCGCACTTCCGGCTGGTCGACGCCGCCGGCGATGTCGACACGGTCGTCGACGCCCTCGCGCTCGGGCCCGTCGACGTGGTGGGACACTCGATGGGTGGCTTCGTCGGCGGCTGGTACGCCACGGCGCACCCGGAGGCGCGTGTCGTGAGCATCGACGGCTTCGGCCCGGGGCAGGTGACGCAGGGCGACGAGGGCGAGCGGGAGGCGTTCCGGCGCTTCCAGGCCGAGATGCGGGCCTCGTTCATGGCGATGACGGAGCCGCCCGAGACCGGTGATGCCGCGTGGCGGGACGCGCAGGTCGAGATCATGTGCGAGGTCTTCCCGCGCATCGGCTACACGACGCCGAACGCCCGGCAGATGGCCGAGCGCAACCTCGTCGATCGCGGCGACGGCCGCTTCCAACGCCATCCCGCACGACGCCTGTTCTCCAACGCCTTCGACGACGACGGCGAGTCGGACGTCCTCCGGATGTACCGCAACGTGCGGTGGCCCCACGCTGATCATCCGCTGCACCGAGTCGGGAGCACCCCCGGTGCTGGATCAGGAGCTCGCAGGACTGTGCGAGGCCAATCCCCTCGTCGAGGTCGCGCACCTGGCCCTCACCCACCTGGCGCCGGCGTGGGATGCGCTCGAGGAGGTCGCCGCGGTGATCGAGGACTACTTCTCGAGGACGCCCACCGGCAATTGACGTGCCCGGGCTCAGTTCGGCCCTCGCCCGCCGGAGAAGGCCAGGGGGAGGGCGAGGGGGGAGCGGTTGAAGGCGGTGTGGAAGGGGAGCTCGTCTTCGGGCGCCTGCAGGCGGAAGTCGGTGAGGCGGCTCGTCAGCTCGGCGACCGCCACGCGCAGGTTGAGGCGGGCGAGGTTGGAGCCGGCGCACCGGTGGGGGCCGGCGCCGAAGGTGATGTGGCGATTGCGCTCGCGGTCGAGGCGGAAGGTGTCGGGGTCGGGGAACTCGTCGGCGTCCCGGTTGGCCGACGCCCACGACAGCAGGACCTTCTCGCCCGCCCGCATGGGGCAGCCGCCGACCTCGGTGTCGTGGCGGAGGGTCCGGCCGATGGCGAGGAACGGGTCCTCGAGGCGCAGCAGCTCCTCCACCGCCGGGTTCACCAGCTCGGGCTGCTCCCGCAACAGCGCGGGGATGGCGGGCTCGCGGCAGAACCGCAGCATGAACTGGCCGAGCGCCCCCGCCGTCGTCTCCAGCCCGCCGAGGATCAGGAGCAGCACGAGCCCCATGACCTCGTCCTCGCGGATCGGCCGACCCTCGATCTCGGCGGCGAGGATGGCGTCGACCACGTCGCCCCGGGGCGCGGCGGCGCGCCGGTCGGCGAGGAAGCCGGTGATCCAGGCGTTCAGCGCCACCCAGCACTCCCGGCTGTCGGGGTTGGTGGGCACCGACGCCCGCTGGGCGAGGCCGGCCACCTCATGGGCCTCGTCGGGCGGGGCCCCGAGCACGAGCTCGAAGAAGGCCAGGCCGGGGAAGGGCGAGGCGAAGTCGGCCATGAAGTCGCACTGGCCCCGCGACTCGAACCCGTCGATCAGCCGGGTGACGAGCGCCCGGGTCGGCGCCTCGTAGGGCGCCACCACCGCCGGCGTGAACCAGGCGCTGATCAGGCGCTTGTACTCCCGGTGCAGCGGCGGATCGATGTGCTCGGGGATGGCCTTCGACACCATCTGGGTGTCGGGGATGGCCACACCGAGCTCGGAGGAGAAGGTCTCCCAGTCCTGGGCGGCGGCGAGCACGTCCTCGTAGCGGGTGAGCACCCAGAAGCCGCCCCGCTCGTCGCTGCGGGTGACCGGCCAGCGCTCGCGCAGGCGGGCGAGGGTGGGGTGGATCGCGCCGGCGAAGGCCGGGTCGAGGTAGTTGAAGTGGTGGGCGCACCACTCGTCGCTGAGCGGCTCGGGGCGCTCGACCTCCTCGGCGGCGGGAGCGGCGTCCACGGGACGAAGGCTACGCGGCGGGGCCGAGCCGGGGGCCGGGGCGGAAGGTGATGGGCACCGCCACGGGGGCCCGGCTGTACAGGGAGTGGAAGCGGACGTCGTCGTCGGCGAGGCGCAGGTCGTCGAAGCGCTCGACGATCTCGCGCACGGCGATGCGGAGGTTCATCCGGGCCAGGTTGGAGCCGGCGCAGCGGTGGGGGCCGGCGCCGAAGGCGATGTGGCGGTTGCTCTCCCGCTCGAGGTCGAAGGCGAACGGGCAGGCGAATTCGCCCTCGTCCCGGTTGGCCGCCGCCCACGAGATCAGGACGCGGTCCCCCGCCTGGATCTGCTTGCCCGCGACCTCGACGTCGCGCGTCGCGGTGCGGCCGATGAAGATGAACGAGCTGTCGAGGCGCAGCAGCTCCTCGACGGCGTCGTTGAGGCGCTCGGGGTGCTCGCGCAGGTAGGTCACCAGCTCGGGCTCTCGGCAGAAGCGCACCATCATCTGGCCGAGGGCGCCGGCGGTCGTGTCGAGCCCACCGAACAGCAGCAGCTGGAGCACCCCGACGATCTCGGTCTGCTCGATCGGTCGGCCCTCGATCTCGGCGGCGATCACCGCGTCGACCACGTCGCCGATCGGTTCCTGCCCGCGACGCCGGTCGACGAAGTCGTTGATCCAGCGGAGCATGGCGCCCCGCGCCTCACGGCCCTCCTGGGTGGTGGGCGTGGAGGCGACATTGGCGAGCCGGGTGATCTCGGCGGTCTCCGACGCGGGCGCGTGCAGCACCATCTCCACGAACACCCGGCTGGGGAGCGGCTTGGCGACGGCGGCCATGAAGTCGCACTCGCCCGCCTCGATGACGTCGTCGATGAGCTCGGTGACGAGGGCCCGCGTGTCGGCCTCGCGCTCGAGCACGACCGCCGGCGTGAAGTGGGCGTTGATGAGGCGCTTGAACTCGCGGTGGCGGGGCGGGTCGAGCTGCTCGGGGATGGCGGGCACCGACGTCTGGCCCGACGGCACGGTGATGCCGTGCTCCGAGCTGAACGACTCCCAGTCCTGGGCGATGGCCAGGACCTCCTCGTACCCGGTGGCCACCCAGAACCCGCCGTACTGGTCGCTGTGGGTGAGGCCGCCGCCGGCCCGGAGCGTCGCCAGCGTGTCCTGCAGGTTCCGGCCGACCAGCGGGTGCATGTGGTCGAAGTGGTCGGCGCACCAGGCGGCGCTGAGGACCTCGGGGGCGTCGCCTTCCCGGCTCGTCTCGCTCACGCCGCCACCGCGCGCCGGGCCGATGCGGGGTAAGTGATCACTCTTTTACGTTAGTCGTTCGCCGAGCCGGGGTTCAGCGTGGCGCGGAGGGCTTCAGGGACGCCGATGCTGCGGGGCTCGAGGTAGCTGCGCAGGCCTTCGGGGCCGAGCTCGCGGCCGAGGCCGGACTCCTTGAAGCCGCCGAAGGGGACGAGGGGGAAGGGCGGGTAGGCGCCGTTGACCGCGATGCTGCCCGTGCGCACCCGGCGGGCCACGCCGAGGGCCCGGGCGGGGTCAGCGCTCCACACGCCGCCGCTCAGCCCGTACGGGGAGTCGTTGGCGATGCGGACGGCGTCGTCCTCGTCGTCGTAGGGGAGCAGGCACAGGACCGGGCCGAAGATCTCCTCCTGGGCCACCCGCATGGTGTTGTCGACGCCGGCGAGGACCGTGGGCTCGACGTACCAGCCCCGCGGCAGGTCGGCGGGGCGCCCGCCGCCGGCAGCCACGGTGGCGCCGGCCTCCACGGCCAGGCCGATGTAGCCCTCCACCCGATCGCGCTGGCGCTCGGCCACGAGGGGGCCGACGAGCGTCTCCGGGTCGTGCGGGTCGCCGACGGCCACACGGCCCGCCGCAGCGGCCGCCGCCTCGACGGCCTCGTCGTACCGGGCACGGGGGAGCAGCACGCGGGTGTGGGCCCCGCAGACCTGGCCCGACAGGTGCATTGCCCCGCCCACCAGGGTGGGCAGGACGGTGGGGACGTCGGCGTCGTCGAGCACGATGGCGGCGGACTTGCCGCCGAGCTCCAGCGACACCCGCTTCACCTGCTCGCCGCAGACGCTCATGATGCGCTTGCCCGCCGCGGTCGACCCGGTGAAGGCGATCTTGTCGGTGCCCGGGTGGGCGACGAGGTGCTCGCCGACCTCCCGGCCGCCAGGCACCACGTTGAAGGCGCCGGCGGGCAGGCCGGCCTCGTGCAGCGCCTCGGCCAGCACGAAGTTGGACAGCGGCGCCTCGGGGGCGGGCTTGAGCACGACCGTGCACCCGGCGGCCAGCGCTGGCGCCACCTTCCAGGAGGCGATCGTGACCGGGGCGTTCCAGGGGACGATGGCCCCGACCACGCCGACGGGCTCCTGGGTCACGATCCCGGCGCGGTCGGCCGTCAGCACCACCCGCTCGAGCTCGAAGGTGCGGATCAGGTCGGCGTAGTAGGCGAAGAGGGGGGCGACCATGCCGGTCTGGGCCCGCGGCGCCTGGCTGATCGCGCAGCCCATCTCGTCCACGGTGATGCCGGCGATGTCGGGCACCCGCTCGGCGAGCAGCTCGGCGGCGCGGGCGAGCACGTCGGCCCGCTCGTCGGGCGTCATGCGGGGCCACGGGCCCTCATCGAAGGCGGCGCGGGCGGCGGCCACGGCCCGGTCGACGTCGGCGGTGGTGGCCGCGGGGAGCGAGCCGACCGGGGCCTCGGTCGACGGGGAGATCACGGCGAAGCGCTCGGTGCCGGCGGGGGCGACCCACTCGCCGCCGATCCAGAAGCCGTCCCGGTGCATCAGGCGGTCGTCCACCACATCTCCTCGTCCCCGGCGGCGTCCCCGGCGTCGTCCCCGTCATCGCGCCCACGGCAGGAGGCCGGGGACCCTCCGGCTAAGTAAGCGAGCATTTGCTATCTTAGCTCGACCCTGACGACCGACCGGAGGCCCCGGATGGACCTGCTCCTACGCGGAGCCGAGCTGATCGACGGAACCGGCGAGCCGGGCCGGCCCGCCGACGTGGCCGTCACGGGCGACCGCATCGCCGCCGTCGCCGCCCCGGGCGAGCTCACTCCCGAGGCCGGCACCGAGGTGGTCGACCTGCGGGGCCTCGTCCTCGCGCCCGGGTTCATCGACGTCCACACCCACTACGACGCCCAGATCCTCTGGGACGGCGACCTCACGCCGTCGAGCTGGCACGGCGTCACCAGCGTGGTGATGGGCAACTGCGGGTTCGGCGTGGCCCCGACCCACCCCGAGCACCGCGACACCATCGTGCGCACCTTCGAGAACGTCGAGGGCATGTCCGCCGACGCCCTCGAGCAGGGCATCGACTGGTGCTTCGAGAGCTTCCCCGAGTACCTCGACGCCCTCGACGCACGGGACAAGCGCCTCAACGTGGCCGCCTTCCTCGGGCACACGCCGCTGCGCCTGTGGGTGCTCGGCGGCGAGGAGCGGGCCGCCAGCGACGCCGAGCTCGAGGCCATGTGCACCCTCGCCGGAGAGGCGTTCGCCGCCGGGGCCGTCGGCTTCTCCACCTCGCGCCAGCCCGCCCACCAGGGTGCCTACGGGCGGCCGGTGCCGAGCCGCTTCGCCGAGGTGGACGAGGTCGACGCCATCGCCGGCGTGATGGGTGAGCTCGGCAAGGGCGTGCTGCAGGTGTCGATCGGGCCGGGGATGTTCGTCGACCAGTTCTCCGACCTGGCCGTGCGCCACGGCATCCCCGTCACCTGGACGGCCCTGGTGGCCCGGGCCGACAAGCCGGGTGCGGCACTGCGCACCGTCGAGCGCGGCGCGGCCCTGCCCGGCGAGGTCTACCCCCAGATCGCGTGCCGGCCGATCGTGATGCAGATCACGATGGCGGACCCGGTGCCGCTGGCCGAGGTCGACGAGTGGAAGGAGGTGCTCGCCGTTCCGCGGGAGCAGCGGGCCGACCTCTACCGCGACCCGGCGTGGCGGAACCGTGCCCGGGCCGCCACCCTCGAGGCCTGGTCGCACCGCTGGTCGAAGATCAGCGTGGAGGAGACGCAGACGCACCAGGACGTCACCGGCGTGCCCCTCGACGAGCTCGCGGCGGCCATCGGCTCGACCCCGTTCGACCTGCTCCTCGACCTCGCCCTCGACGACGTGGCGAACACCCGCTTCCGGGTCGTGCTGGACAACGACGGCGACGACGAGGTCGGCGACCTGCTGGCCGACAAGCGCACGCTGCTCGGCCTGTCCGACGCCGGCGCCCACGCCAGCCAGCTCTGCGACGCCTGCTACTCGACCCACCTGCTCGGCCACTGGGTCCGCGAGCGCCACGCGCTGTCGCTGGAGGACGCGGTGTGGCGCCTCACCGGCCACCCCCACCACGCCTTCCGCATCGCCGACCGGGGACTCGTGCGGCCCGGCTACTTCGCCGACCTGGTCGCCTTCGACCCCGACACCGTGGGCACGACCCCGGTCGAGCGGGTGGCCGACCAGCCCGGCGGCGCCGACCGCCTGCTGGTGCGCTCCACCGGCGTCGAGCACCTGTGGGTCAACGGGGTGCGCACCCGCGCCGACGGCGAAGAGCTCGCCGGCGCCACCCCCGGCCGCCTCCTCCGCGCCTGAGCGGGGACCGGACGGTGGGTTCCTTCCCCTCGTCCGACCCCCGACTCCTGCGGTCGACCCTGGTGGCTCAGTGCGCCTGCATCGCGGCCGCCATGGCGGCCTCGGTCTCGGCGAGCAGGTCCGCCGGGCTGAACTGGACGAACTCCGTGCCCGCCGCGGCGGCGGGCGTGTGCCCGGGGGGAAGGTAGAAGGCGTCGCCGGGCACGATCGTCTCGACCTCGTCCCCGTAGCGGATGGTCATCTCGCCGGCGAGCAGGTAGCCCCAGTGCGGGCACGAGCAGTGCCCGCCGGGGAGCCCCGCCAGCAGGGGCGCCAGGTCGCTGGCCTCGCGGATGGTGACGAAGTTCACGGTGTAGTCCTCGAGGGTGCTGGAGCGGTCGAGTGCGACCCCGAGGTCCTTCACGCTCTCCGTGGTGTCCTTCGAGACTCTCGCCATCGTGGTCCTCCTTGCTCGTGGGTGGTGTCGAGCACGGTACGGACGGTGGGTCCCGCGGTCATGGGGCGAACACCCCCTCTTCGCGGTCCTCGTCGCGGCGCCCGGCCCGAGGACGGTCCGTGGTCCTACGCTTCGGGCGTGGGGGAGACGGAGCCTCGTCCGCCGGTGCGCCTGGCCGAGCTGCTGGCCGCGCTGTCGCTCGGGATCGACCTCGGCTTCGGCCAGCCGATGGATCACGTCCTACGGCAGTGCGGGATCGCGATGCGCATCGCCACCCTCGCGGACCTCGACGAGGACGAGCGGGCCGCGACCTACTACACGGCCCTGCTGGTGAACGTGGGGTGCCACTCGGACGCGCACGAGCAGGCCCGCTGGTTCGGCGACGACATCGCCCTCAAAGCCACCAAGTACCGGTGCGAGCCCGACAGCGCGGCCGAGGTCGCCACGATGCTGCGCCTGCTCGGGAGCGGCGGGACCCCGTGGCACCGGCTGCGGGTGGCGCTCGACTTCGCGTGGTCCGGCCGCCACGAGGTGGACGGCATGATCGCGTCGCACGCCCGTCTGGCCAGGGTCCTCGGCGAGCAGCTGGGCCTCCCCCCCGACCGCGCTCGACGCGCTGGCGGCCTCGTACGAGTGATGGGACGGGGAGGGCTACCCCGGTGAGCTGTCCGGGCGGGAGGTCCCCCGCGCCGCCCAGGTCGCCCAGCTGGCGGAGTTCGTGGAGGTCGCGCACCGGACCGACGGGGTCGAGGCGGCCGTCGCCCTGGCCCGGCGCCGGTCGGGGCGCCATTTCGACCCGGATCTGGTGGCGTGCTTCGTCGAGGATGTGGAGAAGGTGTTCCACGGCCTCGACGAGGTGACGTCCTGGGACGCGGTGCTCGACGAAGAGCCCGTGCTGTCCGTCCGGCTGTCCGAGGACGACTGCGACGCCGCCCTGGCCGCCATCGCCCGGTTCGTCGACCTGAAGACGCCGTTCCTGCTCGGGCACTCCGAGGCCACGGCGGCCCTCGCGGCGGAGGCGGGCCGGCAGCTCGGGCTCACCGACGTCGAGGCCCGCACGCTGCACCGGGTCGGGCGACGCTCGTCCGGACCGGCGGGGCTCACCGCACAGGAGGTGCGGGTGCTCCAGCTTCTGGCCCGGGGCTCGTCCAACCGCCAGATCGCCGAGCGCCTCGTGATCAGCCCCAAGACCGTCGGGAACCACGTCGAGCACCTGTACACGAAGATCGGGGCCACCAACCGCGCCGAGGCCAGCCTCTTTGCGATGCGTCACGGCCTGCTCCCGAACGACGCGGCCGGCGACTGAGCGCCGCGGCTGCGGCCCCCGAGCGCCTCCCCCGGGGCCGAGCCGGCCCCGGGGGTGCTCGTCAGGTGTTGCGGCCGCCGTTGACGCCGATGACCTGGCCGGTGATGTAGGACGCGTCGTCTCGGGCGAGGAACGCCGCGGCGGCGGCGATGTCCTCGGGTCGGCCGACGCGCCGCACGGGCGTGCGGGCGATGGCGTCGTCGATGCCGGGGCCGAGCTGGCCCTGGGCGTCGCTCTCCCGCAGCATCGGGGTGTCGATGAAGCCGGGCGGGATGGTGTTGACGGTGATGCCCTTGCGGCCGAACTCGAGCGCCAGCGACTTGGTCAGGCCGATCATGCCCGCCTTCGACGACACGTAGGCCGCCATCAGCTGCTGACCGCCCTGGGCGCTCGACGACGAGATGTTGACGATGCGGCCCGTGCCAGCCTCGATCATGTGGGGGATCACGACCTGGCAGCAGTGGAAGGCGCCGGTCAGGTTCACGTCGATGACCCGGTGCCAGGTGTCGAGGTCGAGCTTCAGGAACGACCCGAACTGCGGCAGGCCGGCGTTGTTCACGAGGATCGTCGGGGCGCCGAGCTGGTCGACCACCGCGGCGACCGCCGCCTCCACGCCGGCACGGTCGGTGACGTCCACCGCCAGCCCGATGGCCTCGCCGCCGTCCGCCTTCACCGACGCGGCGGCGGCGTCGGCGGCATCACCGTTGAGGTCGAGGACCGCGACCGCGGCGCCGTCGGCGGCCAGCCGCGAGGCGATGGCGAGGCCGATGCCCGACCCGCCGCCGGTCACGACGGCGACCTTGCCGTCGAGGGGCCCGCTCATTGGATCGCCTCGTCGCCGGTGAAGGTCGTGCGGTGCATGTCCCGCGGCGACTTCTCGTCGTAGGGCAGGGCGCGGTGCAGCACCCCACGGTTGTCCCAGATGACCACGTCACCGACCTCCCAGTCGTGGCGGTAGACCCGCTCGGGCGCGGTCGCCCGGGCGAGCAGATCGTCGAGCAGGGCCCGGCTCTCGTCGGCGGCCATGCCGACCACGTGGTCGGCGGTGGCGCCCAACACGAGGGACTTGCGCCCCGAGCGGTGGGTCCAGACGAGCGGGTGCTCCTTGGCGGGGCGCTGGCGCATCAGGGCCAGCGCCTCCTCGGAGGGGTTCGGGTCAACGAGGCGGTACGACGCCTCGATGGTGTGCACGACCCGCAGGGTCTCGAGGTGGGCCTTCTCGTCGTCGGCGAGGTCCTCGTAGGCCTGGTAGCTGCTGGCGAACTCGGTCTCACCGCCGGTCTCGGCGACCGCGTGGGCGCTGAGCATGGTGGCCATGATCGGGATGTCGTCGGTGCAGCCGTCGATGTGCCAGTGGACCGTGCCCCGGAGGTAGGCGGCCGTGCGGCTGCGCTCGGGGTCGAGGGTGACGATGAAGATCTCGGGCCACTCGCCCTGGCCGAAGACTTCGACCTTGCCGAGCTTGCGGCTGAAGCGCACCTGGGCCTCGTCGTCGAGGTGCAGGCCCGGGAAGACGAGGGCGCCGTTGGCCTCGAGGGCGTCGAGGGTCCACCCGGGCAGCTCGTCGTCGTGGAGGAGCCGGTCGCGGTCGACGCCGTGGACGGCGGCGCCGACGGTGTCGGAGAGCTTCTCGAGGGTGAGGTCGTCGGTGGTCACGGAGTCCTCCGGGGCGGCAGGTCGGGGCGGCGCCGGCGACGAGGTCGGCGCGGGACGGCGGGTCAGTCGGTGAGGTCGGGGAGCACGTCGCGGGCGAAGGCCGCGACCTGGTCGGCGCCGGCACCCGGCCAGCCGCACACGAGGTAGCCGTAGCCGGCGTCGATGAACTTCTCGGCGTGCTTGCGGGCGGTGGTCAGGTCGTCGAGGGAGAGCGAGCTGGCCCGCACGATGTCGGCGGGGGTGCGGCCGGCGGCGACGGCGAGCTCGTCGATGCGGTCGTTGGCCTCCTGCAGCGAGCCCGGCGAGCCCCAGGCGTGCCAGACGTCGGCGTAGCGGGCGACGAGCGGCAGCGTCCGCTTCGGGCCCTGGCCGCCGATCCAGATCGGGGGGTGAGGCCGCTGCACGGGGAGCGGGTTCATCTGCGCGTCGGCGAGCGAGACGACCTTGCCGTCGTAGGAGACGGTCTCGCCGGTGAAGAGGCGGGTGACGATCTCGAGGGTGTCCTCGAGCAGGTCGAAGCGCTCGCCTGTGGGCGGGAAGGGGATGCCGAGCTCGGTGTGCTCCTTGTCGAACCAGGCGGCGCCGAGGGAGAGCTCGAGGCGGCCGTGGGAGGCGTGGTCGACGGTGAGGGCCTGGGCGGCGAAGACCGAGGGGTGGCGGTAGGTGGCGCCGGTGACGAGCAGGCCGAGGCGGATGCGCTCGGTCGCGCCGGCGAGGGCGGCGAGGGTGGTCATGCCCTCGAAGGTCTCGCCCGGGCCCTCGCCGTACATGGGCTGGAAGTGGTCGAAGCCCCAGGCGCCGTCGAAGCCCAGCTCCTCGGCGAGCTGTACCCGCCGCACGATCTCGTCCCAGGGCATCCGCTGCTGGGCCACGTCGAGTCCGAACCGCATGTCTGTCTCCTCGTCGCTCTCGTCGTCTCGGTTCCCGGGGTTCGCCCGGTCAGTCCAGGAAGGTGGCACGGCGGGCGTGGAAGCGCCACCGGCCGGTGTCGGGGTCGTGGTGGAGGACGTCGTCGTAGCGGCCGACCACCTGCACGGCCCAGCCCTCCCTGCCCTTCAGCAGGAAGATCACGTCGCTGGTGGCGCGCGCCTCGTCGGCGGTCCAGTCGGTGACCAGGGTGTTGAGCACGAGGTGGCGCTGGGGCCGGCGGGGCGTCCACTGGGCGTAGGCGGCGCGGATGGCGTCGAGGCCCTCGTGGGTGCCCATGCCCGGGATCTCGACGGTGGCGTCGGCGCAGAACGTGGCGACCACGTCGTCGGTGCGGCCGTCGTCGAGGGCCTGGGTGTACGCGGCGATGGCCCGCCGCACGCCGGCGTCCACCTCGGCGTAGCTGGGCGGGGTCACAGGCCCAGGTCCACGATCGGTCGCTCCAGGGGGTTCAGGTTGATCTCCCGCAGCGCCGGCGCCAGCCGGTCGTGGGGGAGGCCGGCGAGGTAGCCGTCGACCGTGCGCTCGAAGTTGGCGACGCCGCCCTCGATGCCGGCCGACAGGCGCAGGTACTCGAAGCCGCGGTTGTGCAGGCCCCGCTGCTGGCGCGGCAGGTTGGAGAAGTCCTGGATCGGGATGGGCGGCACGCGGGGGTCGTCGTGGGCGAGGGGCTCCGGTGGCGTAGGCCGGGGGCGGCGCTCGTCGGGTGCGTAGCGGGTGAGCGACCAGATCTCCATGAGGGTCTCCTCGGGGCCGAGGGGCCGGAACCGGTACGACGAGCAGCTGCTGTACATGGGCAGCACGAAGAAGTGGGGGAAGCAGTAGGCCATGGGCTCCTCGAGCCCGGCCGCCTCGAGCTCGTTGAGGTCGACGAGCTCGTGGCCGGCGTCGCGGTGCCAGGCGACCACCGCGTCCTTGTAGGCCCGCTCCCACGCCGCGGTGGCGGTGGCGTAGTCGCCAGCGAGGGCGTCGTCGGACAGCTCGGCGGCGAGGCGCTCGGCCACGGCCACGTCGGAGGCGTGGACCATGCCGGCCATGCCCTCGTTCATGGTCCGCAGGTAGCGCAGCTGCGAGTCGAGCCAGCCCCGGGCGTCAAAGGCGGCGGGGTCCCGGGGCGGGAAGCGGCCGGCGTCGACGAGCTGCGGATGGGTCTCGATGACGTGGTACTGCTCGAGGAAGGCGGCCTCGGCCAGCTTCCAGTTCACGGGGAGGCGGAAGGCGTTCCACCACTCGACGCCGACGCCGTCGACCCCCCAGGCCTCGAGGATGGAGGCGAAGGGCTCGATGCAGTCCCGCAGCGGCGGGGCGGCGTCGTCGAGGTTGACGAAGGCCCAGCCCGCCCAGGTCTCGCAGCGCACCGGGGTGAGGTCGAGCTCACCGGGGACGAGGTTGTGCTCGGCGAAGCTGCCCCGCTTGGACACGTAGGTGTTGCGGCCGGCCTCGTCGTAGCACCAGCCGTGGAACGGGCAGGTGAAGCCCGACCCGCAGCGGCCCTGGCCGACGGCGACCTTCACGCCCCGGTGGCGGCAGGCGTTCTGGAAGGCGGCGACGCTGCCGTCGTCCTGGCGCACGACCACGACGGACTGGTCGAGGTTCTCGTACTCGACGAAGTCCCGGGGCTCGGGGAGCTCCTCGAGGCGGCAGGCCATCTGCCAGACCCGCGGCCAGAGGTGCTCGGCCTCGAGGCGGAAGAACGCCTCGTCGTAGTACCGCTCCTTGGGGATGCGGTCGGGGACCTCGACCGCGAAGGGGATGGCACGGGTCGCGTCTGGCTGCTGCACGCTCATGGTCCCCCTTCCTGCTCGGCGCACGGTGCTGGGCCGGGTGAGAAGTAGGCTACCCCATGAAGGGAACGACGTTCTCGTCGAACGTCGGAAGGGGGAGCCGGTCGATGGGCGCAGGGGACGAGACGCAGGTCGACGTCGAGGTGCTGATCGTGGGTGCCGGCATGACCGGGCTCTACCAGCTCCACCGGGCGCTCGAGGAGGGCTTCACCGCCGAGGTGGTCGAGGCCGGCGATGGCGTGGGCGGCACGTGGTTCTGGAACCGCTACCCCGGCGCCCGCTTCGACTCCGAGAGCTACACGTACGCCTACCTCTTCTCCCGGGAGCTCTTCGACGAGTGGGCGTGGACCGAGCACTTCGCCGGCCAGCCCGAGATCGAGCGCTACCTGAACCACGTCGTCGACCGCTTCGACCTGCGCCGCCACATGGCCTTCCGGACCCGGGTGACGTCGGCGGTCTGGGACGACGCCGGCGCCTGCTGGGTCGTGACCCTCGCCGACGTTCAGGTGGACGCCGAGCGGGTCGTCCGGGCCCGGTTCCTCGTCGGTGCCACCGGCGTGCTGTCGGTCCCCTTCTACCCGGACGTGCCCGGGCGGGAGGATTTCGCCGGTGTGTCCGTCCACACCGGGCGGTGGCCGCAGGAGCCCGTCGACCTCGCCGGCAAGCGGGTGGCGGTGATCGGCACCGGCTCGAGCGGCGTCCAGATCATCCCGAACATCGTCGACGAGGTCGCCTCGCTCACCGTCTACCAGCGCACCGCCAACTGGTGCACCCCGCTCAACAACCGTCCGATCACGGACGTGGAGCAGGCGGCGCTGCGGGCCGACTTCGTGCGCATGAAGGAGATCCTCGACACGTCGGTGGCGGGCTTCCTGCACGAGCCGAGCGGACGGGTGACCTTCGACGACACCGCCGAGGAGCGCCAGGCGTTCTACGAGCAGATGTGGAACAGCCCGGGCTTCACCAAGCTCAGCTCGAACTACGTCGACCTGCTGCTCGACCCGAAGGCCAACGCCGAGTGGTGCGACTTCATCGCCGCCAAGGTGCGCTCGATCGTGGTCGACCCCGAGGTGGCCGAGCGCCTCATCCCCGACGACCACGTCTTCGGCGAGAAGCGCCCGCCGTTCGTCGAGCGCTACTACGAGGCGTTCAACGACCCGAAGGTGTCGCTCGTGGACCTGAAGGCCACGCCGATCCTGCGGGTCGTGCCCGAGGGGATCGAGACCGCCGACGGCCTCGTGGAGCTCGACGTGATCATCTGGGCCACCGGCTTCGACTTCGGCACCGGGGCGCTGCTGCGCATGGGCATCGTCGGCCGTGACGGCGTGACCCTGGCCGACCACTGGGCCGACGGCCCGACCACCTTCCTGGGCGTCGGCACCCACGGCTTCCCCAACCTGTTCTTCCCCGGGGGCCCCCACGCCGCCGCCGGCAACAACCCCCGCTACAACGGCGACCAGGTCGACTTCGTGACCGACCTGCTCTGCGAGGCCCGCCGCCGGGGCGCCACCGTGGTCGAGCCGACGCAGGACGCCGAGGACCGCTGGACCGCCATGATCGACAAGGCCGCCGACCAGCCCCCGAGCTTCGGCAAGAGCAGCTACTTCTTCGGCGCCAACGTCCCCGGCAAACCCCGCCGCTATCTCCTCAACGCCGGCGGCCGCCCCAAGCTCTTCAAGGAGATCGACCGGGTGAAGGCGACGGACTGGGCCGCCTTCGACCTCTCGCCCTGACATTTTCCTTGCGTCAAGAGCATCTTGACGAAAGTATTCTTGCATGGCTCCGCCGGCGCTCTCCTACGCGACTCGCGAGGCGCTCGAACTGCTGGGCACGTCGATCCGGGCCGCCCGATTGCGCCGGCGCTGGACCATCCGGGAGCTCGCCGAGCGGGTCGGCGTCTCCCACGTGACCATCCAGAAGGTCGAGCGCGGCGACCCCGGCGTCGCCCTCGGCACCGCCCTCGAGGCCGCCACCCTCGTCGGCGTCCCCCTCTTCCACCCCGACGAGGAGGCCCGCATCCGGGCGTTGGCGTACAAGCGCATCGAGCTGGCCCTGCTGCCGAAGCGCGCCCGAACGCTTGGCCCCGTCGACGACAACTTCTGAGCTCGGAGCCTGTGACGACATGCGGCTGCTGAACTGGAACCTCGAGTTCGCACCACCCGCTGGATCCCGCGGGCTGGCCATCGCCGAGGTGATCCGGGAGCGGTACGCAGACGTCGTGTGTCTCACCGAGACGCTCGAGCACTGGCCGATGGACGGTGGCCACTGGATCTGGGCGGAGCCCGATTACGGCTACCAGCAGCGTGGAGATCGACGGAAGGTCGGTCTGTGGAGCCGCCGTCCGTGGTCGGACGTCGACCCGGTCGGCAGTGGGGACCTGCCCGGTGGCCGGTTCGTGGCAGGCACCACGGACACGCCGATCGGCCCGGTCCGGATGGTCGGTGTGTGCATCCCGTGGCGGGCCGCCCACGTGTCCACCGGTCGACGGGACCGGGCGCCGTGGGAGGACCACGTCGCCTATCTCGATGCGCTGGCCGCGCTGGTCCCCGGTTGGCTTGACGCCGGCCCGCAGGTCGTCGTCGGCGACTTCAACCAGCGCATCCCCCGTCGGTATGCGCCGGTTGCGGCGCACGAGTCGCTCCTGCGGGCGTTCGCACCGCTGACGATCATCACCACGGGGGACGTACCCGGTCTCGACCGTCCCGTCATCGACCACGTCGCCCTCGGTCCCGGGCTCGTGGCCCACGCGGTCACGGGCATCAGCAGAATCGTCGACGGCCGTCGGGTGAGCGACCACGACGGGGTGGTCGTCGACCTGGTGAGCGGCTGAGGGCGCCGCTCAGTCGGCGGGGGAGTGGCAGACGGCTTCGATGTTGTGGCCGTCGGGGTCGCGGACGAAGGCGCCGTAGTAGTTCGGGTGGTACTCGGGCCAGACCCTCGGCTCGTGGAGGACCTCGGCGCCGGCGGCGACCGCGGCGGCGAAGAAGGCGTCGACCGTCGGCCGGTCGGGGGCGGCGAACGCGATGTGGGCCTCGAACAGGCCTTCGCCCTCGCCGAGGGGCGACAGCCAGAAGTCCGGCTTACCGGCGCCGAAGCCGATGAACTCGCCGAAGTCCATCATCCGGGCGGCGCCGAGCGGGGCGAGCACCTGGTCGTAGAACGCCGCGCTGGCGGCGACGTCGCGACAGTGGATCCCCAGGTGGTCGAGCATGCCCGCACGCTAGGACGGATCGGGCGTCGCCGGGTGCGGCGGCGAGGGGTGCAGACTGGCGCCGACCACCAGGGGGACCATGACCGAACGAGCCGGCGCAGACAGCGGGACGAGCGTCCACCTCCTCACGATCTGCGGCAGCCTGCAGGCGCGCTCGGCCAATCGGGCCGCGCTCGACGTGATCGAGTCCTCGGCGACCGCGCACGGCGCCACGGTCGAGGCCTTCGCCGACCTGGAGCGGATCCCGGCGTTCAACCCCGATCGGGCCGAGCCGGCGCCGCCGGCGGTCGAGCGCCTCCGCTCGCAGCTCGCCGCCGCCGACGCGGTGGTCATCGCCGCCCCCGAGTACGCCGGCGGCGTGGCCGGCGCGGTCAAGAACGCCACCGACTGGATCGTCGGGTCGGGCGAGCTCTACGCCACGCCGGTCGCCGTCGTCAGCTGCGGCACCTCCGGCGGCGAACACGCCCGCCGGCAGCTGGTCCAGTCGCTGACGTGGCAGGGCGCCCACGTCGTCGCCGACCTCGGCATCGCCGCTCCCCGCACGAAGTCCGACGAGGACGGCCGCTTCACCGACCCGGCGACGCTGGGGGCGCTGGAGCGGGTGGCGGCCACGGCCGTGGCGGCGCCGGGGCTACCCGCCGACGAGCGCCGTGCCCTCGTGGTCGCCGTCGTCGCGGCCTACGGCATCGACGAAGGGCACCTCGCCCCGTTCTCCTGACGCGGCGGCGGTGCCGCCGCTACACCGTCGCTATCGGGGTGACGGGGGAGCCGACGGCGCCGGGGAGGCGGAGGGGCGGGGCGGTGAGCAGGAAGCGGCTGCGGTCGTGCTCGCGGAGCCACGCGGCCAGCTCGTGGAGGTACCAGAGCTCGCCCAGGGGCACGCCCAGCTTGAACAGGCAGAGGTGGTGGATAGGGAGGAACGAGTGGCGGCTCGGGTCCTTGTCCTTGCCGAGCAGGCCCTCGACCGCGTAGTTGTCGGCGACGAGGCCGGCGATCTGCGAGTCGGCGATCCACTCGAGCAGGGCCGGGTCGTGGGCGTCGAGGTACGAGCAGAGGGTGAAGATCCGCCGCGGGTCGGGGTTGCGGTCCATGGCCAGGATCTCGGTGGCGAAGCCGGTGTGGAGCAGCAGCACGTCGCCGGGCTCCACCACCACGCCGTCGGCGTCCATGATCCCCTGGAGCGTGTCGAGGTCGACCGCCCGCCAGTCGTGGCCGAGGTGGTGGGCGAGGTCGACGAGCACGCCGCGGCCCTGCACACCGTGGAACGCCATGTGCTCGAGGCCGAGGTGTCGGGCGAAGGCCCGGTGGCCGCTGCCGTCGCCGCAGGCGTCGTCGCTCGGGCCCACGAGGTCGGCGCCGGCCCGGTAGCCGTTGTAGTAGACGGCCTCTTCGACGCCGTCACCGTCGGCGTCGAACTCGGCGCCCACGTGGGCGAGCGAGTCCCACTGGGTCGAGTACTGGAGCGAGAGGGTGACGTCGTCGTCGGCCCAGACGTCGACGTACTTGGGGTCGCCGAAGTCGGGCATGGCGCTCATGTGGACGTTGTAGAAGGTGGCCGGCGCGCCATCCATGTCCTCGGTGGGCGCGATCCGGGGCGGGTGGCGGCGCTGGTTGAGGGCGGTGCCGCCGGGGAAGTCGAGCGGCAGGCTCAGGCAGAAGCTGACGCCGGCCTGCACCTCGGCGACGCCCTGCAGCACCTTCTCGGGGGTCATGAGGTTGATGCGGCCGAGTTCGTCGTCCTCGCCGAAGTCGCCCCACGTCGATCCCGGCGGCCGTTGCGTCCAGCGCTGCGTCACGTCGTCCCCCTGCTCGGCTCGTCGGCCGACCGCCCCCCGGCGGTGCCGTTGCAATCTAGCCAGTGCTCTCGTACTGTCGCGAACGGGGTTCTCGTGAGCCGATAAGGGCGGTTCCAACCCTGGGGGACAGGAGGTCGCCGCCGTGACGCCCAAGGACTTCGTGGTCTCCGCCGACGGGCACCTGCTCGAGCCGGTCGACCTGTTCCGCACCCGCCTGCCGAAGCACCTGCGCGAGCGGGCGGTCTGGGAGGACGACTTCGAGATCGAGCCGCTCGTCGAGGGAGGCGCCCGGGTCTTCCGGCGCCTCCACACGCCGGGGTTCGAGGGCTGGACCATCTCCCGCTACCGCCAGACCGGCGGCCGCACCCCCGAGGGCGACCCCGAGATCATCCTCGAGGACATGGCCGCCGACGGCGTCGACGCCCAGGTGCTGCACCCCAACCTGTCGCTGTTCGGCCTCTACTCCGACGACCACGAGCTCTCGATGGCCCACGCCCGCGTCTACAACGACTACGTCGTCGAGCGCTTCTCGCCCTACTTCGACCGTCTGGCGCCCACGGCGCCGATCCCCCTCACCGATATCGAGGAGGCGGTCGGCGAGATCGAGCGGGTCGCCGCCGCCGGGTTCCGGGCGGTGCTGCTGCCCGCCACCTCGCCGACGCCCTACTACCTCCGGGACTACGACCCGGTGTGGGCCGCCATCCAGGACGCCGGGATGCTCGTGTGCATCCACACCCAGACCGGCGGCGTGAAGGTGAACGACCCCGAGGCGCTGACCCTCAAGGTCGTGATGGAGAACGCCCAGCAGGTCAACCAGCCCATGACCGAGAAGGCCGCGGCCAAGCGGATGATCACCCAGGCCGTGTACCAGCCGCTCGTGCCCCAACAGGTGATCTGCCAGCTCATCGGCGGCGGCGTGCCCGAGCGCTTCCCCGGCCTGCACTTCGCGCTGATCGAGTTCAACGCCCACTGGCTGTCGTCGCTCGTCGGCTCGATGGACAAGTGCTGGATCACCGGCATCGGCCAGGACGCCGACTGGTGGCTCGGCGTGTGGGACGACACCCGCCCCGCCGACGACCAGCCCGGCATGGCCCAGCTCTTCCGCCTCAACGAGAAGTGGCCCTACCCGCTGATGCCGAGCGAGTACGTGAAGCGCCAGTTCCACATCTCGTTCCAGGACGACCCGGTCGCCGTGGCCTGCCGTCACATCACCGGGCTCTCCACCATCATCTGGGGCAACGACTACCCCCACGCCGAGGGCACCTTCCGGGCCAGCCAGGCGCTGCTCGACACGCTGATGGCGGGCGTGCCCGACGACGAGCGCAAGGCCATGGTCGGCGGCACCCTCGGCGGCCTCCTCGGCCTGTCGGCGCCCGTCCCCGCCTAGCCCGAGATGCCGCGAACTCGACGCAATAGCGTGCGGAATCCGATCGCCATTGCGTCGAGAACGGCGGGGTTGAGGTGCGCTGGACGTGAGTGAGCTGCGGTTCGACGGGCGGGTCGTCGTCGTCACCGGCGCCGGCCGGGGCATCGGGCGCGCCTACGCCCTCCTGCTCGCCGAGCGGGGCGCCGCCGTGGTGGTCAACGACCTCGGCGCGTCGATCGAGGGCGGCGGCGCCGACGAGGGGCCCGCGGCCGCGGTCGTCGCGGAGATCACCGCCGCGGGCGGCACGGCGACGGCCGACACCCACGACGTGTCCGACGAGGCCGGCGCGGCGGCGCTGGTCGCCGACGCCGTCGCCGCCCACGGGCGCCTCGACGCCGTGGTCAACAACGCCGGGATCATCCGCTGGGCGCCCTTCCCCGACGTCACCGGCGAGGACTTCGACGCCCACCTCGACGTCCACCTGCGGGCCTCGTTCCTCGTCACCCGGGCGGCGTGGCCCCACCTCGCCGAGCAGGGGTACGGCCGGGTCGTCATGACCACGTCGTCGGGGCTGCTCGGCCTGCCCATGAACGCCGGCTACGCCGCGGCCAAGGGCGGCGTCCTCGGCCTCACCCGCAGCCTTGCCACCGCCGGCCGCAAGGCCGGCATCAAGGTGAACGCCATCGCCCCGGCGGCGTCGACCCGCATGGCCGGGGGCGGCGGTGGGCCCGACCCGGCGCTCATGGACGCCGCCCTCGTGGCGCCGATGGCCGCCTACCTCGCCCACGAGGACTGCCCCGTGACCGGCGAGGTCTACACCGCCGGCGCCGGCCGCTTCGCCCGCCTCTTCATCGGCTCGACCCCGGGCTGGGTCGCGGGGCCGGGCGCGGCGGCGAGCGTCGACGACGTGGCCGCCCACTGGGACGCCATCAACGACGAGGCGGGCTACACCGTCCCCGCCGACCTGGTGGCGTGGTCCCGGTCCTTCCTGGACCACCTCCCCCCGCCCGTCTGAGCCGGGTCGCTCACTCGTGTCGAACTCGAGGCAATAGCCCCCGACTTGTCGTTGGAGAAGCGCCCGCGCGCTCTTGCCTCGAGAATGGCGGCCTGGCGTGCTCAGCCGCCGACGTCGTCCCCGATCACGACCTGGATGACGTTGCAGCGCAGGTCGGCCGGGGTGTCGTCGACGTCGAGGCCGACCTCCCAGTCCCAGGTGTCCCCGTCGGCCAGCGGCTCGGGGTGGGTGACGGTCTGGGGCCGCCCGAGGTCGACGTCGCCGTCGAGGAACCGGACGATCACCCCGAACCCCGTGTCGCGCCCGGAGAGGTTGGTGAGAGCTCCGGTGGCGACGGCGCGCCCGTCCGCGACGCCGCAGGTCTGGTCCGCCATGACGTACTCGTCCAGCGTGGCGAGGCGCCGCGCGTCCAGGTCGTAGTCCTTCCCGCACCCGGCCAGCCCGGCGAGCACCAAGACGCCCAGCACCGCCGCCCCGACCACTCGTCCCCTCATCGCCGCAGGACCGTAGCCGTCGGGCCAATGGTGTTGTCAGGCCGGAGGTGAGGGTCGATACTGGGCACGCCGAGGGCAGTAGCCCGAGGAAGTGGACCCGGCTCCTCTCCGGACGGTGAGCAGCCGGGTCTTGCGCGTCAGGAGTCCCGAACCCACTCGACGAGGGACAAGGTCGAGACGATCAAGCAGTTGGCGCCAGTCACGGCCTCGGCCGTACGTCCATGCGATCGCGTCGGGGATCCAGAGCATCGGGTCCTCGTTGGGCTGCCCGTGCCGGTATCGCAGCCCGGTCGCCTTCCCGGCGAGCTCGAACAGCACGGCTCTGTCGTGGCCGTCCTGCCCCTGCCGGGACTCGATCAGGAGCTCATCGACACCCAGCCGGATCGCATGCCGGACAGCCGCCCGAAGCGTCTGCTCCCGAGCGACTCGATGATCAGGGGTTCTCGTCGCGAACACGCTGGTTGCCACGTCGCTTGCGCAGGGCCTCGAGGGTGGCGATGGCGGCGTCGATCTCCTCCTGGCCGGGCTCCCGTCGGTGGCGGAGGCTCTCCATCAGGAGTCGTCGGGCGGCCTGCGACACGGTCTCGTCGTGCGGATACGCCACCCGGCGAACGGGGCTACTCGTCGAGGAGGTCGGGCTGCTCGGCGGTGATCCAGTCCCAGAGGGGCTGGAACTGGCGCCAACCGGTGGCGTGGCCGCCGGTCTGGCTGGCGGTGAGCTCGGCGACCTCGGGGTCGATGGGCAGCGGGGTGCCCGCGGCCTCGGCCAGGAGCTGCACCTGGCAGGAGCGCTCCATGGTGACGAACCACCACGCCGCCTCGTCCACCGACCGGCCGACGGTGAGCAGACCGTGGTTGGCGAGGATGGTGGCCTTGTGGGAGCCGAGCGCCGCGGCGATGCGGTCCCCCTCGGCCAGGTCGAACACCGCGCCGGTGTAGTCGGCGAACACCACGTGGTCGCCGTGGAAGGCGCAGGCGTCCTGGGTGAGCGGGTCGAGCGGGCGCCGCAGCGCCGACCAGGCCTTGCCGAACACGGAGTGGCTGTGCGCGGCGGCGATCACATCCGGCCGGGCGGCGTGGATCCGTGAGTGGATGACGAACGCGGCTCGGTTCACCGGCCAGCTGCCCTCGACCACCTCGCCCTCATGGTCGACGAGTAGCAGGTCGCGCACCCGGATCTGCTTGAAGTTCATGCCGAGCGGGTTGACCCAGAAGTGGTCGGTGCGCTCGGGATCGCGGGCGGTGATGTGGCCGGCGACCCCCTCGTCGAACCCGAAGGCGCCGAAGATGCGGAACGCCGCGGCGAGGCGCTGCTTGCGGTGCCGGCGCTCGTCCTCGACCGAGGTGAACACCGGCGGCGTGTGCGGGGCACGGTCCGACGCCATGGGCCGAGCGTAGGGCGGCGGCGGGACAGAATGAGCCTTCGGAGAGATGCCGGGGAGACGCCGAGGGCGCGAAGGGGGAGCACGGTGGAGACCGACCTGAACTGGTGCGGGGTGCTGGCCCACCACGCCGCCCGCACGCCCGACAAGGCGCTCACCGTCTTCCGGGGCGAGACCACCACCTACCGGGAGATGGCCGACCGTTCGGCCGCGCTCGCCGCCAGCCTGCGTGCCCACGGGGTCGGCGCCGGCGACGTCGTGGCCCTGCTCTCCTACAACTGCCCCGAACTGCTCGAGGCCCTCTTCGCCGCCAACCACCTCGGCGGCATCGCCATGCCCATCAACTGGCGGCTGGCGGCGCCCGAGGTGCGCTACATCCTCGAGCACTCCGGGGCGACGGCCCTGGTGTGCGACGCCGAGCTGCTCGAGCTGGCCGACGCCGCCACCGCCGGCATCGAGGGGACGATGGCCCGGGTCGCCATCGCCGAGGCCGGTGGAGCGCTCGAGGGCTGGCTGGCGCTGGCCGACGTCCGGGCCGCCGGCGCGCCCGCCGCCGACCCCGCCTGGGTGCCGGCCGCCCCCGAGGACGTCCACCGCCTCATGTACACGTCGGGGACGACCGGCCGGCCCAAGGGCGTGATGCTCAGCCACGCCAACCTGGCGTGGAAGAACCTGGCCCACCTGGTCGAGTTCGGCTTCCAGGGCGACGACCTCGGCCTGGCCTGCGGGCCGCTCTACCACGTGGGTGCGCTCGATCTCACCACCACGACGCTCATCGCCGCCGGCGCCACGGTGATCGTCCACCGGGCCTTCGACGCCGCCGCGGTGGTCGACGAGCTGGAGCGATCCCGGGTCACCACGGTCTGGCTGGCGCCGGCCATGGTCAACGCGATCATGGCCCTGCCCGACGTCGAGTCCCGCGACCTCTCGTCGGTGCGGGTGATCATCAACGGCGGCGAGAAGATGCCCATCCCGCTCATCGAGCGCATCCAGCGGACCTTCCCGTCGGCCTGGTTCGCCGACGCCTACGGGCTCACCGAGACGGTCTCGGGTGACACCTTCCTCGACCGGGACAGCATCATCACCAAGCTCGGCAGCGTCGGCCGCCCGTGCCTGCACCTCGAGCTCGACCTCTGGGACGAGGAGGGCCGCTCGGTGCCGCCGGGGGAGAAGGGCGAGGTGGTCCTGCGGGGCCCGAAGGTCTTCCAGGGGTACTGGCGCAACCCCGAGGCCACCGAGGCGGCCTTCGCCGGCGGCTGGTTCCACACCGGCGACGTGGGCGTGCGCGACGAGGACGGCTACCTCTGGATCGTCGACCGCCTCAAGGACATGATCCTGTCGGGCGGCGAGAACATCGCCGGCTCGGAGGTCGAGCGGGTCCTCTACGAGCACCCCGCGGTGCTCGAGTGCGCGGTCGTGGGCCGCCCGGACGAACGCTGGGGCGAGGTGCCCGTGGCCCACGTCGTGCTCAAGGAGGGTGCGACGGCCACGGCCGACGAGCTGGTCGAGCACTGCCGGGGCCAGCTCGCCAAGTTCAAGGTCCCCAAGGACGTCCTCTTCCTCGACGCCCTGCCCCGCAACCCCTCGGGCAAGGTCCTCAAGCGCGAGCTGCGTGCCGGCGCCTGAGCGCCCTGCGCCTGCCCGCCCGGCGCCGGCCGCTCAGCGGACGGGCGGTTCGAGCTGGTACAGCCTCGTGGCGGTTCCCTGGAGCACCTTCGCGACCACCTCGTCCTCGACGCCGCCGAGGGAGCGCTCGATGACGTCCCGGGGGCTGGGTGACTCGGAGGCGGGCCCGGGGCTGAGGCTCGTGGCGTGGGGGAAGTCGGTCTCGAACATCAGGTTGTCCTGCATCTCGTGCACGACTCGCTGAATGGACTCCTGCTCGAACCAGTACATCCCGTAGATCTGACGGCGGAGGTACTCCGAGGGCAGGAGCCGGTCGGGGTAGTCCTTGTGGGCGCCGACGTTGAGCCACTGCCAGTCCATGCTCTCGCCGAGGAAGGGCAGCCAGCCGGCGCCGTTCTCGACCGACACGAAGGCGAGGTCGGGGTAGCGCTCGCACACGCCGCTGAGCACGACCTCGGCCACGTTCTGGGCGTTGCCCAGCAGGACGAGCGAGCTCTCGCGGGTGAAGTCCATCTTCTTGGACTGGTCGACCGCGCCCTTGAGGTCCTCGGGGTCGTTCAGGAACCCGACGTGGAAGTTCATGCTGAGGCCCATCTCCTGGGCCTGGCCGAGCAGCGGCTCCCAGTGGTCGTCGATGAGGCGGGGCAGGCCGACCTTGTCGTAGCGAGCGGCGAACAGCACGCCCTTGTGACCGAGGTCGTAGGCCCGCTTCATCTCGGCGACGGCGGCCTCGATGTCCCAGAAGGGCAGCATCATCATGGGGATGAGGCGGGTGCGGTCGGCCTCGCACCACTCCACCAGCCAGTCGTTGTAGGCCTGCACGCACTGGGTGGCGAGCTCGTGGGGCATGTGGTTCAGGAACACGTGGCTGTGGAAGCCGAGGATGTTCGGGTAGAGCACCTGGTAGTGCACGCCGACGCTGTCGTTGTAGGCGAGGCGGGCCTTGGCGTCGAGGGCGGGGGCGAAGGCCTCGGCCAGCGACGGCGGGTGCGACGGCGGGTACTCGGGCCAGCGGGCCTGCGCGAAGGCACCGACGCCGTAGAGCTTCTGGTCGCCGACGTACCAGTAGTCCTCCTGGCGGCGATCGTGGAAGCGCACGTGGGGGACGAGGTCACCCCACTTGGGGTCCACCCGCGACGTCCAGAGGTCGGCCGGCTCGATGATGTGCGAGTCGACGTCGGCCACCGCGAAGCGCTCGCAGAGCATCGCCGCGGAGGCGTCGGGATCGGCCATGCGGGGGCTCCTCGGGTCAGGGAGGCGGCGGCTAGTTTGCGAGTGTTCGCTCACTTACCTTAGGGCCGGGTCGGGCGGCGGCGCAAGGGATCACGCGCCTCGGGAGCGTCCTCTCGCAGCGGGGTGACGTGCCGGAGCGGAGCGGAGGCGCGCCGATGACGAATCCGGATGCCAAAGGCGCTCCGACGAAGGAGGAGCCAATGTCAGGGTTCGGGGATGGCGCGGAGGTGGCCGGCCATGAGCAGGGGGGTGACGCTGAGCACGCCGGACTCCACGGGCAGGGTGGCGCCGGTGATCCAGCGGGCCTCGTCGCTGGCGAGGAACGCCGCCGCCCAGCCCACGTCCCAACCGGTGCCCGGCGTGCCGAGCAGGCCCGCCTCCGAGCGCATGGCGTCCATGAAGTCGGCCCGGGGTCCGGGCTGGGACACCGAGTGGACCATCGGCGTGGTGATGTGACCCGGGGCGATGGCGTTGACCCGGATGCCGTCGCGGCCGTGCGAGTAGGCCATGTCGACGGTCATCGCCAGCAGCGCCCCCTTGGCCGCCGAGTAGGCGACGGTGCCGTCGCCCCGCAGGGCCGAGATCGACGAGATCATCACGATCGAGCCCGAGCCCTGCGCCGCCATCACCGGGACGGCGTGCTTGGAGGCGAGGAAGGCAGTGCGCAGGTTGATGTCGAGGGCCCGGTCCCAGGCCTCTTCCGTGGTGTCGACCACCGTGCCGAGCGCGGCCAGGCCGATGTTGTTCACGAGCACGTCGACGGTCCCGAAGGCGTCGACCGCGGCGGCGACCATGGCCTCGCAGTCGGCGTTGCTCGTGCAGTCGGCGGCCACCACGAGGGCGGTACCGCCCTCGTCCTCGATCACGGCCCGGGTCTCCTCGGCCCGCTCGGGGTGGAGGTCGACGCAGACGACCTTGGCCCCCTCGCGGGCCATGACGATGGCGGTGGCCTTGCCGGTGCCGACGCCCGGCCCGGGGGTCGAGCCGGCGCCGGTGACGATGGCGACCTTGCCGTGGAGCCTGCCGGTCTGGTCGGGCATGTTCAGGTTCCTCTCGGGAGTGGGGCTACCAGCGGGTGAGGAGGGCGGCGCCGGCCTCGATGCCGCCGACGTTGGTGACCGCGGCCACCTCGGCGCCGGCGACCTGGCGCTCGCCGGCCTCGCCCCGCAGCTGGCGGACGGCCTCGGCGGTGTGGCCGAAGGCGGCGTGCAGGCGGCCGCCGGAGAGCTGGCCGCCCCAGGTGTTGGTGGGCAGGTCGCCGTCGAGGCCGAGGCGTGCGCCGCCCTCGACGAAGGCGCCGCCCTCGCCGACGCCGCAGAAGCCCATGGCCTCGAGCCACCAGAGCAGCTCGATGCTGAAGCCGTCGTAGAGCTGGGCCACGTCGACGTCGGCGGGGGTGAGATCGGTGCGGGCCCACATCGCGGCGGCGGCGCCGTGGCCGACCCGGGTGAGGTCCTCCCACTGCTCCCAGAGCGGCCGGCCCTCCACCACGCCGGCGAGGGCCTCGACCCGCACCGGGGCGCGCAGGTCGGGTGCGGTCTCGATGGCCGACACGACGATGGCGGTCGCCCCGTCGACCGGGACGTCGCAGTCGAAGAGGCACAGCGGCGACGAGATCATGCGGGCGGCCAGGTAGTCGTCGAGGGTCAGGGGGTCGCGGTAGACGGCGTCGGGGTTGCGGGCGGCGTGGGCCCGCTGGGCCACGGCGATGCCGCCGAGCTGCTCGCGGGTCGTGCCCGTCTCGTGGAGGTAGCGGGTGGCGTAGGGGGCGATCTGGCAGACGGGCGAGAGCATCCCCACGGGTAACAGCCAGGCGTTCGGGCCCTCGGCCAGGGGCTTGGTGGAGCCGTAGGCGGGGCGGCCGCCGGCGTTGCGGGCGGCGCTGCCCTCCTTCACCGTGCGCCAGATCACGGCGTGGCGGGCCTGGCCGGTGGCGACTGCCATGGCGGGGCCGTGGAACGGGAGGGCCATGCCCTCGACCTGGCCCTGGCGCCACGTGGTGGTGAGGCCGAGGGCGTCTTGGACCTCGTAGAGGTTGCCGTTGGCGTAGCCGGGCAGGTTGGCCACGCCGCCGCCGGGGAACATGGCCAGGCCGTCGAGGTCGTCGACGGTGAGGCCGGCGTCGGCCACGGCGGCGAGGATGGCGTCGAGGGTGAGCTGCAGGCCCGAGCGGTCGACCTGGCGCCCGATGGCCGACTGGCCCACGCCCGAGATCACGACCCGGTCCTCGAAGCGCTCGGTCGGGGCGCGGGTCGAGGGCGAACTCGAGGCAATAGCTGTCGGATTCCGATGGCCATTGCCTCGAGAAACCCGCTCAGGGGGCGCCACGACCGCGCGGTCGGGCGCGGCCAGGAAGCTGGGGATCGACACGCCGCCGGGGCCGGGTTCGAAGCCGACGTCGACCGCCAGGCCGATGGCCACGTCCTCGGGGTCGATGCCGCGGAGGCGGCCGGCGACCCGGATCCCGGGGTGGTCGGGGAACTCGACGAGGACCACGGCGTAGGGGACCGCGAGGTCGGGCAGCCAGCGCTGGTGGTTGACCGTGAAGGAGTGGACGACGCCGGGGCCCGTGATCTCGGCGGGGGCGACGTCCCGGCTGCGGCACGACCGGCAGATGCCCCGGGGCGGGAAGGACTCGGCCCCGCAGTCGCCACAGCGCTCGACCACCAGGCGGCCCTCCGCGGCGGCGGCCCAGAACGCCTCGGTCTCCTCGGTCACAGCGGGCGGGATGCCCACGGTCGCGTCCACGCCGGCGTCGTCCCCCTGCTCGCCCGGTCCGGCGCCCATCATCCCCCGCGCGGGGGAGCGGTGGGGAGGTCGCCCTGGACGTCGGCGTTCGGGGCGGCGGCGGCGAGCAGTGGACGGATCACCGCGTCGACGTCGTGGGGGTCCGCCACCGGTGCCGCGGTCGGCCCCCGGTGCCAGCCCTCGGCGATCGCGAGGCGCTTGCCCGAGGCCACGATGATCCGGCCGGTCACGTCCGCGGACTGGTCCGACACCAGCCAGACCAGCGCCGGCGAGACCCAGGCGGGGTCGAGGCCGCCGGCCCGGGCGTCCTCGTGGTCGCCGAGGCCGACCGCTTCGGTCATGGGCGTGAGGGCGGTCGGGCACAGGGCGTTGACGGTGGCGCCGTAGCGGCCGAGCTCCATCGCCGCGACGAGGGTGAACGAGGCGATGGCGCCCTTGGCCGCCGCGTAGTTGGCCTGGCCCACGTTGCCGTAGAGGCCGACCGACGAGACGGTGTTGACCACCCGGCCGCCGACCGCCTCTGGGGCCTCGCCCGCCTTGGTGCGCTCCCGCCAGTGCTGCGCCACCTGCTGGGTGACGAGGAACGTGCTCTTCAGGTGGACGCGCAGCACCGCGTCCCAGTCGTCCTCGCTGAGGTTGACGAGCATGCGGTCGCGGGCGATGCCGGCGTTGTTGACCACGGCGTCGACCCGGCCCCACCGGTCGAGCGCGGCGGCGACCAGCGAGGCGGCGCCGGCCGCGGTCGAGACGTCGTCGGTGTGGGACAGGGCGTCGCCCCCGGCTGCGGTGAGCGCCTCCACGACCGCGTGGGCGGCGCCGGCGTCGACGTCGTTGACCACGACCCGCGCCCCCTCGGCCACGAGGGCCTCGGCGTGGGCGCGGCCGATCCCCTGGCCGGCGCCGGTGACGGCGCAGACCCGCCCGGCGCACATCGGCGCGTGCTCGGCGCTCACGCCCGCGCCTTCGTTCTGGGACCACCGTGGTGTCCCTGGTGACGCCGGCGTGGTCCCAGAAGGGAGGCGGCGGGTCGCGCCGGCGCGCGCACGGTGCTGGAGAGCGCGCTCAGAGCGCCGCAGCCGCGGCGGCGGGCTCGGCGTCCGCGTCGGCCGGGGCCTCGGCCGCGGCGGTGCGGTCCCGCGGGGCGTAGGTCACGCCGATGTCGCCGCCGGCGTCGTGGCGCTGCAGCTCGGGGAGCACGTCCTCGGCGAAGGTCTCGAAGGCCCGTTGCGACTCGTCGGCGTCCATGCCGCCGAAGCACAGCGGCACGACGAGGCCGGCGGCGTCGGTGCGCTCGGCGTAGTCGAGGAGCTTGTCGGTGACCTGGGCGGGGCTGCCCCACACCTGGAGGTCGGCGAGGAAGCTGTTGAAGCGGTCCATGCCGTGCTTGTTGATGTTGGCGGCGAGGGCGGCGTAGTACTCGTAGCCCTCGATGTTTGCGAAGCCCTCGTTGTCGAACTGGTAGTGCTCGACGGTGGAGCGCGCCCAGCGCTGGAGGTACACCTCGCGCATGCGCTCGGCCTCCTTCGGGTCCCGGCTCACGCCGGCGACCACGACGAGGATGGGCTTGGGTGCCTCGGTGCCGTTGAGCTCGTAGAAGCGCTCCCGGTAGGCCGCGAGCTCGGCCTCGGCGGTCTCCCACGGCTTCTGGGCGATCACCATGAGCCCGACGCCCATGCGGGCCATGATCTCCATCGACTCGGGCGAGACCGCGGAGGCGAAGGTGCGGTGCTTGAAGCTGGCCAGCGGGGCGGGGCGGATGTCGACCCGGGGCTGCTGGTAGAGCTCGCCGTCGTACTCCATGACGCCGGTCTCGAGCGCCGTGAGCACCGCATCGCTGTACTCCATGAAGCGCCGGCGGGACTCGCCCATGTCGACGCGGAAGCCGGTGAACTCGACGGCCCCCAGGCCCCGGCCGAGGCCCATGATGGCCCGGCCGCCGGAGAGGTGGTCGAGCACCGAGTAGCTCTCGACGACCCGCACCGGGTCGTGCCAGGGGAGCACCGTGACCATCGCGCCGAGCTTCAGCCGCTCGGTCTGGCCGGCCACCCAGGACAGGAACATCGGGGTGTTCGCGGTCAGCTGGTAGTCGGAGAAGTGGTGCTCCGAGGCCCACACCGAGTCGAAGCCGGCGTCCTCGGCGCGGGCGGCCAGGGCCAGCTCGCGGCGGTACACCTCGGCGTCGCTGGTCTTGGCGTCGAGGTTGTTGAACTGGAGGCCGAGCCCGACGTGCATGGGCCACGGTGTACCACAATTCCTCCGCTTGGTGAACACTCACTTACTTTTTCTCGACCCCGCGGTGGGGCGTCAGCGGATGGCGCCGGTGGCGTGGAGGGTGGCGAGCTCGTCGGGGGCGAGGCCCCAGTCGGCCAGCGCCGCGTCGGTGTGCTCGCCGGGAGCCGGGGGCGGTCCCTGGACCGCCGGCGGCGTACGGCTGAGTCGGGGCGCCGGCGCGGGCTGGACCACGCTACCCACCTCGCAGAACGTGCCCCGGTCCCGGAGCTGGGGGTGGTCCGGCGCCTCGTCGGGCCCGAGCACGGGGGCGAAGCACGCGTCGGTGCCCTCCAGGACCTCGCACCACTCGTCGCGCGTCCGCGTGCGGAAGACGGCGGCCAGGCGCTCCTTCATGGCGGGCCAGGTCGAGCGGTCGCCCTGGTCGGGGACGGGCCCGCCGCCGTCCACGTCGTCGGCGAGGCCGGTGAGCCGGAGGAGCTCCCCGCACGAGCGCTCGTCGATGGGGCCGACCGACACGAAGCCACCGTCGGCGGTCTCGTAGACCTCGTAGAACCAGGCGCCGGTGTCGAGCAGGTTCGTGCCCCGTTCGCCCCACTGCCCGTCGGCCCGCAGCCCGTGCATCATCCCGGCCAGCAGGGCGGCGCCGTCGACCATGGCCGCGTCGACGACCTGGCCCTGCCCTGACCGGGACGCCTCGAGCAGGGCACACACCATGCCGAACGCGAGCAGCAGGCCACCGCCCCCGAAGTCGCCGACGAGGTTGAGCGGCGGCACGGGGGGCTCGCCGGCCCGGCCGATCATCGAGAGGGTGCCCGAGAGCGCCACGTAGTTGATGTCTCGTCCGGCGGCCTGGGCGAGCGGCCCGGTCTGGCCCCAGCCGGTCATGCGGCCGTAGACGAGCGCCGGTCGGCGGGCCAGGCAGTCGTCGGGGCCGAAGCCCAGGCGCTCGGCCACGCCGGGGCGGAAGCCCTCGATGAGGCCGTCGGCCCGCTCCACCAGGCGCAGGACGAGGTCGCGTCCCTCGGGCTGCTTGAGGTCGACGCCGACCGAGCGCCGGCCGCGGGCATTCACGTCCCAGAGCGGGGCGGCGCCCGGGGCGGTGGGGTCGTCGGCCACGGCGTCGGCGCGGTCCACCCGCAGCACCTCGGCGCCCATGTCCGAGAGCATCATCGCCGCGAACGGCCCCGGGCCGATGCCCGCCAGCTCGATGATCCTGCACCCCGCCAGCGGTCCGGCCACGGTCCCTCCCCCGTCGAGCCCACGTCGGCTCCCGGGGGCGCTCCCCGAACCGCGAAGTGAGCGCTTGCTATCTTGCCTGGCCGTGGCCGGTGACCGCATCACGATGGGGGCGGCGGCGCTGCCCGAGCCCGACCGGGCCTGGCTGGCCGCGGTCGAGGCCCTCCCCGTGGACGCGGTGTGGCAGGGCGGGCACGTGCTGCCCCGCCAGCCCACCGGCGAGGCCATCACCCGGCTGTCGCTCATGGCGGCGTGGACCGAGCGGGTGCGGGTGGGCAGCGCCATCCTCGTCCTGCCGCTGTACCCGCCGGTGCTCGTGGCCAAGCAGCTCGCCGACCTCGACGCCTGGACCGGGGGTCGCCTCGCCGTCGGCGTCGGCGTCGGCGGCGAGTTCCCCGAGGAGTTCGCCGCCCTGGGCGTCGCCGTGGGGGAGCGGGGCGCTCGGGCCGACGAGGCCCTGACCGTCCTCCGGGCGCTCTGGGCCGGTGGGCCGGTGACCCACCACGGACGGTTCTTCGACCTCGACGACGTGACCCTCGTGCCGGTGGCCCCGCCGGACGGCCGAGCCGGTCGGCCGGGTGGTCCGCCGTTGCTGGTGTCCGGGCGCAAGGAGGCGGCCATGCGGCGGGCCGCCCGCCTCGGCGACGGTTGGCTGCCCTACCTCTACTCCGCCGGCGCCTACGCCCGGTCCGTCGCCACCGTGCGGGCCGAGGCCGCCGCGGCGGGGCGGGACCTCGACGCTGGCGGATTCGAGTGGGCCCTCTACTGCTACTGCTCCGTCCGGGCCGACGGCGACCGCGCCCGTGAGGACGTGGCCTCCTTCCTGGGCGGCGCCTACGGCAGCGATCCCGCGGTGCTGGCCAAGGTGGCGCCCGCGGGCACGCCCGACGAGGTGGCCGCCGCGCTCCAGGCCTACGTCGACGCCGGCGCCCGCCACCTGATCATCGCCCCGGCGGCGCCCGACGACACCCTGGGCATCGTCCGCCTCGCCGCCGAGGCGGTCCTCCCGCAGCTCACCCTCCCCGGGTCGCCGGCGTGACCCACGGCGGGCCACTCGCCGGGGTGCGGGTGGTCGAGGTCGCGGTCGGGGTCAGCGACCTGGGGATGGGCATGGCCGGCGGCGTGCCGGGGCGGGTGCTGGCCGACCTGGGCGCCACGGTGACGCGGCTGGTGGGCACGGCGCCCGTGCCGCTCGACGCCGAGGTCCCGTGGGGCCAGGTCTGGCACCGCGACAAGGCGGTGGTGGGCACCGATGATGCCGGCGAGGTCCGCGCGATCCTCGTCGACGCCGACGTGGCCCTGGTGTACGGACCGACCTCGCTGGTCGAGGCGCGCGGCCTCGGCGCGGAGGAGGTGTGCGCGGCGCGGCCCGAGCTCGTCTACGTGCGCTGCGGCCCGAGCCGGACCGCGGCGGGCGAGGCGCCCGATCTGGGACTGCTCGTCGAGGCGCAGGCCGGGTTCTGCACCCAGCTCGAGGGCCACCGTCCGGGGCCGATCTTCGTGGACGTGCGGGCGACGGGCGTCGGCACGTCGTTCCTGATCCTCGCTTCGGCCCTCGCGCTACTCGAGCAGCGGGCCCGCACCGGCGCCGGGGGCCGGGCCGAGACGTCGCTCTACGACGGGATGCTGGCCACCCTCGGCTGCATGGTCGGGCGCTCCGAGCGTGCCCCCGAGCCCGTCGAGTCGTACTGGCGGGAGGGCTCGACCTTCCCGAACTTCCTCTACCGCTGCGCCGACGGCGAGCTCATCCAGGTGTGGTTCGGCGGCAAGGGCATGTACGCCAAGCTGCTCGAGGTGCTGGGCGACGAGCCCAGCGTCGAGGGCTACTACGCCGACCAGACCGCCGGCCGCCTCGGTGACCGGGCCCGGCGCTGGCGGGACTTCTTCGTGCAGCAGCCGCGCGACGTCTGGATCGAGCGCCTGCGTGCGGTCGGCGTGGCCTGCGAGCCGGTCTTCGGGCCGGGTGAGGCGCTGGCCGAGGACCACCTGGCCGAGATCGGGTTGGCGGTCCCCGCCGAGGTGGACGGCCACGAGGCGGTCGTCCTCGGCTCGCCCGTGGCGGTGGCGCCGCTCGCCGAGGTGGCCGGGGTCGGGAGCATCGACCGCGGTGCCGTGCTCGAGGCGGGCGCACCCGGCGACCCGTCCCCGGGTGCGACCGGCCGCCCGCGGCGGGGGCCGCTCGACGGGGTGCGGGTGCTCGACTTCTCGGCGTTCGTCGCCGGGCCCCTCGGTGCGCAGGTGCTGGCCGACCTCGGCGCCGACGTCATCAAGGTGGAGCCGCCCGGCGGCGAGGCCATGCGCCAGGCCGCCTACGCCGTGGCCGCCTGCCAGCGGGGCAAGCGCAGCCTGGCCATGGACATCAACGCGCCCGAGGCGGGGCCGGTGGTCGAGGCGCTGATCGGCTGGGCCGACGTGGTGCTGCACAACTTCCGGGTCGGTGTGTCCGAGCGCCTCGGCATCGACGAGGTCACCGTCGCCCGCCTCAACCACCGAGCGGTCTACTGCCACGCCAGCGCCTTCGGCACCCACGGCCCCCGGGCCCTGCTGCCCGGCAACGACGCCCTCATGCAGGCGGTCACCGGCTTCGAGCGGGCGGTCGGCGGTGAGGGCAACGACCCCATCGCCGGCACCTGGATCCCCCTCGACATGGCGGGCGGTTGGGTGGCCGGTATCGGCATGCTCGCCGGCCTGTACGCCCGGGCCACCTCGCCCGATGGCGGCGCGGGCCAGCAGGTCGCTACGAGCCTGCTCGGCGCGGGGATGCTCCTCCAGAGCGGCGTGCACCTGCGCGACGGCGCGCTCGTCCGGGGCCCGCAGCTCGACGGTGACCAGAGCGGCTACGGCCCCGGCTACCGGCTCTACCGTGCGGGCGACGGCGAGTGGCTCGCGGTCGTCATCCCCGACGCCGACGCGTGGGCGGCCGTGGCCGGGCTGCCCGAGGTCGTCGCCGCCGGCGGGCTGCCCGAGGCCTACGCCCCCGTGCGCGGCGGCGCCCACGACGCCGACGCCCGCGCCGCGGAGGGGGTGCTCGCCGCCGCGCTCGCGGCCGGCGGCACCACGGCGGCGGGCTGGGTCGACCGGCTCCGCGCCCTCGGTGCTCTGGCCGAGCCCGTCGCCGACGTCGAGCGGGACGCGTTCCGTCGCGGCATCCTCGACGATCCGACCAACCAGGCCCTCCACCGATCGGTCGCCTACGAGACCGCCGACTGGGGTCACTTCGAGCAGATCGGCCCCCTCCTCCGTCTCGGGCCCGACGCCGGGACCGGCCCCGAGCTCGAGCTCCCCGGCATCGGCGAGCACTCGGTCGAGGTCCTCACCGAGCTCGGGTTCGACGAGGCGACCGTCGAGTCCCTGCTGGCGAGCGGCGCCGTCCGCCAGCTCGACCGTCGCTGATCGCTCGTCAGGCGGCCAGGTCGTTCACCAGAGGGTGAGCGGCCGGGGGTGGGGGTGGTCGCGGAGGCGTCGATCCTTGGTCACGAGGCGCCAACCGTGCTCCACCGCCGTGGCGTAGATGACCCGGTCGGCGGGATCGCCCGGGAACGTGTCGGGTAAGGCGGCTGCGGCGGCGGCGATCGACGGGGTCAGTGCGACGGTGCGGACGTCCTTCGCCAGGTCCACGAGCCAGCTCCGGATCGGGACCGCCGTCGAGATGCGCCCCCGCTCCGCGAGCCAGGCGAGCTCGAACCAGGTGATCCCGGCGACGGCGAGCTCGTCGGCGGCCTCCAAGGCCGCCTCGGCGTCGCTCGACAGGCGTTCGGGCTCCGCCGACCACCACTGCAACACGTGGGTGTCGAGGAGCAGCGTGTTCACTCGACGTCCCAGGTGAGCCCCGTGCTGAACAACGCCTCGTCGTCGTCGACGCTCCTCGCGACCGACGCCATGCGCCCCTTCAGGCCGTGCGGGCCGTGCGGAGGCACCAGCCGGGCGACCGTGCGCCCGTGCTTGGTGATCTCGATCTCATCGCCGGCCGCCACCTCGTCGAGCAGGGCCAGCATCCGGGCCTTGGCCTCGGTGGCGGTCATCTGTCTGGCCATGTGACCATCATAGTGGTCAGATCACGAAGGGCGAGCCGGCGGGTCGTCGAGCAGGGCGGCGCGCAGTGCGGCGACGTAGCTCGCGCGGAAGGCCTTGGACACGCCGGCCTTGGCCTGGAGGAGGTCGAAGGCGTGGTAGCCGCCGGGGGTGACGTGCAGCTCGCACGGGACGCCGGCGTCGGCGAGGCGGTCGGCATAGGCGACGTCCTCGTCGTGGAAGAGGTCGCAGGTGCCGACGCCCACCCAGGTGGGGGGCAGGCCGGTGAGGCCCTCCCGGCGGGCCGGGGCGGCGTACTCGCCGACGCCCTCCGAGCCCGGCTCGGCGCCGAGGTAGGCGGACCAGCCGAAGTGGTTGCTCCTGGCGGTCCACATGCGGCAGTGGCGGTCGTCGAGGTCGGCGCGCACGACGGTGCGGTCGTCCAGCATCGGGTAGATCAGCAGCTGGAACGCCAGCGGCACCTCGCCCCCGTCCTGGGCCAGCAGCGCGACCCCGGCGGCGAGGCCACCGCCGGCGCTCGCGCCGCCGACGGCGAGGCGGGCCGGATCCACGCCGAGGTCGGCCGCCGACGAGTGGAGCCAGCGCAGGGCGGCGTACGCGTCGTCGGTCGCCGCGGGGGACGGCTCGTCGGGGGCGAGCCGGTAGTCGACCGTCGCCACCGCGATGCCGAGCTCGCGGACGAGGGCGAGGTTGGCCTTCTCGTCCTGGTAGGCGTCGCCGATGATGTAGCCGCCGCCGTGGAGCCAGAGCAGCGCCGGCACCGGCGCATCGACGTCGGCGGGCCGGTAGACCCGCACGGGGACCGGGCGGCCGCCGTCGGGGGCAGGGGCGGCGTGGTCCTCGGCGACCACGCCGTCGACGCGGGGGAGGTGGGGCGCCTTGCGCAGGCCGGTGAGCCAGCGCACCAGCCGCAGGGTGCGCGGGGTGAACGAGACCCGCGGGGCCAGGCGGCCGACGGGCAGGAGGTCGGGGTGGAGCGAGGAGGCCACGGCGGTCAGTCCAGGGTCGCCAGGAGCAGGGCGGTGTCCTGCTGGAAGACCCGGATCTCGGCGATGCGCCCGTCGTCCACCCGGAAGAGCTCGACCACGTCGACCGTCGCCGACCGGCCCGTGGCCTTGGCGGTCCAGGTCTGGGTGGTCACCTGCACGACGCCGTCGCCCCAGGCGTCGACGGTGGGCACCGAGATGGTGCGGTCCCAGTGCTCGGCGAAGGTCGTGCCCATGGCGACCATGCCGTCGCGTCCCTCGTGCCACCCCCCGTGGGGGAGCGAGCCGGGCTGCTCGATGCGGAACTCGTCGTGGAGCAGCGCGAAGGCACCGTCGCGATCGCCGGCGGTGAAGCGCCGGCCCAGCTCCTCGACGAGGGCGAGGCCCTCGTGCCCGGGGGCGCCGGCCATCAGCGCGTGCGGCGCTGGGGCTCGAGCGCGGGGAAGAACCCGTTGACCGTGCCCGCGCTGAGGACGGCGAGGGCGCCGTCGCGGTCGAACTTCTTGTTGTGGTGCCCCTCGAGGGCGGCGATCAGCGCGACCCCCATGACCGCCCGCGCGGCGAGGCCGGGTGCGGCCATCTCCACGCCGTAGCGGTCCTCGACCGCCTGCCAGGCGGCACCGAGGCGGTCCATGGCGGCGGCGAAGCTCTCCCGGTAGAAGCGCTGCGCGGTGGCCGGGTCGCCGAAGAGGACGAGGCCGAGCAGCGGCAGCATCTCCTCGAGGGTGGCGGTGAGCTGGCGGTAGAGGCCCTCCATGGTGGCGAGCTGGCGCTCCGGGGTGAGGGGCTCGTCGCGGTCGACGATCTCGGTGGCGGCGACGAGGGAGTCGACCGACTCGCGCAGCGGCTCGACCACGGCCTCGTAGAAGAGCTGGTCCTTGCTCTCGAAGTGGCGGTAGATCACGCCCTCGCTGATGCCGCCCCGCTCGGCGATGACCCGGATGGTGGTGCCGTTGGCGTCGCCGGTCTCGGTGAAGGCCTCGCGGGCGGCTTTCAGGATCGACTTCTTGCGGGCCTCGGCGGTGAGCCGGCGCCGGGGGGGCGGCGTGCCGTCGGCGGCAGGGTCGCCGCCCTTCTCGGTCGCCGTCGCTTGCTTGGCCATCAGTCCTCCGGGGCCGCCTGCCGGGTGCGGTCGGCGCAGGGCCGTCGGCGCCACACTAGGGGATGCCGGAACGGAGCAAGCACTTCCTCACCAAGGTGGGGACCTGACCTAGAGTAAGCGAGCAATCGCTCACTAGCTGGGGGTCCCCGCCGTGAAAGTCGCCGTCGCGTACGAGGTGGGCCGACCCCTCGTGCTCCAGGACCTGCCGGTCCCGGCCATCGGCCCCACCGACGTCCTCGTGCGCATCAGCGCCAGCGGGATCTGCCACACCGACCTGCACGTGATCGATGGTCGCACGGCGCTGCCGCTGCCCATCGTCCCGGGCCACGAGGCGTGCGGGATCGTCGAGGCGGTGGGGGACGAGGTGCGCCGGGTCCGCCCGGGTGACCGGGTGCTGTCGTCGGTGACGCCGGCGTGCGGCACGTGCTGGTGGTGCCTCAACGGGATGTCCAACCACTGTGAGCTCAACCCCTCGGTGAAGGCGGCGAAGCGCTTCGAGGTGGCGCCCGGCGAGTGGGCCGCCGCGGTCTGCGGGTGTGGCACCTTCGCCGAGGCCATGGTCGTGCACGAGGCGTCGGTCGTCCCGGTGCACACCGACCTCGCCGACGAGCAGCTGGCGCTGCTGGGGTGCGGCGTGACCACCGGCCTCGGCGCCGCGCTGAACACCGCCCAGGTCACGCCGGGCTCGACCGTGGCGGTCATCGGCTGCGGCGGCGTGGGCCAGTCCGTCATCCAGGGCGCCCACATCGCCGGCGCCGCCGTGATCGTGGCCATCGACCCCGTCGCCGGCCGGCGGGAGGCCAGCCTGGCGGTGGGCGCGACCCACGCGGTCGACCCGACCGGCGAGGACCCCCTCGAGGTCGTGCGGGGGCTGACCGAGGGACGCGGCGCCGACTTCACCTTCGAGGTCGTGGGTCGCCCCGAGCTGATGGTCCAGGCCTTCGAGTTGGCCCGCAAGCAGGGCGTGGTCACCTTCGTGGGCATGCCCGCGGTGGGTGACACCTTCACCCTCCCGGCCATCCCGGCGGTGTTCACGGGCAAGCGCTTCGCCGGCTCGGTCGTGGGCGGCGCCCAGATCCTGCGGGACTTCCCCCGCTTCATCCGCCTGGCCGAGACCGGCCGGCTCGACCTCGGCTCGATGGTCTCGAAGCGCATCACCCTCGACGACATCAACGAGGGCGTCGATCTGCTCACCAAGGCCGAGGGCGTGCGCACCGTGGTGACCGCGTGAGCCCGAGGTACGAGGGCGGGGCCCGAGCGGCTCGCCGCCTCCGTGGCCGAACGGGCGAGACGCGGAGTCGCCAGGAGCGGGGAACGTGAGCGACCACGTCCCGGGCGGGCTGCCCGACGGTCTGCGGGGCTTCGATCTGACGGGACGGGTGGCCGTGGTCACCGGCGCCTCCTCGGGCCTGGGCGACGGGATCGCCCGCGCGCTGGCATCGGTCGGTGCCCGGGTCGCCGTCGTCGCCCGCCGCGGCGACCGGCTCGCGACCCTGGCCGGCGAGCTCGACGGCCTGGCGGTCGAGTGCGACCTGCTCGACGCGGCGCAGGTCACCGCCGTGGTGCCCGCGGTGGTCGACGGGCTCGGCCCGCCGGAGATCCTCGTCAACGCCGCCGGCAACATCTTCAGCCGCGAGCGGGCGGAGGACGAGACCCTCGACGACGTCCGCCGCACCCTCGACCTCAACCTGGTCGCCCCCTTCCTCCTCGCGCAGGCGGTGCAGCCCCACATGGTCGGTCGGGGACGTGGGGCGATCGTGAACATCTCGTCCATCGGCGGCCGCGTCGGTGTGCCGGGAATCCCCCAGGCGTCGTACGCGGCGGCCAAGCTCGGGCTGTCGGGGCTCACCGTCGAGCTGGCGGTGCAGTGGGCTCGCCACTCGATCCGGGTGAACACGGTGGCGCCGGGGTTCTTCCGGAGCGAGATCACCGACAGCCTCTACGACGACGAGAAGGGCCGGGCCTGGCTCGCCCGCAACACGCCGCTGCCGGTCGAGGCGACCGTCGACGACGTCACGGGCGCGGTGCTGTGGCTGGTGGGCGACGCCGGCCGCTACGTGACCGGACAGACCGTCGTGGTCGACGGAGGGTGGACCGCCCGCTGACGCGGGCCGGTCCGGGAGGGCAGGGAGCGATGGACTTCGACCTGGGCGCCGGCGCGGCGGACCTGCGATCCGAGCTGCGTGCCCTCGTGGCCGAGCACGTCCCGCCGGACTTCCTCGGCGCCTTCACCGACGACCCCGCCGACCTCGAGGTGGCCCAGGCCTTCTGCCGGCTCCTCGCCGAGCAGGGGCTGCTGTGCATGGCGTGGCCCGAGGAGTTCGGCGGTCGGGGTGCGTCGGCGTGGGAGCAGACCGTCGTCCGGGAGGAGATGTGGGCGCACCACGAGCCCCGGGGCGCGCAGTACATGGGCGTGAACTGGGTGGGGCCGACGATCATGCGCCACGGCACCGCCGAGCAGCAGGCGCAGCACCTGCCGCCCATCGCCCGGGGCGAGGTGATCTGGTGCCAGGGCTTCAGCGAGCCCAACGCCGGCTCCGACCTCGCCTCGCTCACGACCGCGGCCCGGCGCGACGGCGACGGCTGGCGGGTGTCGGGTCAGAAGATCTGGACGTCCTACGCCACCATGGCGCAGTGGTGCTTCCTGCTGGCCCGCACCTCGCGGGGTGAGCGCAAGCAGCAGGGCCTGACCATCTTCCTCGTGCCCATGGACGCCCCCGGCATCGAGGTGCGGCCCATCGCCACCATGCTCGGGCCCCACCACCTCAACGAGGTGTTCCTCGACGAGGTGTGGGTCACCGAGGCGGACGTGCTCGGCGACGTCGACCAGGGCTGGAAGGTCGTGCAGGAGGTGCTCGCCTTCGAGCGGGTCGGCATCGCCCGCTACGCCCGGTGCGAGCGGCTCCTCCAGTGGGCGCCGGTCGTGCTCGGCGACACCTGGGACGCGCTGCCCGCCGAGCTGCGGGGGCGCTGGGCCCGGATGCTCGTGCACTGCCGGCGGGCCCGCCTGCTCGCCTATCGGGTGATCGACCTCCAGGCCACCGGTCGGGTGACGCCCGGCGACACCGCCGCCTACCGGATCGCCGTCACCCGCCTCGACCAGGAGAGCGCCGAGGTGCTGCGGGAGATCGCCGCCCTCGGGCCGGGGTCGGACGGGTCCGATGGGTCCGATGGTGGTGCCGCCCGCCGCTTCCAGCGGGCGGTCGAGGACCACTGGCGCTACGCCCAGGCGTCCACCGTGTCCTCCGGCAGCATCGAGATGCAGCGCATCCTGCTGGCCCGCACCCTCCTGGCCGCCCGATGACCCCCCGCGCGGCCCAGTTCTCCCGAACTCGACGCAATAGCTCTCGTCTTCCGGGGGCTATTGCGTCGAGAACGCAGGGGGTCGGGGGGCTCGGATCGATCGCGCCCGCGGGAGCGGGGGCGTGATGGAGGTCGAGCTCAGCGCGGAGGCGCAGGAGTACGGGCGCCAGGCCCAGCGGGCCCTCGAGGCCGCCGGCGGCGACCTGCTCGCCCAGCGGGCCGAGGCCGACCCGGCGAGCCGGGCCGCGCTGGTCGAGCAGGTGCTGGCCGAGCTCGGCGCGTGGGACCTCGACCCCCGTGGCGACGCCACCGAGCTCGAGGCCGCCGCCGCCCTGTGCCGCAGCGCCGGCTGGTGGGCGACGCCCTACCCGGTGGCCGAGCGCCTGGCCCGGCCGGTCGACGTCGACCTCGGCGCCGACGGCCTGGTCGTCGTCGCCGACGTGAACCCCGCCGGCCCGCTCGCCGGCCTCGACGGGCGCTGGGTGGCGGTCGACCTCGGCGGCCGGCGCTCGTGGGCCACGCCGACCGCGACACCGGCGATCGCACCCACCCGCCACGACGCCTTCGCCGTGCCCCTCGACCTGGCGCCGTTGGACGACCAGGACGAGCAGGACGAACAGGGCGCCGCCGACGTGGTCCTCGGCCTGGTCCTGCCGTGCTGGACCCTGCTCGGGATGCTCGACCGGGCCCTCGACCTGGCCTGCCGGCACGTGCAGGAGCGCGAGCAGTTCGGCCAGCCCCTCGCCGGGTTCCAGAGCGTGCAGTTCCAGCTCACCGACGCCGAGGTCGAGCGGGCCGGCGTCGAGATGCTGGCCCGCTACGCCCTCTGGAGCCTCCAGACCGGCCGGCCCGAGGCGCTCCACGACGCGCTGGCCCTGCGCCTCGCCGCCATCGACGCCGCCGAGGTCGTGTTCCGGGTCGCCCACCAGCTCCACGGCGCCGGCGGGTTCTGCGACGAGACCACCATCTCCTGGCTCTCCCGCTACAGCCAGCCCCTGCGGCGCCTGCCCTTCGGCCGGTCCGACACCCAGGCGCGCCTCGCCGCCGCCCTCGGCCGGGCCGGCCTCACCGGCCTCTTCGGCCCCAACCCGCCCGAGGCGGCGCCGTGATCCAGCACCGGCTCGTCGGGCACGGCGGACACCAGCGCCTCCTCGCCGACGTTCCCGCCGGCCGCGGCCGGTGACGCGCCACCAGGGCGGCCGCCGGTGACCGGGCCGGACGCGCCCACCGTCGCCGACCTCGACGAGCTGCGGGCCGAGGTGCGGCGCTGGTGCGCCGGGCACGTGCCGGCGGACTGGCGGGCGGCGCAGACCGGCGTCGACGACGCCGAGTTCGTCCGCTTCCAGCAGTGGTGGTTCCAGGAGCTGCGCACCGCCGGGTACGCCGTGCCCCACTGGCCCGCCGAGTGGGGCGGCGGCTGGTCGGCGGCCGAGCAGATGGTGCTCTACGGCGAGCTCGCCGCCCACGACGCGCCCCGTCTCGTCCTCGCCTTCGTCTCGATCCACCACGCGGCCTCGACCCTGCTGGAGGCGGGCACCGACGAGCAGCGCCGGCGCCACCTGCCCGCCATCCTCGACGGCGAGATCTGGGCCCAGGGCTTCTCCGAGCCCGAGGCCGGCTCCGACCTCGCCTCGCTCCGCACCACCGCCCGGCGCGAGGGCGACGCCTACGTGGTCAACGGGCAGAAGGTCTGGGCCAGCGGTGCCCACCACGCCGACTGGTGCCTCCTGCTCGCCCGCACCGACCCGGATGCGCCGAAGCGCAAGGGCATCTCCTACTTCCTGCTCGACCTGCGCACGCCGGGCATCGACATCCGCCCCATCCGCCAGGCCACCGGGGAGTCGCACTTCTGCGAGGTGTTCCTCGACGACGTCGTCGTCCCCGCGGCCAACCTGGTGGGTGAGCAGGACGCCGGCTGGCAGGTGGCGCAGGCGACCCTCGGAGCCGAGCGGGGCATGACCATGCTGGAGCTGGCCGAGCGCCTCGGCCACGGCGGCTTCCGCTGGCTGGTGGCGGCGTGCGAGCGCCCCGGCCCCGACGGGCGCCGGCCCCTCGACGACCCGCTCGTGCAGGATCGGCTGGCCGTCCTCGAGACCGAGGTCACGGGGCTGCGGCGCCTCTGCCGCTCGGTCGTCGAGGGCCACGACGCCGGCACCCTCGGCGCCGCCGACCCGTCCATCGTGAAGCTCTTCTACAGCGAGCTGCTCCAGCGGCTCACCGACTTCGGCGCCGAGGTCGCCGGCGTGGGCGCCCACACCGTCCTCGAGAAGCCACGGTCGAGCGGCTGGGAGTCCGGTGCCTGGGTGCTCGACTTCATCGGCTCCTGGGAGTGGACCATCCCCGGTGGCTCCAGCGAGATCCAGCGCACGATCATCGGCGAGCGCGGCCTCGGCCTCCCCCGGGAGCCGGCGTCGTGAGCGGGCTCGCCCCTGTCGTCGACGTCCGGCAGTCCGTCGGGGCCTCCGGCGCCACAGGCCGGTGGTCACCTCGGACGATCGAGGTTCGGCGAACGGCCGCGAGGAAGGGGTCGTGTCGCACGTCTTCAGTGACCTCGACCCGTCCCGCCACGCACGGTGGCCGACGGCCTCGGTCTCGCCCGCTGGAGGAGCTCTTTGGAGGAAACAGCTCCCGTATACGGGGGGTATTTCCTCCAATGGCCGTGTGGCCGGGGATCGGCGTCACGGTCCGTGGCGAGAGATCGGTGGGGGCGGCGTGAGCGGGTTCGCCGAGTTCCACGGGGAGCTGCGGGCGGTGGCCCGGGATCTGCTCGGTGCCGGGCCCGGCGCCGCTCCCGATTGGGGGCAGGTCGTCGCCGCCGGGTGGACGGGGCTCGAGGTGCCCGAGGCACTGGGTGGCGCCGGCGCCACCTTCGCCGAGGTCGCCGTCGTGCTCGAAGAGCTCGGGCGGGCCGCGGCGGACACCCCCTACCTCGGCGCGGTGGCGCTGGGCGTCGGCGCGCTCCAACTGGCCGAGCCGGGCCCCGAGCGCGACGACCTCCTCGCCGCCACCGCCGCCGGCGACGCCCGCCTCGTCCTCGTGCTGTCCGGCGAGACGATGCCTGGCGCACCGTCGTCGCGGTCGTTCGGGCTCGGACTCGGACCCGGCGACGAGCCCGCCGTGGCGGTGGGCGGACCGATCGGCGCCGGCGCCGATCTCGACGCCGCTTCGACGGGCAGCGTGGCGTCGACGCCGACCGATCGCTCCGACCCCGGGGTCGGTGCCACGGACCCCACCGTCGGTGCTGACGCGCCGACGCGGCGGGCGACGTTCGTGGTCGATGCCGCCGAGGCCACGCACCTGCTCGTCCCGGCCGCCGGAGCCGACGGGCGCCCGGCCCTGGCCGTGCTCGACCCCACGGCAACCGGGGTCACCGTCACGTCCACGCCGGTGCTCGACGCCACCCGGCGGTTGGCGACCGTCGAGGTCGTCGTCCCCGCCGTCGATTCGGGGCGCCTCCTCCCCTTCGCCGGCGACCCCGTCGTCGCGCTCGCCCTGCTCCACGACCGGGCCGCGGTTGCCGTCGCCGTCGACGGGCTCGGGCTCGCCGGCGCCATGCTCGACGCCACCGTCGCCTACGCGAAGGTCCGGGAGCAGTTCGGCCGGCCCATCGGGTCGTTCCAGGCGGTGAAGCACCAGTGCGCGGACATGGCGGTGCAACTCGCCGTGGGCCGGGAGCTCGCGGGCGCGGCGGTGGAGGCCCTCGTCGCCGCCGGCACGGGGGAGGACCCTGCCGCCGTCGAGGAGGCGGGCGTGGCCGCGTCGATGGCGGCGTCGTACCTCGGCGCCGCCGCGGTCGACGTGGTCGGCACCGCCCTCCAGCTCCACGGCGGCATCGGGTACACCTGGGAGAGCGGCGTGCACGCCTTCCTCAAGCGGGCGACGCTCGACCGGGCCCTTTTCGGCTCACCGGTGGCCCACCGCCGGCGTCTGGCGCGACGCTACGGCAGCGACGCTGCCGCCTGACTATGCTATGTGAGCGTTCGCTCAGTTAGGGGCGAGCGACCCGTCCGCACCCACCCCGCCGAGGCCCGACATGTCGATCTCCTGGTTCATCTCCGTCGACGACCACCTCATCGAGCCGGCCCGCCTCTGGCAGGAGCGCCTCCCCGAGCGGTGGCGGGACACCGGTCCCCGCATCGTCCGCGACGGCGACTCGGAGTTCTGGGCGTACGAGGACCGCCAGATCGTCACCACCGGGCTCAACGCCGTCGCCGGCAAGACCCGCGAGGAGTTCTCGCCCGAGCCCATCACCTACGACGACATGCGCCCCGGCTGCTACGAGCCCGCCGCCCGCGTCGCCGACATGGACCAGGGCCACGTGCTCTCGTCGATCCTCTTCCCGTCGTTCCCCCGGTACTGCGGCCAGGTCTTCCACGAGGCCAAGGACAAGGAGCTCGCCCTGCTCTGCGTGCAGGCCTGGAACGACTTCATCCTCGAGGAGTTCGCGGCGGCGTACCCGGGCCGGTTCATCCCGATGATGATCATCCCCCTGTGGGACCCGGTCGCGGCGGCCGCCGAGATCGAGCGCACCGCCGCCCTCGGCGCGAAGTCGATCGCCTTCTCCGAGAACCCGACCAAGCTGGGCCTGCCCTCGATCCACACCGACTTCTGGGACCCGGTCTTCCGGGCCTGCGACGAGACCGGCTTCGTGGTGTCGATGCACGTGGGCTCGTCGTCGAACCTGATCCGCACGTCCGACGACATGCCGACGCTGGCCTTCATGGCGTACTCGGCGGCGGCCAACCAGGCGGGCACGCTGCTCGACTGGCTCTTCAGCGGCAACTTCGCCAGGTTCCCCAACCTGAAGATCGCGCTGTCCGAGGGCTCGATCGGCTGGATCCCGTACTTCCTCGAGCGGGCCGAGCAGGTCGTGGACAAGCAGCGCTTCTGGGCGTCGCGCTTCGACATCAACATGAACGCGGCCCACGACCGCGGCGAGGAGAAGGGTGCGGCCAGCTTCGACCTCGACACCGACATCCGCCGGCTCTTCCGCGACCACGTGTACGGCACGTTCATCGAGGACCAGGCGGGGCTGCGCCTGCTCGACATCATCGGTGAGGACAACGTGATGCTCGAGTGCGACTACCCGCACTCGGACTCGACCTGGCC